>Ga0209098_1000159_pt1 | contig 74726 bp, 65 predicted proteins | sample AD_JPNHW1_MetaG_FD_184429 | JGI IMG/M metagenome (GOLD analysis project Ga0209098, IMG submission 184429) | Active sludge microbial communities of municipal wastewater-treating anaerobic digesters from Japan - AD_JPNHW1_MetaG (SPAdes) (version 2) | ecosystem: Engineered > Bioreactor > Anaerobic...
CTGGAGACCAGGGTCCGCAAGTTCACCCTCCGGCAGCAGGCCGCCTGATCCGCCGCGCGAGCAACTCCCGGTCGAAATGGATCGGGAATTCGTCACCGGTCATCCGCCTCCGGCGGCACGCTCCGCGCGCAGGCGTGCTCCGCTTGACCTACCGGCGCGCCATCGTCGCTCGGAAGTCCGAAGCCAGCCGTGCGGAAACGAAAAGGAGACCGCTGCGGGTCTCCTCTTCGTTTTGGTCGGCGCGAGAAGATTCGAACTTCCGACCCCTACCACCCCAAGGTAGTGCGCTACCAGGCTGCGCCACGCGCCGTGAACCATCAACTCTACGGTGTCCGGGCTCAATGGTCAAGTGCGGCTTTCGGGGCGGCGGAATCGTGGGGTGGTTTGGAAAGGCGCTCCACGAGGGTCTTCAACGCCTTGATCACGGGCCGCAGGTCGGGCTGGGCGCCCCGTCCGCTCTTCCCCGCATGGAGGCGCGCCGGCTGGACCGCCGGGGCCGGGGTGAGATCCTCCAGGCCGAGGTCCAGCAACAAGGGGCGGGCGAGCTGGCCGGTCAGGAGCAGTTCCCGGCAGTCGGCCACCGTGAGGCCCTCGGAGAGCCAGGCCCGGATCTTCTGCAGGCGGGGGAACTCGTCCACGTGGTAGTAGCGGAGGTTGCCCTTGCTGCGGCGGGGCTTCAGCTCCGGAATGACCCGCTCCCAGTAGCGCAGTTCCTTGGGGGTCGCGCCGATGCGCTCGGCGGTCTCTCCGATCTTGAACCAGAGGCGCTCGGTCATCCGCGCACCTCCAGCCGCAGGCGGCGCAGGGGGGTCATGATTCCCTCACCTCGATGCCCAGGGACTTCAGGCGCTTGTAGAGGTTCGAGCGGTCCAGTCCCAGCCGCTCGGCCACGCGGGTCATGTTGCCGTTCTGGAGCTTCATCTCGCGCTTGATGTATTCCCCTTCGAACCAGTCCCTCCCCTCGCGCAGGCTCGGGAACTCCGGGAAGGAGAAGGGATCCGGCTCGTTGATGAGCCGGGTGGCGAGGGGCCCGAGGTCCCGGGTGGTGATCTCGCTTCCCCGGCCCAGGATGAGGGCGCGCTCCATCAGGTTCTTCAGCTCCCGCACGTTGCCGGGCCAGTCGTGGCGGAGCAGCGTGTCCCGGGCATCCGGCGCCAGGCGCTTCGGAATGCGGCCGTAGTTCCTGGCCAGCCGCTTGACGAAGGCCTCGGCGAGTTGGATCAGCTCCTCAGGCCGCTCCCTGAGCGGGGGGACCCGGAGGGGCACCACCGCGAGGCGGAAATAGAGGTCCTCCCGGAATCGACCCGCCTTGATCTCCTCGGGAAGATCCTTGTTCGTGGCGGAGATGACACGCACGTCCACGCTGACGGCGCCGCCTCCGCCCACGGGCTCGATCCTGCCCTCCTGGAGGGCGCGGAGCACCTTGGCCTGGGTCTTGAGCGACATGTCCCCCACTTCGTCGAGGAAGAGGGTCCCGCCGTGGGCTTCCCGGAACTTGCCCTTCTGGTCCCTGATCGCGCCCGTGAAGGCCCCCTTCACGTGCCCGAACAGCTCCGATTCGATGAGTTCCTCGGGGATGGCCGCGCAGTTCACCTCGACGAAGGGACTCCCCTTCCTGGCGCTCTGCGCGTGCAGGAGGCGCGCGACCTCCTCCTTTCCGCTCCCGTTCTCGCCCACCAGAAGGACCCGACCCTCGGTCGGGGCCACCAGCTTCACATCCGAGAGGAGCCGCTTCATGGCCGGGCTTTCGGCCATGAAGAAGCGATCCTGCTCCACCTCCTCCAGCAGCCGCTGGTTGTCCTTCACCAGCTGGCGCTGCTTGATGGCGTTCGCGGCCACCAGCAGGAGGCGGTCCAGGTCCACGGGCTTCTCGAGGAAGTCGAAGGCGCCGAGCTTGGTGGCGTTCAGGGCCGTGTCGATGTTCCCGTGGCCGGAGATCATGACCACCGGCAGGTCCGGACGCATCTGCTTGGCCCGCTGGAGGGTCTCCAGACCGTCGATCCCGGGCAGCCAGACGTCCAGGAGCACCAGGTCGATTCCGTCGCTGTCGGGATTCTCCAGCAGTTCGAGGGCCTGTTCCCCGCGCTCCGCCTTGAGGACCGCGTAGCCTTCTTCCGCGAGCGACTCTCCCAGCGACCGCCGGATGCCGGGCTCGTCGTCCACGATCAGGATGGTCATCAATGGGCGCATAGTACCAGCTTAACGCGCCCCCAGCCGTCGTCCTAGCGGACGCTGGGAGGTATTCCCGCCAGGAACGGAGGGCATTCTGCCAACATGGAACCAGGAGACGAACATGCTCGTGGACGCCCACTGCCATCTTCCAGGCAGCCCCCAGGAGAAGGAGCAGCTGGAGGCCATGCTGGGCCGGGCGCGCACGGCCGGCGTGTTCGGCTTCGTGGCGGTCGGGACCGAGGTGGAGGATGCCGCCGGCGTGCTCGCGCTGGCCAAGGGGAACCCCGCCATCCAGGCCAGCCTGGGCGTGCATCCCCACGAGGCCAGGACCTGGGATGCCGCGTCGGAGGCGCGCCTCTCGCGCCTGCTGGAGGATCCCGCCGTCCGGTTCGTGGGGGAGACGGGGCTGGACTGGCACTACGACCTGAGCCCCCGGGAGGACCAGGAACGCGCGTTCAGGGACCAGATCCAGCTGGCCCGCCGGCATGGCAAGCCCCTGATGATCCACACCCGGGAAGCGGCCGGGGACACCCTCAGGATCCTCCGGGAGGAGGGCGCGGAAGCGGTGGGAGGGGTGATCCACTGCTTCAGCGAGGACAAGGCCTTCGCCGCCCGGGCCCTGGACCTGGGCTTCCATCTCAGTTTTTCCGGGATCCTCACCTTCAAGAGGGCCGAACCCATCCAGGAGGTGGCCGCCTGGGCCCCCGAGGACCGGATCCTCGTGGAGACCGACACGCCCTACCTCGCCCCGGTGCCCTTCCGGGGCAAGCCCAACGAGCCGGCCTACGTCAGGCACGTGGCCGAACGGTTGGCCGCCCTGAGGGGCATCTCCTTCACCCGGGTAGCCGAGGTCACCACCCGCAACCTGGAGGCCTTGTGCGGCTGGGCGCCTTCCTCCTGATCCCGGCGGCCCTGACCGCCCAGACCCCCCTCCCTTGGGCCAGCGCCCCGGAGCTGCCCTGGGAAGCCGCCGTGCCCGGCGCGCCGCCCTCCCCGTTCCCGGACGCTTCCTCCTCCGCCCAGGTGCCCCAGCGCCTGGTGGCCCTTTCGGAAGACGGCACGCTGCGCATCTCCGACGCCAAGGGAGGCGTGACGCTCCGACTGGGGCTCTCCGGCCGGCCCTTGACCCTGATGCGGGACGCGGGCACCCCGCTGTCGCTGAAGGACTTCCCGTGCGATTTCCCCGCCAGGACCCCCCTGACCCACGGCCTGGGGGGGCTTCCCCTGGCCGGGGACGACTTCAGGACCGCGCTGAAGGGCCTGCTCTGGATCCTCGACGACGGGGAGAACCGGATCACGATCGTGCATCCGGCCACCCACCAGGTGGTCTACCTGCCCCTGCCGTCCGGCCAGGACTGGGACATCCTCTTCTACTCCGACCGGCTGGTGCTCCAGGAGAGGCTCCTCCCCGCCGAGGAGCGCCGGGAGAGGGGCTGCTGGGCCCTGCCCTGGCTGGTCCTGCTGCCCCAGTTCATGAGGCTTTCCCTTCCCCCGCCCGCGACCAAGCCAGGAACGGCCTTTCAACCTTTTCCGTAACCGGCATGTCTCTGGCATATCGAGGCTCCGGACCCGCTCCCCTTGGAGTCCGGGTCCCGGTGCGAGATCACCCGGGAGGCACGGCATGAATCTCCTTCTCAGCCCCACATCATCCCGCTGGACCAGCGCCCTGATGCTTCCGGCCGCCCTCGTGGCCCTGGCTCCCACCCTGGGCGCGCAGAGCGAGGAGGACGACACCTACATGGGCGAGGATCCGGACAACTACAGCTCGGTCCGGGTGCTGGAAGGCTCCGCCACGATCCGCAAGGGCGACGTGGAGGAGGCCCTCAGCCGGGGCGTCCCCGTCGCGGAAGGGGATGTGGTGGAAAGCCGCGGGCGTGGCATCCTGCAACTGGGTGACGGGACCCGCGTGGCCTTCGGGCCGGGGACGCGCTTCCAGGTGGCCGCCCTCTTCCGGGACCAGGACCGGAGCCGGCAGGTGCTCCTGCGGCTCGACCGCGGCCGGCTCCGCGTCGCAGGAGGCAGGGAGAGCGACGCCCGGATCCGGATCGACACGCCCTCGGGCAGCGCGATCCTCCAGGATCGCGCCACCGCGGACCTCGAGGTCCAGCAGGACGGCACCTCGCGGGTGAAGGTACTCTCGGGGCGGACGACCTTCTTCAACGAAAGGGACAAGGTCGCATTGTCCGCGGGCGAACGCCTGACGGTGGCCGGCGACCAGGACCGGCTGGACAACATCCGGAGCTTCAACACCTACGGCGGCGATGCGTTCGACGCCTGGTGCGAGCGCAGCATGCAGGCGCAACGTGGCCCGAGCTGGGACAAGGTCCCCCAGGAGCTCCGCTACTATTCCGATGACCTGGACGCCAACGGCGAGTGGGTCTACGTGGACGACTACCGCTCCTGGTGCTGGCGCCCCGTTCGGGTCGCCCCGGAATGGCGGCCCTACTGGCAGGGCCGGTGGGGAGCCTACCCGGGCGGCATGACCTGGATCAGCTCCGAGCCCTGGGGCTACGTGACCTACCACCACGGCCGCTGGGGCTGGAGCGCGGCCGTCGGGTGGTTCTGGATCCCGGGCGTCTACTACGCACCCGCCTGGGTGGCCTGGCAGTCGGACACCTCCTATTTCGGCTGGGCCCCCATGGGCTACTACAACACCCCGGTCGCCTGGAACTATGGGGCCTGGGGAGGCGGAGTCTGCTGGAACGTCATCGACATCCACTTCGTCTACTCGCACCATGTCCACGACCACATCTACCGCGACCACGGCCCCATCCACCACTTCGACCCCGGACCGGGAAGGCCCGGCGGGTACGGTCCTGGCACGCCTCCCCGCTGGCACCGGGGCCCCCTGCCGGTCAGGCCGGCCGAATTCCGGAACCCTGCGCTGTTCCAGAAAGCCGTCCAGGATCCCAGGGCCCTGAATGACCGCCTGCGGGCCTACGAGCAGCAGACCGGAAGGGTCGTCTACCGCCAGCCCCCGCTCCCAAGGAAGCCGGCGCCCTCCACCCAGCCGCCCTCCACCCCCAGAGGATTCGAAGACCCCAGCCACCTGCCCCATCGGGTCGTGTTCCCCGCTGGCCGGCAGGAAGGAACGCCGGGCGGCAGCGTCCCCCCGGTCCAACCCGGCCGGAAGCCGGTGCCCAGCCTGCCTCCGACGAATCCGAACCCGACCCCCGGACCCGGCGCCACGGTCCCCGGACCCCAGCCCGGCCAACCCGGCCGGAAGCCGGTGCCTAGCCCGCCCTCGACGAATCCGAACCCGACCCCCGGCCCCGGCGCCACGGTCCCCGGACCCCAGCCCGGCCAGCCCGGCCGGAAGCCGGTGCCTAGCCCGCCCTCGACGAATCCGAACCCGACGCCCGGCCCCGGCGCCACGGTCCCCGGATCCCAGCCCGGCCAGCCCGTCCGGAAGCCGGTGCCCAGCCTGCCCCCGACGAATCCGAACCCGACGCCCGGTCCCGGCGCCACGGCTCCCGGACCCCAGCCCGGACAGCCCGGCCGGAAGCCGATGCCCAGCCTGCCCCCGACGGACCCGACGCCCGGTCCCGGCGCCACGGCCCCCGGACCCCGGCCCGGACAGCCCGTCCCCAAGCCGATGCCCAGCCCGAACCCCCCGGCCCCCCGCACCCAGGGGAGCCAGTCCAGCCGGAATCCAGCGCCCGGCCCCTTCCCCAGGGTTCCGAGCCAAGGCCCGGAGGCCGGCAGGAATCCCCAGCAGACGCGGCCCGCAGGCCCTTCGGGCGGCGGAGGGAACCCCAAGCCCGGCGGCACGCCGCCCCCTCTCGTCTGGCCGAAACCCCAGAAACCCGCTCAGCCCAATCCGTAGGACCGATCAGTACTGCTCGATCGGATAGCCGCCCTTCTCGATGAGCTGGGCGGCGATCCGGCCGCGCAGCGCCGAGCTGGAGACCGGCACGTAGCCGGAGAAGGCCTGCAGGTCCTCCAGGGCCGACGCCAGGGGGTCGCCCTCCAGCACGTCGCCCAGGAGCAGGCGGGCGTTGGCCTGGACCTTGTACCAGTTCTCGTTGACGTAGGTCGCGGCGAAGTCGCAGGCGAGGTCCGCCCAGCGGTGGCCGGCTTCAGCCATCTTGTCGGCGCGCACCACGGCGGATTCCATGGCGTAGATCTCCGTGAGCATGTCCGCGACGCGGGCGGCGGACTCCTGGCTCTCGATGAGTTTCTGGCCGCGGACCTCCAGGGCGGCGGCGGCGGCGTAGCCGCACTGGCGCTTGCTCAGCTCCACGGCGCACTTGGCGGCCGCGAGGCGGCCGGTGAAGTCGGCGGCCTTCGGTGCGCCGGCCGTGCTCCTCGAGATGGGCAGGGACTGGTTGCCGGCCTTCTTGAAGAGCTGGCCCGCGATGATCATGCGGTTGATCTCGTTGGTGCCCTCGAAGATGCGGTTGATGCGGTTGTCGCGGTAGATCTTCTCGGGCGGGTATTCCGCGGAGAAGCCGTAGCCGCCGAAGCACTGGACCGCGTCGTCGGCGGTGAAGAAGAGGGCCTCGCTGCCCCAGACCTTCGCCATCGAGGCTTCCATGGAGAACTCGTCCATGATGTCCAGCTTGCGCTGGGCCGCCTTCTCCTCGTCCCAGTGGATGGCGGCCATGCCCTCGCTGATGCAGCCGATGGTGCGGTAGGTGGTGGCCTCGGCCACGAAGATGCGGGTGCCGATGTCCGCCAGGTACTTCTGGATCATTCCGAAGTTGTTGATGGACTTGCTGAACTGCTGCCGCTCGCCGGCGTATTTCAGGGTGTATTCGAGCACCACCTTGGCGGTGCCCGTGCAGCCCGCGCCCAGCTTGAAGCGGCCGATGTTGAGAATCCCGAAGGCGATGCGGTGGCCCCGGCCGATCTCGCCCAGGAGCCGGTCCTTGGGGATGCGCACGTTGTCGAGCACCAGGGCCCGGGTGGAGCTGCCCTTGATGCCCAGCTTCTGCTCCTCGGCGCCGGTGGAGAAGCCCGCATCGGTCTTCTCGACGATGAAGGCGCTGAACTTGCGGCCGTCCACCTTGGCGAAGACCACGAAGACGTCCGCGAAGCCCGCGTTGGTGATCCACATCTTGGTGCCGTTGAGCACCCAGGTGTCGCCGTCCAGGACGGCGGTAGTCTTGGAGTTCATGGCGTCGCTGCCCGCGCCGGGCTCGGTGAGGGCGTAGGCCGCCAGCCACTCGCCGCTCGCCAGCTTGGGCAGGTACTTGGCCTTCTGCTCCGGGGTTCCGAAGTAGACGATGGGGAGCGTCCCGATGCCCGTGTGGGCCCCGTAGGTCACGGAGAAGGAGGCCTGCTTGCCCAGCTCCTCCAGCACGACGAGGGTGGTCTTCTTGTCCAGGTCCATGCCGTCGTAGGCCTCGGGGATCTCGATGCTGAGGAGGCCGATCTCCCCGGCCTTCTGGAGCAGCTCCCGGCTGAGTCCCGGCTGGAGCTTCTCGATCTCGGCGTCCCTGGGCATCACCTCGCCCATCATGAAGTCCCGGGCCGCCTCGCCGATCGCCTTGGTCTCGTCGTCCAGCTCCTCCGGCGTGAACTGGGGCTGGGAGCCGATGGGAGCCAGCAGGAAGCTGCCGCCGAAGATGGTTTCGTTCTGGGTGACTGTCATGGCTCCTCCATCGTCCTGCAAGGGGGGGTTCAAACCAAAGGATCCATTGTACCGGATCAGCCGGCTCCTGGCTCCCTGCCCCTTCCTGGGAGGCGCCGGGATCCTCGTCCGGGCTGCCGCTTCCATCATCCGCGCATGGAAGCCGGGAGGCATTGGCTATAGCCTTGATGAATGAACAAGCGACTCGGATTCCAGACGATCTGCCTTGCCGCGGTTCTCGGCATGACCGCGGGATGCGGAGGCGGAGGCGGCGGCGGCCAGTCCGGGACCGCGCCGTCGGCCAACTCCTTCAAGTTCCTCGTGATCACGGACACGCATGTCCGCCTGCCGGGGAATCCCGACGATGCCGTCTACGACAACCAAGGCAACCTGGGCAACTTCGGGGAGGTCCTGGGCCGCATCCGGACGGACCATCCGGACGCGGATTTCGTCATCACCTGCGGCGACAACGCCGGATGCCTCTTCTCCCACGATCCGGACGACTACGGCATCGGCCAAGCCAATCCGGCCGAGCAGTTCAAGGCGATGATGGATTCGCTTGGAATGTCCTATCCCTATCGGGTCGTTCTCGGGAACCACGACTACGAGGACGGATTCGACGCGGCCGCCGGCTCGGGAATCACCTCGAGCGACCCGGCGGGCATGGAGGCCGTCTGGAAGAAGGTGCTCGGGATCGACCCATACTATGCATTCATCCACAAGGGCGTCCGGTTCATCGTCCTGAATTCGAACCGCGGCGCCAGCCGGACCGTCCCCTGCGGATCCTCGGAGGAGACCGGCTGCGAGGGTTCCTTCGACGAGGCCCAGATGGCGTGGCTGGAGGCCCAGCTCGACCAGGATTCGAAGCCTTGCCTCCTCTTCCTCCATCATCCGCCTATCACGGACCACAACCAGTACCGGTTCTGGGCGGCGGGCGGCACCAGCATGCAGGTGGCGGCCGGCGACCGCTTCTACGGGATCGCGAGTTCCCACCGGGAGCGCATCCGCGGCATTTTCGCGGGCCACGGGCACCTGTGGGAAGAGGACACGCTGGACGGCTTGATTCCCGTCCGCGAAACCGCGTCCATCGGCGACCTGGGAGGTTCGTCCTCGAGCCTCCGAGCCGTATGGATGGACCCGGAGACCGGCACGATGCTGACAGAATAGGCGAAGGAGCGGCTGGAACAGCCAGGGGAGGGCCTGTGCCGGAAGGAAGGGAGATCCAGCGGATGTTCACCGGCATCGCCGGCCGCTACGACCTGCTGAACCACCTCCTGTCCGCGGGGACGGACCTCTACTGGTGGCGCCGGATGGCCAAGGCGTCCGGCGCCGGGCCGGGGCAGCTCTTCCTGGACGTGGCGGCCGGAACCGGGGACTCCAGCGTGGCCCTGGCCCGGCTCGGCGCGGAGGTGGTCAGCACGGACTTCACCCTGGCGATGCTGCGCCGGGGGATTCCCAAGTTCCAGAGCCGGGCCCTGGAGGACCAGGTCCGGGGGAGCGTCGGGGCGGACGCCCAGACCCTGCCGTTCCGGACGGGCACCTTCGACGGGGTGGCGATCTGCTACGGACTGCGGAACATCGAGGACCGCGGCCGGGCCTGCCGGGAATTCCTGCGCGTGCTCAAGCCGGGGGGCCGCCTCACCGTCCTGGAGTTCAGCCGCCCTGGGTGCGCCTGGCTGCGCGCGGTCTACGGCGCTTACAGCCGCTTCGTCCTGCCCCGGCTCGGGGGATGGATCAGCGGGGACGCCGAGGCCTATGCCTACCTTCCCGGAAGCATCCGGACCTTCCCCGACCAGCCCTCCCTGGCCGCCGAACTGGAGGGCGCGGGGTTCGAAAAAGTGTCCTGGAAGAACCTCACGGGAGGAATCGCGGCATTACACTTGGGAAGCAAACCTGCCTAGGTTCGCGCCGTTCCATCGAGGTCACGTCATGTCCAAGCCCGATCCCAGCATCACCGCGAACTTGCTCAACTCCGTGCTCGGCAAGCCAGAGCATCCTCACGAGGACGCTTCCAGCAAGCGACCCCCCAGGCCGAGCCACCTGGAGGCCCACGGGGAGAACCCCACTCCGAAGCCGCCGAACCTCAAGGCCGCCAAGAACAGTCCTTCGGGACAGAACCACATGAGGTCTTCCAACCGCGGGAAATAATCGACAATCGCCTCCGCTTCGCCTACAGGGAAGCCCTCGCTCCTGGCATCCTGGAGATGGCGAATGCCACGGAGGCAACATGAATACCAACCACATGGGTTTCAATACCAAGCTGGTCCACGCGGGCATCCCCGAGGATGCCATGGGCAGCGCGGTGACGCCCATCTACCAGACTTCGACGTTCATCTTCAAGGATGCCCAGCAGGGCGCCGACCGGTTCGCCGGCAAGGCCGGCGGATACATCTACTCCCGAATCGGGAACCCCACCATCAAGGCCCTGGAGGACGCGGTGGCCGCCCTTGAGAACGGCTGCGGCGGCGTGGCCACTTCCTCGGGCATGGGCGCGGTGAGCACGCTCTACCTGGCGGTGCTCAACGGCAGCGATCACGTCGTCAGCACGGCGGGCGTCTACGGGCCCTCGCGGGTGCTCATGGAGAAGCACATGAGCCGCTTCGGGGTGGCCTCCACCTTCGTGGACACCTCGGACCTCGACCAGATGCGCGCGGCCATGCGCCCCAACACCAAGCTCCTCTATGTGGAATCCCCTTCCAACCCGGCCATGCAGGTGACGGATCTCGTCGCCGCCGCGCAGATCGCCCACGAGCACGGCGCGATCCTGGCCGTGGACAACACCTTCGCCAGCCCCTTCCTCCAGAAGCCCCTGGACCTGGGGGCCGACGTGGTCCTGCACTCCGTCACCAAGTTCATCAACGGCCACGCGGACATCGTCGGCGGCGTGCTGGCGGCGAAGGACGAGGCGCTCTACAAGCAGATCCGCGCCATGATGGTCATGGCCGGCACGAACATGGACCCGCACCAGGCCTACATGGTCAGCCGCGGCCTCAAGACCCTCTCCCTGCGCATGGAGCGGGCCCAGGCCAACGCCCAGGTCATCGCGCCCTGGCTGGAGAAGCACCCCAAGATCGAATCGGTGAGCTACATCGGCCTTCCCAGCCACCCGCAGTACGAGCTGGTGAAGCGCCAGATGGCGGGCCCCGGCGCCATGATCTCCTTCGAGCTGAAGGGCGGCTGCGAGGCGGGCAAGGTCCTCATGGACAGCGTGAGGCTGGCCTCCCTGGCGGTCTCCCTGGGCGGCGTGGAGACGCTCATCTCCCATCCCGCCTCCATGACCCACGCGGGCATGGGCCGGGAAGCCCGGGCCAGCGCGGGCATCTCCGAGGGGCTCGTGCGGTTCGCCGTCGGCATCGAGGACGTGGAGGACCTCATCGCGGACCTCGACCAGGCCCTCGCGAAGATCTAGGCCCCCCGCGCCGCGAACGGGAGAAGCGCCGGACCGGCCCCCAGGGGTTTCCCGCGCGGCCGGCCTTCTCCCATGGATGGGCCATGCTCAATCTCAAGACGGGAAACCTGGTTGTCGATGTCCCTAGACAAGGGCCTCTTGGCCTTGGAGGTGCAATGCGATGAGGACGAACCTTCCTATCACCGAGGTCGAACAGGAAGTTGCGGATGGGGCCTTCATCGTCTCCACCACGGACCCCCAGGGGGTGATCACCTCGGTCAACGACGAATTCGTCCGGATCAGCGGATTCTCCGCCGAGGAACTCGTCGGCCAGCCCCACAACATCATCCGTCACCCGGACGTCCCCCCGGCGGTCTTCGAGGACCTGTGGGCCACCATCAAGGCGAAGAAGAACTGGCAGGGCATCGTCAAGAACCGCTGCAAGAACGGCGACTTCTACTGGGTGGACACGAGCGTCACCCCCATCCTGGAGGAAGGCGCCATCGCCGGCTACATCTCCATCCGCAGCAAGCCCACCCGGGCGCAGGTCGCCGACATGCAGTACCGGATGGACCGCATGAACCGGGGCAAGTCGCTCGCGGAAGCCGCCTGGCGTCCCTGGATCCCCCTGTCCTCCCTGGGCCTTTCCACGCGCATGTGGCTGTCCTTCGGCCTCATGGTCGTCCTGCTCCTGGCCGCGCTCGGGGCGGTCTGCGGGGCCGTCCAGAAGGGCCTGCCCGTCCCCATGGTGGCCGGGATCGCCGCCGCCGCGGGGGTGGTCCTCGGGGGCCTGCTGGCGTTCAACCTGGTCCGCAGCCTTCGCGCCGAACTTGGGGGCAGCCCCTCGACGGCGATCGAGCGGGTGCGGCAGATCGCGGCCGGAGACCTGCGCGTGGAGATCGAGACCCATCCGGGCGACGTCTCCAGCCTCATGGCCAGCCTGCGCGGCGTGCAGTCCCGCTACAAGGGGATGATCAACCGCATCCGCTACGACGCGAAGCTCGTCGTGGACGGGGTCCAGACCTTCGCCGGCGCCACCGGGGAGATCGCCACGACCACCCGGGAACTGGCCCAGAACGCCGACACCCAGCGCACCTCCGTGGAGCGCATCGCCTCGGCCATCACCGAGCTCTCCGCCTCCATCCAGGAGGTCAGCGGCAATGTCCAGGCCAGCCAGCGGCAGACCCAGGAGGCCGTCCAGGCCACCGAGGCGGGCGACAAGGCCGGCGAGGCCGCCAAGCAGGCCATGGGGGATGTCGAACAGTCGACGGCCCAGGTGGTCAAGGCGGTGAAGGTGATCCAGGAGATCGCCAGGCAGACGAACCTGCTCTCCCTGAACGCCGCCATCGAGGCCGCCAAGGCCGGATCCCTGGGCAAGGGCTTCGCGGTGGTGGCCGAGGAGGTGCGCAAGCTGGCCGAGCGCAGCGGCGCGGCGGCCAAGGAGATCGCCACCCTCATCGAGAAGAGCAACGAGGCCGTCTCCCAGGGGCGCGTCACCGTCCAGGAGGCCGTGGATTCCCTGGCGCGCATCCGGGAGAACATCGGCCAGGTGACGGCCATGTCCCTGGAGATCGGCTCCTCCGCGGAAGAGCAGGCCAGGGCGAGCCTGGAGGTGACGCACCAGGTCGAACTCAGCGCCCAGAAGGCCGTCGAGAACGCCTCCGCCACCATCCAGCTCTCCTCCACCGTGGAGGAGAACGCCAGGACCTCCGATCGGCTGGTGAAGACCTCGACGGGCCTCGCGGGACTGGTCGAGCAGTTCCGGACGTAGGACCGAAGGTCGACCCGGGCAGAAACCCTGCGGGTGCCGAGAGGCCCCGCAGGGTTTCTGCTTGGGGGCGGAAGGCGCGGCCTACCCCAGCCTCGTCAGGGTCACGCCCTCCATCTCGGCGGGCTGCGCCAGGCCCATCAGTTCCAGCAGCGTGGGCGCGACGTCGCAGAGGGCGCCCCCCGCCCGGAGCTGCCGTCCCTCGAAGCCCTTGGCGACGAGGACGGCAGGCACGGGGTTGGTGGTGTGCGCCGTGTGGGGGTTGCCCTTCTCGTCCCGCATGCACTCGCAGTTCCCGTGGTCGGCGGTGATGAGCAGGGCGCCGTCCGCGGCCAGCACGGCCTCGGCGATCTGGCGGATCCCGTCGTCCACGATGGCGCAGGCGCTGGCGGCGGCGTTGAGGTCCCCGGTGTGTCCCACCATGTCCGGATTCGCGAGGTTGCACACCAGCATCCGGTAGGCGCCCCCCTCGACGGCCTCCACGAAGCCTCGGATCACGCCGTGGGCGCTCATCTCCGGCTGCAGGTCGTAGGTGGCCACCTTCGGCGAGGGCACCAGGGCCCGGTCCTCACCCGGGAAGGGCTCCTCGCGCCCGCCGTTGAAGAAGTAGGTCACGTGGGCGTACTTCTCGGTCTCGGCCGTGCGGAGCTGCTTCCAGCCCTTCTCCGCCACCAGTTCGCCCAGGATGCGGGCGAGGTTCTGGGGCGGGTAGGCCACGGAGACATAGGGGGCCAGCTCGACGTCGTACTGGGTGAAGGTCACCAGCTTCACCTTCGGCCGGTGGGCCTGGGGGAAGGCCTTGAAGCCGGGGTGCACGAGGGCGTGGCAGAACTGCCGGCCCCGGTCGGCCCGGAAGTTGAAGAAGATGACCCCGTCCCCATCCTGGATGGGCTGGAAATCGGCCAGCCGGGTGGGGCTCACGAACTCGTCCGTCTCGCCGCGGGCGTAGGCGGCGTTGATGCCCTCCAGGGCGCTCGCGGCCTCGTACTCGGGCACGCCGTCCACGAGCATCCTCCAGGCCCGCTCCACGCGCTCCCAGCGCTTGTCGCGGTCCATGACCACGTAGCGCCCGCAGAGGCTTCCGAGCTTCACCAGGGGCAGATTGCGGACCTGGAATTCCAGCCACTGAAGGAAGCCGTCGGCGCTCTTCTGCTCCGTGTCGCGGCCGTCCAGGTAGGCGTGGATGACCGTCGCCACGCCCTCGTCCTGGGCCCACTGGGCGAGGGCGACGAGGTGGTTCTGGTGGCTGTGGACGCCGCCGGGGCTCACCAGCCCCATGAGGTGCAGGCGCTTGCCGGAGGCCTTGAGGTCGGCGAGAAGGGCCGCCATCGGCTCGTTCTTCCGGAAGGTCCCCTTCCTGATGGCGGCGTCGATGCGGGTGAGCTCCTGCCAGACCACGCGCCCGGCCCCGAGGTTCATGTGGCCCACCTCCGAGTTCCCGAACTGGCCCTCGGGCAGGCCCACCGCCTCGCCCCCGGCGAGCAGCTGGGTGGCGGCGTAGCGCCGGCGCAGGTCGTTGAAGGCCGGCATCCCCGCGACGAAGGCGGCGTCGAAGGCGTTCCTGGGCCCGTCGCCGAAGCCGTCCAGGATGAGCAGAGCGATGGGACCTGGGATCATGTTTCACCTTTCCGTCGGATGTTGCGGGCTCTCGGCCGGTTCCTGCCTGGATGCAGGAAACGCTGCAAATTCCCGAAATTGTAGGATGAATCGCATTTTGTGATCTACTCCGCGCCGTTTTCTCGTATCCTCAGCACTGGTCCTTTTCTGGAGGTTAATCCATGGCCCACAAGATCACCGACTCCTGCGTCGCCTGCGGCGCCTGCATGCCCGAGTGCCCCGTCGAAGCCATCAGCGAAGGCGACATCTACAAGATCGACCCTGAGAAGTGCACGGACTGCGGCACCTGCGTCGACATCTGCCCTTCGGAAGCCATCGTTCCGGCCTAGTCCCGATTCCCACATTCCGAATGAGAAAGGCCCGGGGCGACCCGGGCCTTTCCCATGGGACCTGCACCCGGATCAGGGCACCTGCTCGCCGTGGGGATTGCAGAGCATGTAGAGCACGGCCATGCGCACCGGCACGCCGTTGGTCACCTGGTCGAGGATGACGCTGTGGGGGCCGTCGGCCACGTCGGAGGTGATCTCGAAGCCCCGGTTCATGGGGCCCGGATGCATCACGGCCACGTCCTTCTTCGCCCGCTTCATGCGGGCCGCGTTGAGCTGGTAGTAGCGGATGTACTCGCCCTGGCCGGGCAGGAACTCGCCCGTACCTCGTTCGAACTGGGCCCTGAGCATCATGATGGCGTCCTGGTCCCCGATCACGGAATCGAAGTCGTGCGTGAACTGCACGGTGGGCCAGGTCGCCTTCATCTCCATCGGAAGCAGGGTCGGCGGCCCCACCAGGGTGACCTTCGCGCCCATCTTCTCGAGGAGCCACAGGTTGGAGCGCACCACGCGGCTGTGGCGGATGTCGCCCACGATGGCGATCTTGAGGCCCTCGAACCCGCCGAAACGCTTGCGGATGGTGTAGGCGTCCAGCAGGGCCTGGGTGGGATGCTCGTGGGCGCCGTCACCCGCGTTCACGATGCTCGCCTTCATGTGGCGGGCCAGGAGCTGGTGCGCGCCGGGAGCGCTGTGGCGCATCACGATGAGGTCCGGATGCATCGCCTGCAGGTTCATGGCGGTGTCGATCAGCGTCTCGCCCTTGCTGAGGGCGCTCGTGTCGGCGTCGAAGTTGATGATCTCGGCGGAGAGGCGCTTCTCCGCGATCTCGAAGCTGTTGCGGGTGCGCGTGGAGTTCTCGAAGAACAGGTTGACGATGAGGCGCTTGCGGAGGGCGGGGACGATCTTGATCTCGGGCCGTTCGCAGACTTCCTCGAAGGCCTGGGCCTGGTCGAGGATCAGGGTGATGTCCTGGGGGCTCAGCGGCTCGATGCCGAGGAGATGGCGGTGGGGAAAGATGTAGCGGTCGGATGTCATGTTCAGCCTCTGGCCTCCAGGAAGACGCCGTCGACCTTGTCCACTTCCACCACCTTGACACTGACTCGCTGGGTTCCCGGGATCTCCAGCTTGAGGCCGACGAAGTCCGGCTGGATGGGCAGTTCCCGGCCGCCGCGGTCCACCAGGGCCGCCAGCCACACCCGCCTGGGCCGGCCGTGGTCCAGGAGGGCGTCCATGCCGGCCCGGACGGTCCTGCCCGTGAACACCACGTCGTCCACCAGGACCACGGTGCGCCCCGTCAGGGGGAAGGGAATCTCCGTGGGACGGACGATGGGACTGCCGGCCTTCTCGGTCAGGTCGTCCCGGTAGAGGGTGATGTCCAGCACCCCGACGGGGACCTCCTTGTGCAGGATGTCCTTGAGCATCCCCGCGAGGCGCTCGGCCAGGGGCAGGCCCCGGCTGCGGATCCCCACGAGCACCAGGGACTGGTCCGAACCGAAGGCCGCCGCGATCTCCCGGCAGAGACGCTGAAGGAAGGCCTCCATCTGCTGGGCATCTAGCAGACAAGGGGCGTGAAAGTCAGACATCGAACCTCCTGGATGAACACCCTAGAGTCTATCCCACCCCCGCCCCGTTCTGTGCGGCGGGGGTGGAATTTGCCGGCCCGGCGCTGCTAGGGCCTGATCTTCCGGAGCAGGGGCTGCGCGAAGGAGCCTTCGAACGCCTTCTCCACCGGCCCCGTCAGGTAGGCGGAGCCGTCCGCGAACCGGATCTGCAGGGTGCCCCCGGGCATGTGGACCGTCACGTCGTCCCCCACGAACCCGAGCCGCCGGGCCGCGGCCGCCGCGGCGCAGCTGGAGCTCCCCGAGGCCAAGGTGTAGCCCGCGCCCCGCTCCCAGATCTCGATCCGGATCGCCGAGGGGCCGATGGGCTCCATGAACTGCACGTTGGTGCGGGCGGGGAAGAGGGGATCGTGCTCCACGAGGGGACCGAGGCACCTGGCGAGCGATTCCGTCACGGGGAGCCCCGTCACCACGCAGTGGGGGTTGCCCATGGAAACGAAGGTGATGTGGGCCTTCTCCCGGCCGATCTCGTGCTCCTCGTCGATGATCTCGCCACCCCTGGGGGACGCGAAGCTGGGGGAGCCCATGTCCATCCGCACGAGCCCCGTGGAAGGATCGAGGATCCAGGCCTTCACGGGCCCTCCCTTGGTGCGCAGGGGGAACTCCCGGCCCTCCACGAGCCCCTGCTCGAACAGGAACCAGGCGAAGATGCGAAGGCCGTTGCCGCTCTTCTCGGCCTCGCTGCCGTCCGGATTGAAGATCCGGAGGGTGGGGCCCTGGGGGTCCGGCAGGGGGCCGAGCAGGATCCCGTCGGAGCCCACGCCCCGGTTGCGGTCGCAGACGGCGCGCACGGCCTCGGGCGTGGGCTCGAAGGGGCATTCCGCCGGATCGATCACGAGATAGTCGTTGCCAAGCCCGTGGTACTTCCTGAAATCAGCCATGGATTCCTCCCCGCGGATGGACATCGAATCGTCCCAGGATCGCGACCCGGCGTCCATCCCCCGGCACGGGCCGTACGGGTCCCCGTCAGGCCTGGGAAGGCACGACCCCGATCCCGGGCCTCATGGGCAGGACCATCCGGGCCCCGTCGTAGCCGAGCCCGACGTAGGGATCGTTGCTGATGAGCAGGGGACCGTCCAGGTCCACGTAGTCGCAGAGGGGGGCCAGGTGGGCCGCCGCCGTGACGCCCACGGAGGTCTCGACCATGCAGGAGAGCATCACCCTCATGTCCAGCGCCCGGGCCGTATGGATGGCCTTCAGGGCTCCGCGGATGCCCAGGGTCTTCATGAGCTTGACGACGACCCCGTCCACGGCCCCGGCGAGCTTGACGATGTCCTGGGCGGTGTGCGCGCTCTCGTCCGCGACGATGGGGACCTTGACGCCCTCGGCCTGCATCCTCGCCCGCAGCCAGCGCAGGCCCTCGATGTCGTCCGCCGCCAGCGGCTGCTCGATCAGTTCCAGGCCCAGCGCCGCCAGACGCGGGATGAGCCGCGCGGCCTGCTCCCGCGTCCAGCCGGCGTTGGCGTCCACCCGCAGGATGGCGTCCGTGGCCTTCCGGATGGCCGTGACGATCTCCTCGTCCCGGTCGCTCCCGAGCTTGATCTTGATGACGGGGTAGCCGGATTCCTTCGCCTGCCGGGCCATCTCCTCGGGCTCGTCCATGCCGATGGTGAAGGAGGTGAGGGGCAGGGCCTCCGGGTTGAGCCCGAAGAGGCGGTAGAGGGGGTGCCCCAGCCGCTTCCCCCAGAGGTCGTGCAGGGCGATGTCGATGGCGGCCCGCGCCGCCCTGGATCCCTGGGGCAGGCGGTCCAGCACGGCGTCCAGGTCGAAGGGATCGTCGCCCAGCTCCGGGACGCGGGACATGTATTCCGTGATCACGTCCTGGGTCTCGCCGTAGTAGGTCACCGCCGGCGCCTCGCCGATGCCCTCGTCGAGCCTGACCAGCACGTTGAAGCGCTGCGGGAAGGTCCCGTGGGCGATGCGGAAGGGGGTCCTGAGATTCAGCGTGATGGGTTCCCAGGTCAGTTTCATGTCACCTCCAAGGCCCGGGATCCACCGCGGGAGGATCGGTCGGCCGGATGATCGGATAGCTGCGTGCGTCCGGGATCTGATAATGCCACCACTCCTCGTCCAGCCTGTCGAACCCGGCCTGGCCCATGACAGCCAGCAGGAGGAGGCGGTTCCGGTGCACTTCCGCCGGCAGGGACGGGTAGAAATGATGGGAGCGCTCGTCCATCGTGTCGAAGGTGGTGCCCATGTCGAGCTCCCTTCCCCGGCGGTCCACCAGCGTGAGGTCCACGGCGACGCCCCGGCTGTGGTTGGATCCCTTCTTGGGATCCGCGACGTAGCGCGGATCCGAGATGTACCTGCTCAGCATCTCGTGGGCCTGGGGGGAACGGTAGGCGTCCAGGATCTTGAGCTTCAGGCCCGCGAGGGCTGCGAACTCGCAGGCCCTCGCCAGGCGGGGTTCCGCATCCCGGTGCAGCCAGCACCGGCTCGATTCGTAGACCGGACGCCCCGTGAAGTTGCGGGGACCCGCATAGGCCATGTCGATCACGACGCCGTGGGAGGCCTGCGTGATCTCGACCAGCGCGCTCGATCCGTCCATGGTTCCGCCTTTCGTTCAGTCGGCCGTCTCTTCCAGGGCCAGCAGGTCCTCGATGGTCTGCCTGCGCCGGATGAGGCGCACGGCGTCGCCGTCGATCAGGACCTCCGCGGCCAGGGGACGGCTGTTGTAGTTCGAGGACATGGCCGATCCGTAGGCGCCCGTGTCGTGGAAGACCATGATGTCCCCCACTTCCGCCGCGGGAATCATCCTCGGGGAGACGACGCCCCCTTCCTCCTGGGTGAACACGTCCCCGGATTCGCACAGGGGGCCGGCCACCACCGTCTTCCTCGGCTCGCGCGCGCCGCCGTCCAGCGCCACCACGCTGATGGCGTGATAGCTGCCGTACATCGCGGGACGCATCAGGTCGTTGAAGCCGGCGTCCACCAGCACGAAGTGGTTCCGCCCCATGTTCTTGGTGGCCAGGACCTTCGCGAGGAGCAGCCCGGACTCCGCCATGAGATAGCGCCCGGGCTCGATCTCCAGGCCGACGGGATGGCCCAGGAACGCCTCGATCTCGCGGCGGGCGGCGGCCCACAGCTCATAGTAGTTGGCCGTGTCCAGGACGGGATCCGAGTCGCGGTAGTTGACCGAGAGGCCCCCGCCGGTGGAGATGGCCTCGATGTCGTGCCCGGCCGACTTCACCAGCGCCACCATCGTCTGGCACACGTGCCCGAGGTGCTGGTAGTCCACACCGGACCCGATGTGCATGTGCAGCCCCACCAGCCGGAGTCCGTACTTGCGGATGGCCTCCATCGCGAGCGGGAGATCCTTGTGCCAGATGCCGTGCTTGCTGGATTCGCCGCCGGTGTTCACCTTGTTGTGGTGCCCGTGTCCGAAGCCGGGGTTGATGCGCAGCCACACCGGATGGCCGGGAGCCACGTTCCCGAGCTGGTGCAGCATGTCGATGGAGCCCGCGTTGACCGGGATGTCGTACTTGATGACCTTGGCGATGGTGCAGGCGTCGATGACGTCGGCGGTGAAGACGATGTCGGCGGGCGCGCTGCCCGGCCGGTAGCCCGCCTTCAGGGCGCGGTCGATCTCGCCGCAGGACACGGAGTCCACCACGACCCCCTCCTCCCGCATGAGGCGGAGGATGTGCGTGTTGGAGCAGGCCTTCTGCGCGAAGCGGATCGTGTCGAAGGACTTCAGCGCCTGGATCCGCTGGCGGATGACGGCGGCGTCGTAGACCCAGAGCGGCGTCCCGTAGCGCGCGGTCAGGCGGAGGAGTCGATTGCTGTCCATGGGCATTTGCATGTTGTTGAACCTCACTTGCAGAATGCCTCGCCGAGGGAGCAAAGAATAATAGTACTTATTCAGTGGTCGATTCGCGATTGATATGGGATCGATCGGAATCCGGCAAGGTGAAGCTCACGCCGCCAGGATCGTGCCCGCGGCGGGAAACCTCGTTCAGGGTTAGTCGAATTCGATGCGGATCCGGCAGCCGGGCTCGACCGTCCGGAGGACTTCCAGGAGGTCCTGCTTGGCGAGGACCACGCATCCAGCCGTCCCGCCGTAGTTCGGCCGCGCGACGTGCATGAAGATGGCGCTCCCCTTTCCGGGAACGACCGGATCGTCGTTGTAGCCGAGGGGAAGGATGAGGTCGTAGAGATCGTCGTTCTTGCGCCACAGTTCCTCGTGGCTGGGCGCGAAGGGGAGCTTGACGAACTTGTTGTACTCGGGGGCGCCGGGCTCGTCGCACCAGCCGTCTTCCACCGTCAGGGCGACGGGCTTGAGGGCGGCCGGGAGCTTCTGCCGGTCGATCTTGTCCGGCCGGTAGTAGAGGCCCCGCAGGACGTAGGTTCCGCACGGGGACTTGCCGTCCCCTTCCCGCTTCTCGCCCGGCGCCGCGACACCGTTCTTGCCCACGGCGCAACGGTAGGTCTTCCCCCGCCACTCGAGGACCCAGGTCTGCGCATCCTTCCGGTGGACCACCATGAGGTCCTTGTCCGCCCCGGCCATGGGAAGGACCGAGAGCAGCAAGGAGGTGACGATACGGAAGGCCGAACGGGCGTGCATGACGTGTCTCCCCTGGGGATGATCAACCGTGCTTGTAGATGTGCGGGACTCTGGAATGGAGATGGGTGGAGATGTCCACCTGCGTGGTCTTGTAAAGCGCCGCCAGATCGTGGAACCAGATCGCCTCGCCCCCCTGGGAGCCGACGACGACCACTTCCTCGCCCACCGGGAAAGGCCGGGGCAGCCGGACCATGGACTGGTCGAGGCAGGAGCGGCCGACCACGGGGCATCGCTCGCCGCCGATCAGGACCTGGTTGCCCGGGATCCGCCGCAGGCCGTCGCCGTAGCCCACGGGGATCACGCCGATCAGCTCGTCGCGCTCCGTGACGTAGGTCTGGCCGTAGCCGACGCCCCACCCCTCGGGCAGCACCCGGCAGGAGCCGAGCCTGGCCTTCCAGGAGAGCACCGGCCGGTAGGCTTCGGGGAGCGGCCGGTCGATGCTGATCCTCATGCCGAGCACGACGTTCCCGACGCGCACCAGGTCGTAGCGCGTCTCCGGGAGCCAGTAGGCCGCGGCCGAGTTCGCGAGGTGCACCCAGCGCGGGCGCATCCCCTCCGATTCCATGGCCTGGACCACCGTCCGGAACCGCTTCGCCTGGAGCTCGTTGAGGGGGTGGTCCTCGTCGGCGACGGCCAGGTGGCTGTACATGCCGTCCAGGACCAGGCTGCCTCCGGCCGTCGCCTTGCGCGCGAAGGCCGGCACTTCCTCCGGGAAGACGCCGACCCGGCCGAGGCCGGTTTCCACCTTGAGGTGGACGCCCAGCGTCCGATGCGCCGCCCGCGCCCTGGCCGAGAAGAGGGCCAGGGTTTCCGGGTCGTGCAGCGTCAGCGTGAGCCGCTGGCTGATCGCCTCGTCGACCTCCTCCGGCGTGACCATACCCAGCACCAGGATGGGCGCCTGGATCCCGGCCTCGCGGAGGGCCCTCGCCTCGCAGCAGCGGGCCACGCCCAGCCAGCTCGCCCCGCCCGCGACGGCGGCCCTGCCCACCTCCACCGCGCCATGTCCGTAGGCGTCGCCCTTGACGATGGCCATGAGCGGGGTGGAGGTGTCCTGGACGATCCGCGCGCAGTTGTGAGCGACCGCGGAGAGATCGATCTCGATCCAGGTCGGGTGGGACGGATTCATCACTTCAGCGGGAAATGGCAGGCCCAGCAGCGGTTCCCCTCGGTGACCGTGGGGGGATCCACTTCGGAGCACACCGCCTGCGCGTAGGGGCAGCGGGTGCGGAACCGGCACCCCGAGGGCAGGTTGATGGGGCTGGGGATCTCGCCTTCCAGCAGCAGCTTCTCGCGATCCCGCATGCGCGGATTCGGGACCGGCACGGCGGAGGTGAGGAAGCGCGTGTAGGGGTGCTTCGGGGAGGTGAACAGCTCCTCGGTCTTGCCCATCTCGACCATCTTCCCGAGGAACATCACGCCGACCCGCGGCGCGAAGTGACGGACCACGGACAGGTCGTGGGTGATGAAGAGGTAGGTGAGCTTGAACTCGGACTGGAGATCGCCGAGGAGGTTGAGCACCTGGGCCTGGATGGACACGTCCAGGGCGGAGAGAGGCTCGTCGCAGACGATGAATTCCGGGTTGAGGGCGAGGGCGCGGGCGATTCCGATGCGCTGCCTCTGGCCGCCCGAGAACTCGTGCGGATAGCGGCGGATGCCGTCGGCCCGGAGGCCCACGACCTTCATGAGCTCCAGGACCCTGGCCTCGCGCTCGGCCTTGTTCCCGTGCCCGTGGGTCAGGAGAGGCTCCGCGATGATCTCACCCACGCGCATGCGGGGATCCAGGGATGCGTAGGGGTCCTGGAACACGATCTGCATCTTCGTGCGCATGCGCCGCAGGGCCTCGGTCTTGAGCGTGGCGATGTCCGTCCCGTCCATGACCACGGAGCCCGCGGTGGGTTCCAGCAGGCGCAGGATGGTCCTGCCCAGGGTGCTCTTCCCGCAGCCCGACTCGCCCACGAGGGCGAAGGTCTCCTGGCGCCCGATGTCGAAGGTCACGTCGTCCACGGCCTTGACGAGGCCCTCTTCCGTCCCGAAGGACCCGGTCTTCACCGGGAAGTATTTCTTCAGTCCCTTGACCGATAGCAGCGTCTCACTCATGCCTTCACCGCCTTGTCTTCGTACTTCCAGCATTTGGCGAAATGTCCCTCGCCCAGCTCGAAGAGGGGGGGCCTCTTCTCGCGGCAGGCGTCCTTGGCGAACGGGCAGCGGGGATGGAACAGGCAGCCCTTCGGCAGATGCAGGAGGTTCGGCACCATGCCGGGGATCGTCTGCAGGCGTCCGTCGGCCCCCATGGACGCTTCCGTCCCGGGGATGGAGCCCATGAGCCCCAGGGTGTAGGGATGGCTCGGCTTCTCGAAGAGGGTGTAGATGTCGGCCTCTTCGACGACCTCTCCCGCGTACATCACCACCACCCGGTCGCAGAGCTCGGCCACGACGCCCAGGTCGTGGGTGATCATGATGATCGCCGTGTTCAGCCGCTTGCGCAGGTCGCGCATCAGGTCGAGGATCTGCGCCTGGATGGTCACGTCCAGCGCGGTGGTCGGCTCGTCGGCGATCAGGAGCTTGGGCTCGCAGACCAGGGCCATGGCGATCATGACCCGCTGGCGCAGGCCCCCCGACAACTGGTGGGGATAGCAGTCCAGGCGGGTCTCCGGCTCGGGGATCCCCACGAGCTTGAACATCTCCAGGGTCTTCTGCATGGCCTCTTCCTGCGTGATCTTGCGGTGCAGGAGGATGGCTTCGCTGACCTGCCGCCCCACGGTGAAGACCGGGTTCAGGGAGGTCATGGGCTCCTGGAAGATCATGGCGATCTCGTTGCCCCGGATGCCGCACATCGTGTTGTAGTCCAGCTTGGAGAGGTCGCGGCCCTCGAAGAGGATCCGGCCGTCCACGATCCTGCCGGGAGGCGAGATCAGTCCCAGGATGGACAAGGAGGTCACGCTCTTGCCGCATCCGGATTCGCCCACCAGGCCCAGGATCTCGCCCGGCTTGACGGATACGGTGACTCCGCTGACCGCCGGTACGACCCCCTTCGACGTGAAGAAGGAGGTGCTCAAATTTTCCATGGAAAGCAGCGCTTCGCTTGATTTCATCTCAGTGTCCCGTCGCGTCTCATTGTTTCATGTAGGGGTCGAGGGCATCTCTGAGGCCGTCGCCCATGAAGTTGAACGCCAGCACGGTCACCAGGATGAAGAGGCCCGGCGAGATGGCGATCCACGGAGCGGAGAAGAGGAACTCCTTCCCGCTGGTGATGATGAGGCCCCAGCTGGGAGTCGGAGGCTGCGCGCCGACGCCCAGGAAGCTCAGGGTGGCCTCCGAGAGGATGGCGCCCGGGATGCCGAGGGTGAACAGCACGATCAGGGCCGGGAGACAGTTCGGAAGGATGTGCCGCACCATGATCATGCGGTTGCGGACGCCCACTGCCCGGGCGGCCTCGACGAACTCCTTCTCCTTGAGAGAGAGCACCTGGGAGCGCACCACGCGCGCCGTGCCGGCCCATCCCACGATCGCCAGGGCGATGAAGATGTTCAGGAGCGTGGCGCCGAGGGTGTACATGACCACCATGGCGAGCAGGATGGAGGGGAACGCGAGCATGATGTCGCAAAGACGCATGATCACCATGTCCACCTTCCCGCCGTAGTAGCCGCCGATCAGGCCCAGGGCCGTCCCGACGGTCATCGACAGCAGGGTCGGCACGATGCCGATCACGAGCGAGATGCGCGTCCCGTAGAGGATGCGGGTGAGGAGGTCCCGGCCGAACTGGTCCGTCCCCAGCCAGTGCAGCTTGGAGGGGGCCTCGGTCATGACGTCGAGGTCGATCATGTAGGGATCGTAGTGGCTTATCCATGGCGCGAAGACTGCCATGAGGAACAGGGCGACCACGATCACGGCGCCCAGCGAGGCGAGATGATTCCGGCGGTAGGCCGTCATCAGGTCCTTCCAGAAAGAGGAAGGCGGTGCAACGATGTCCTCTTCCTCCAACAGCGGCGTCTTGCCGGTTTCCATGTTCGTGTCCTTTTCGTTCAACTCTTTCATCGTGTGTCCCTCCGGCTCAGCTGACCTTGATCCGAGGATCGAGGAAGGCGTAGAGGATGTCCGCGACGAGATTGCCGAGGATGACCAGGACCGTCTCGAACAGGACGGCGCCCTGGAGCAGCGGCATGTCCCTCGCCTGGATGGCGTTCACCGCGATCCGGCCGACTCCGGGGATGCCGAAGACGCTCTCCGTGATCACGGCCCCGGCCAGCAGGCCCGCCACCTGGATGGCCATCACGGTGACCACGGGCAGGAGGGCGTTCTTGAGGGCGTGCTTGAAGATGACGGGCAGCTCGTGGAGCCCCTTGGCCCTGGCCGTCCGGATGTAGTCGTTGCGCATGACCTCCAGCAGGCTGGATCGGGTCAGGCGCGCGATCGTCCCGGCGCTGCTCCAGCCCAGCACGATGGCGGGCATGATGACGTACTGCCAGCCGCTGAATCCGGCCACGGGCAGCCAGCCGAGCTTGACGGCGAAGCACCACTGGAACAGCAGCGCCGACCAGAAGACGGGCATGGAGACGCCCAGCAGGGAGAAGCCCATGAAGAGGTTGTCGGGCAGGGAGTACTTCTTCACCGCCGAGAGGATCCCGGCCGGGATCCCCACGATCCAGGCGAAGAGCGCGGCCCAGATCGCCAGCACGAAGGTGTTCGGGAAGGCGTGGAGGATGAGGGACGTCACCGGGCGGTTCAGCTTGTAGGACTCGCCCAGGTCCCCGCGAAGCGCGTTCCCGAGGAAGCGGAAGTAGCGGACGATGGCCGGATCGTCGAGGTGCATCTGGGCCCTCACCCGGGCCACGACATCGACGCTGATGTGCTCCTTCATCATCAGGGCGACCGGGTCGCCGGGAACCACGTTCAGCAGGAAGAAGATGATGAGGGTGATGCCTATCAGGACCGGAATCGATACAAGTAGGCGTTTAAGAATGAACCTTTTCATCTAGCGGACCTCCTGCTGACGCTAGTAATCCAGGAAGAAATCCCTGGGGGGATTTTCCCGTCCCCCCAGGGGTTTATGTTAAAAATTGCTTAATTATTTTACGCGCGTCTCATAAACCGGGTAGTCAGACCAGCCGTTCCAGGGAATCACGAACTTCTGGACCTTGGGCTGGACGACGTAGAGGTGCTTCACGGAGAACAGCGGCAGCCACGCGGCCTGGTCGATGACGATCTTCTTCTCGAGGTCGGCGTAGAGCTTGCCGCGCTTGGCGAAGTTGGTCTCGGCGCGGCCCTTGTCCAGGGCGGCGAAGTTGTCGGGGTTCAGGTTGTTGTACGAGCGGGCCACGGTGCCCTTCTCGCCGAAGAAGGTGTAGAAGAAGTTGTCGGGATCGTTGAAGTCGGCCGACCACTTGTTGCAGTACATCGGGAGCTTGCCTTCCTTGCGGGTGGCGTAGAAGGCGGCCTCGTCCATCTGCTTGAGCGTGACGCGGAAGCCGGCCTTGGCGACCATCGACTGCACGATCTCGCTCATCTTCTGCCACTGGGAGCCGGTGCTGGCCACCAGCGCGATCTCCATGTCGACGCCGTTGGGATAGCCGGCCTGGGCCAGGAGCTGCTTGGCCTTGACGGGATCATACGCGATCTTGGCCTGGTTGGGGTTGTTGTGGAGCAGGCCCTTGGGCATGACGCCGTTCTCGAGCTGGCCCTGGTTGTAGTACATCTTCTCGAGGATGAGCTTGCGGTTGACGGCCATCTGCCAGGCCTTGCGCACGCGCACGTCGTCGAAGGGCTTGATCTTCTGGTTGATCGAGTAGTAGTAGAGGCCGACGCGGGGTCCGGAAATGACCTGCTTGCTCCACTTCGGATGCGAGGTGAAGTAGGGGATCTGGGACATGGCGAAGTCGCAGTCGAAGAGGTCGATCTCGCCGGACTCGAAGAGCATGCGCATGGTCTCGGCGTCGACGACGATCTTCACGACGAACTTGTCGAGCTGGGGACGACCGCGCCAGTACTTGGCATTGGCGACCATGGTGTGGTGGTCGTTGAGGGTCCAGTCCTTCAGGATGAAGGGGCCGGTCCCGCAGGTGTTCTCGGCGGTGAGGCCGTACTTGCTGCCCAGGGGCTTCGTGAACTTCTCGTTCAGGATGGAGCACTGGGGGGCGGCGATGATGGCCAGGAAGGGCACGAAGGGGTTTTCCAGCGTGATCTGGACCGTATTGTTGTCGAGGGCCTTGAGGCCCGTCGTGGAGGTGGCCTTGCCGGACATGCGGTCGCCGGCGCCGACGATGAAGTCGAGGGCGTCGGTGTTCAGGGCCTTGGTCTTGGGGTCGAGCATGCGGTCGAACGTGTAGACCACGTCCTTCGCCGTCAGTTCCTCGCCGTTGTGGAACTTGACGCCCTTGCGGATGTGGAAGGTGTAGACCTTGCCATCCTTGGAGACTTCCCACTTGGTCGCGAGGCCGGGGACGAGCGCGGACTTGCCGGGGCCCGTCGTGACGCACTCGATCAGCCGGTCGTAGACGTTCAGCGGGATCATGTAGCAGGACGTCGTCATCTGCATGTCCGAGGTCTGCGGCTCCTCGTTGTAGGCGATGGTCAGCGTCCTCTCGGCGGAGGCCACCGTGGCGCACGCGCCCAGCAGGACCAGCCCCATCGAAAGCAGGACGGATCCCCTACCCTTTCTTCCGTGAATCCTGTCGCTTGTATCCCAAGGTCCCATGTCGGATTCCTCCTCTTCAGTGGGTGAAGTTGTTGTAGGATGCGCCCCGGGATTAGGGGCTGCAAATAGCAATTTGTTGGTTCCCGATTCAAAGTTGATATGGCTGCTCATCCGCAGAACGCGAGGCCCGGCGCGGCCGGGAGCCCGGAATGCGGAGATTTTCACATCCCGGTCAGGCGCCCGCCAAGCTGACGGCGGCGCGGAACATCTGGTAGGCGCCGGGCATGTCCGGAGCCGTGAACTCGACGGTGCGCCCGTCCAGGCGGGTGGCCCCCGGGAGCAGGCTGGCCATGTCCCCCATCTGGCTGCTCACGAACTGGAGGCGGATGGTCACCGGATCGGTCACCTTCAGAGGCTGCGGGCCCTGCCCGTCGTGGAAGCGCTTCACGGCGCGGCGCGCGGCGTCGCGGATGAGCGGCTGGGTCTCCGCGAGGGTCAGGCACCTGGCGGCATAGCGTCCGCAGGCAGTCTTGACGACGGCGGTCTCGATTCCGGGAATCCAGTCCTGGGCCTCGGCGGCAACCGACTGGTCGCCGGTCACGAGCAGCACGGGCGCACCGAACGCGCCGCAGAGGGCCCCGTTCAGGGCCGTCTCGCCCATCAGCCGGCCGTTGAGCCAGGCGTTGGCGACCTTGGAGGCCGACCAGGTGTGGTCGAGGATGGCGTGGAGCGTCCCGACGCGGGCGTGGTAGCCGACGAAGAAGGCGGCGTCGACGCCCTCCTGGGCGCCTTGCGCCATGGAGAAGGGCGAGGGCGTGCCCGTGTTCAGCCTGGCGTGCGGATCGAGTTCCTCGATCAGCACGTTGCCGCTGTTCCAGTGGCCGTCGGACACCTGGATGTCCTCCACACCCGCCTCCAGCGCGCCTTCGATGGCCGCGTTGACGTCCGCGGTGAGCAGGTGCCGGAAACGCTGGTATTCCGCCGTCTTCGGATCCACGTGGTCCCAGCTGACCACGCCGGTGGCGCCTTCCATGTCTACGGCGATCAACAGTTTCATGTGCATGTTCTCCTTTTGGGAATGGTCACGGGACTGCGGCCTCAGGCCTAATCCGACAGGGCGCTCTCGACGATGTCCAGGGTCAGGGAATCCGCATCCATCACGGCCTCCACGCCGAAGGGCAGGGTGAGCGTGGGGCTGCAGTGGCCCGCCTGGAAACCGGCCATGAGGGGCTTCCCGGCGGGAACCAGGAGATCCTGGAAGACTTCCTGGAGTTCCAGGGAGCGGTCGGCTTCCTCGGCCACGCAGTGGTTCCAGTCGCCGAGCAGGATGCCGGCGCACTGTCCGAACTTCCCCGCGAGGCGGAGCTGGGTCAGCATGCGGTCGATGCGGTACGGCTCCTCGTCGACGTCTTCGAAGAAGAGGATCTTCCCCCGCGCATCGATCTCGTAGGGCGTGCCCAAGGTCGCCGCCACCAGGGAAAGGTTCCCGCCGATCACGGGCCCGCGCGCGAGCCCGCCGACGAGGGTCCTCCGGGAGGCGGATCCCGGAGGGTTCTCGAGGCGTCCGAGGGGCGCGCTCGTCGTGAGTGCCCCGAGCCAGCTCCGCACGGAGGATTCCTCGCCCTGCAGCAGGGTGTCGGAGATGCCCATCGGGCCGTGGAACGTGGGCAGGGAGCACTGTCGCCCGAGGGCGAGGTGGATGCCGGTGATGTCGCTGTAGCCGACGAAGACCTTCGGGTTCCGGCGGATCAGGCCGTAGTCCAGGGCGTCCAGGATCCTGGGCGTTCCGTAGCCGCCCTTGAGGCACACGATGCCCGCCACGGAAGGATCCGCAAAGAAGGCGTTCACGTCCGCCGCCCGCTGGCTGTCCTTCCCGGCCAGGTAGCCGTAGACCGAACGGCAGCTCGCGCCCAGCTTCACCTGGAATCCGTGGCCGCGCAGCATGTCGGCGGCGCGATCCACCATCCCGAGGTCCTTCACGCTGCCGGAGGGATCGATGAGTCCGAGGGTGTCTCCCGCGCGCAGCGCGCGAGGTTTCATGGACATGGCGAACCCCCTAGAGCACGAACGAGAACATCCGCATCACGTCGAACCACTCGGTGCAGGAATACGACATCGACCTCGGACCGCTCTGGCTGGCTCCGGGATAGAACGAGCCGCGGTAGGCCTTGACATGCTCCTTGAAGTCGACGGTCACGTCGAAGCGCCCGGGGAGCTGCAGGCGGCAGGCGGCCACGTCGCCCTTGAGGGCGGCCAGGGCGGCCTCGCCGATCCGCGCGGCCGCGACCGCGGGGTGGAGCGAGGTCGTCGCCCCGCCGAGTCCTTCGTGGACCGCCACCGTCCCGATGTTCGGGTTCAGCGCCTTGACGTGTTCGCACAGCTGCTGGTCGCCGCTCACCAGCACCACCGGCACGCCGAAGGAGGCCGCAGTGTAGGCGTTGAGCATGAACTCGCTGGCCTCGAGACCGTTGACGAGGATCCGCGTGTTCTCGGTGTTCATGGTGTGGGCCAGGGGCGAGCCGTTCGAGCCCGCGCCCGAGTGGTAGCCGATGAACATGGCGGCGCCGTAGCTCGCGTCGATGCCCGCCATCATCGAATAGGGGTTCCGCGTCCACGCGCGCATGATCCGGACATTCTCGGGCAGCTGGGAGGGGTCGAGGTTGCGCCCGCTGGAGTGGGCATCCTTCACGAAAACCTCGGCCACGCCGGCCTTCCCGGCCGCCTCGCAGGCCGCCTTCACTTCCCGGGTCATCTGGGCGCGGAAGTAGGCCCCCTGCTGCTCGGAGATGTCGGTCTCCTTCCAGTCGACGATGCCGCAGACGCCCTCGATGTCCGCGCTGATGTAGAGCTTCTTCATTCCAGATCCCCCTTCATGAAAACGCGGGGCGCGCGGCCCCGCCGTGCCGAGACTCCAGGCGTATCGCCTTACCAAGCCGATCTTCGAGTCCCACGATCGTATCCATCAAGCAAGACATCTTCCGGCAACTTCCTCCATTCAGCATGCCGTTTCACATCGATTCGATATAATATCAATTGTTACTTTTGCCATTCGGATCTGATATGACCATCACCCACCGCCATATCGATGTCTTCCGCGCCGTCATGACCACGGGCAGCGTGACCTCTGCCGCGGCCATGCTCTTCACCTCGCAGCCCACCATCAGCCGGGAGCTGGCGCAGCTCGAGATGGTGCTGGAGTTCCCGCTCTTCGACCGGATCCGGGGACGGCTGCGCCCCACCGCCCGCGCCCTGGCCTTGTTCGACGAGGTCCAGCGCGCCTACATCGGCCTCGACCGGATCCTCGCCACGGCCTTGAACCTGAAGGCCTACGAGCAGGGGCAGCTGTCCGTGATCTGCATGCCTTCCCTCTCCCACGCCCCCCTTCCCGCGGTGTGCCGCCGCTTCATGAACGAGCATCCGGGGGTGGGACTTTCCATCACGCCCCAGGAATCCCCCCTGCTGGAGGAATGGCTCACCGCCCAGCGGCACGACATCGGCCTCACCGAGCGGAGCACGCCCCCGCCCGGCACCACCATGGAACCCTTGATGGTGGCCGACGAGGTGTGCGTGCTGCCGGAAGGCCATCCCCTCCTGTCCAAGCAGGTCTTGTCCCCCGAGGATTTCGCGGGGGAGCGCTTCGTGAGCCTTTCCCCCGCGGACGCCTACCGGAAGCAGATCGACGAGATCTGCCGCCAGCGCGCGGTGCCCCGCAACATGGTCCTGGAGACGCACAGCGCCGTCTCGGTGTGCTCCATGGTCCAGGCGGGCATCGGCATCGCGGTGGTCAACCCGTTCACGGCCCAGGCCTTCGCCGGGAAGGGCCTCGAGATGAGGCGCTTCTCCATCTCCATCCCCTTCCACGTGAACATCGTCCGCCCCGAGCATCGCCCGTCCTCGCCCATGACGGAACTGTTCGTGGACAGCCTCAAGGCCGAGGCCGAGAGCATCCTGGCGACCCTGCCGAGGTAGGCCGAGGAGCGAAGAAAGAAGACCGGAACCGCGAAAGCCGCGAAAAAACGCGAAATGGAACTGGGGTGGGTGTTCGCGGGTTCCAACTCCGTGCATGAGCGGGGGGCCGGGGTGGAGAACGGGCCAAAGATGGAAACCGCGAATGACGCGAATGGACGCGAAGGGGAACCAGGACCATCCTCGCGGTCACGGCTTCCCATTCGCGGTTCCGCAGGAGGCTTCCGGCTCAGCGCATGAGGGGAAGGCCGGTCTCCATCCAGCGGGTGACGAGGACGGAGAGCAGGCAGGTTTCGGCGGCGCTCCAGAGCAGCGCGCGCATCACCTCGCGGACGGTCAGCATCGGCGCGGATTTCCCGCCGGCGGGGGCGCGCTCGATGACCGCGTCGTCGAAGGACGGGAAGGGCCGTTCCGGCTCGGTTCTCCGAGGCTCGACCGGAGCCTCCCGCTTCGGTCCGCGGAAGAATCCATCCTCCCGCAGGTGGAGGGCCCAGGCCGTCAGGATCATGAGCACCATGGCCAGGGCGAGGAGCAGGGGCAGGTAGTAGAGCCGGCCGAAGGCGAAGCGGGCCAGGAGCCAGCACAGGAACGCCGCGGGCACGGCCATGGCCGTGCCTCGCAGCAGGTCCTTCAGGATGTTCAGGCTCGGTTGCGGAATCGGCGCGCTCCCCGGTAGTTGTCCTTGTGCCACTGATCGTACACCGGACTCTTCGGATCCATGCTGTTGCAGTTGATGCCCCAGTTGGAGCCGTTGGCGTGGATGAAATCCAGGCCTCCGAGCGAGATGGTCACGTGCGTGATGGTGGGCTTGGGCGCGAAGCCGGAGAGATCGGGTCCCGGGATGTTGTTGTCGGGAATCTCGCCGAAGAAGAGCAGGTCGCCGGGCTGCGGCGTTCCTTCCACGACCTCCCCGGACCGGAACTGCTGGTCGGCGTCCCGCGGGATGTCGATGCCGAGGTAGGCGTAGAAGGTTCCCGCCAGGCCCGAGCAGTCGAAGCCGTACGGCGTGCGCCCGCCCCAGGAATAGGGAACGCCCATGAAGCGCCGGCAGAGGTCCAGGGTCCTGGCGATGCCCGCCGCATCCAGCTTCGGAGCCGCCTCGACCGGCGTCAGGTCCTCGGAACGCAGCCGCCACTGGCGGCCGTCCGGCAGCGTGATCCAGGAGGCTCCGTGGCCCGTCCTCACGACGGGCACGCGGGTGGCGAAGACCACCCTCTGGAAGATCACGCCGGCCTCGTCTCGGACCTTGGCCATGCCGGCCGTCACGATCGCGTTGCAGGACTTCCTCCAGGCGGCTGCCTCCTCGCGGCTGCAGGGATGCAGGGCCTTGGTGTGGATCCAGCCCTGGTAGCCGTCGTGCTCCATGCGCACCAGGCTCCAGTCCCCGCGGGCCTCCAGGATCCGGACGACCTCCCCGAGCCTGGCCTGGCTGGTGCACTCGAAGAAGATCCCCGGCCCCTTCCACAGGTCGTCCACGGGACGATTGACCAGGGCCCAGGGGGTGTGTTCGGTGATCAGCACCTTGACGTCCCCGGCCGGGAGGCCGGTGACCTTGACCGCCTCGTCGCGCATGGCCTCGGTGAGGACCGTGCCCTCGAGGACGCCGTCCTTGACGCGGAGGTCGAAGGGGCCCTCCCGGCGGTCGGCGTGGTGGGCGCAGGCGTACTGGTGGAGGCGTTCGGCCTTGTCGCAGCCGCGCCGCGCCCAGAATCCGGTGACGCGTGCCAGCCACTCGTTGAGGATGTCCTCGTGGACCGTATGTCCCACGCCCGCGGGCTCCCAGAGCTCTGCTCCGGGAATGTGCCGGGCCATGAAGGCGCCGTGCCTCATGGGCGCGTTGACGGAATCCTCCGCTCCCTCGATGACCAGCGTGGGCCGCGTGGCCTTGGCCAGGTCCGCGGACGTGTAGTTCGGCTGCGAGACGATCTCGTCCACCGTGATCTTCACGAGCGTCTTCCAGTAGTCGGGCCCGTGGATCGAGGAATGCAGGGCGATCATGTCCCGCATCCAGGCCGGGCTCTCCCGCTCGATGTAGGCGGGATCGAACTTGGGCGGCTCCTTGACGGGGAAGTCCGGACTGACCCAGGCGTTCCCGGCCTGGATGACGCAGGTCTGGGTGACCTCGGGCTGTTCCATCAGCATCAGCAGGGCGATGCATCCACCGTTGCTGTGGCCGACGACGTGCACCTTCGGGTAGCCCAGGGCCTTCGCCAGGGCCGCCAGGTCCGCGGCGTGCTCCGAGAACGTGTAGGTCATGTTGGGGTTCGAGGACCGTCCGTGCCCCCGGCAGTCCGGCAGGATGATGAAGTAGTCCCGCTCCAGCCGCCGGACGACGGTCCGCCAGGTGGTGTTGCCGACGCCCGTCGAGCCGTGGATGAGCAGGACGGGAACCTGGCCTGGCCGCAGCGTTCCATAGGTTTCGTAATAGATCCCAGCTCCATTGATCTGGATCTCAGGCATTTCCCCTCCGCGGGCTTGAATTGATGCTTACGCTTCGATTTCCTTGCGATAGGTCTCGCCTTCCCGCTGGTTCGCGAGGACGAAGTGGCCGTGGGACACTTCCTGCCAGCAGGGCTTGTCGGTGCTGTAGTCGTGGCATCCCGGGTCGTAGACGGTCACGACCTTCCCCCGCTCCGCGATGGGATCGGGGACGGGGATCGCCGAGAGGAGCGCCTTCGTGTAGGGATGCAGCGGATGCGCGAACAGCTCCTCGGTCTCGGCGAGCTCGACGATCTCGCCCTTGTTGATCACGGCGATGCGGTCGGCGATGAACCTCACCACGGACAGGTCGTGGGCGATGAACAAGTAGGTGAGCCCCTTGTTCCGCTGCAGGTTGGACAGCAGGTTCAGGACCTGGGCCCGGATGGACACGTCGAGGGCGGAGATGGGTTCGTCGGCGACGATGAACTCCGGCTCCATGATCAAGGCCCGGGCGATGCCGATGCGCTGGCGCTGCCCGCCGGAGAACTCGTGGGGGAAGCGGTTGGCGAACTCCGGCAGCAGGCCCACTTCCAGCAGGGCCTTCCGCACCTTCTCCAGGCGCTCGGCCTCGCCCAGCTTCCCTTCGGCGTTGACCAGCCCTTCGGAGACGATGTAGTCGACCTTGGCGCGCTCGTTGAGCGAGGCCATGGGGTCCTGGAAGATCATCTGGATCTTCCGTACCACCTCCCGGTCGAGGTCCTTGGCGATCTTGCCGTTGATCTTCTGGTTCTTGAAGAGGATGTCCCCGGCGGTCGTCTGGTTGATCCGCACGATGGCGCGGCCGATGGTGGTCTTGCCCGATCCGGATTCCCCCACGAGGCCGAAGGTCTCGCCCTTGTAGATGGAGAAGTTGACGTCCTTCACCGCCGTGAAGGTGCCGCCCTTCACGTGAAAATCGACGCGCAGGTCTCGGAGTTCGAGCAGAGTCTCGCGGTTGTTCACGCCTGCCTCCGTGCGTACTTGGCCTTCAGGGCCTGGATGGCGGCCGGGGGGTCGAGCTTGGGAGCCCGGGGGTCCAGGAGCCAGGTCGAGGCCGTGTGGGTGGGACTGACGCGGAACTCGGGGGGTTCATGCACGAAATCGATCTTGAGCGCCTTCGGATTCCGCGGCGCGAAGGCGTCCCCCTTGATCTCGTTGAAGAGGTTGGGCGGCGTCCCGGAGATCGAGTAGAGGTCGTGCCCCTTCACGCCGAGCTGCGGCAGCGAGGACAGGAGGGCCCACGTGTAGGGATGGCATGGGTCGTAGAAGACCTCCTCGGCGGTGCCGGTCTCGATGATCTTGCCGGCGTACATCACGGCGACCCGGTCGGCCACGTTGGCCACCACGCCGAGGTCGTGGGTGATGTAGATGACCGTGAAGCCGAAGTCCTGCTGGAGGTTCTTGACCAGCTTCAGGATCTGGGCCTGGATGGTCACGTCCAGCGCGGTCGTCGGCTCGTCGCAGATCAGGATCCGCGACTTGCAGGCCATGGCGATGGCGATGACCACCCTCTGGCGCATGCCGCCGGAGAACTCGTGGGGGAACTGGTTGGCGCGCAGCGCGGGATTGGTGATGCCCACGCGGTCCAGCATCTCCACCGCCTCCTTGGCGGCCGCCTTCCCGGTGAGGCCCGTGTGCAGCTCCACCGCTTCCTGGATCTGCATGCCGACCTTCCGGAGAGGGTTCAGGGCGGTCATGGGGTCCTGGAAGACCATGGAGATCTTCCCGCCGCGGATCTTCATCCACTCGGCTTCCGTCTTGTAGCCCGCGATGTCGTGGCCCTCGAACTCGATGTGCCCGGAATCGACCCAGCCGTTCTGGTCCAGCATGCCGATGAAGGACTTGGTGAACACGGACTTGCCGGACCCGGATTCGCCCACGATGGCCAGGGCCTCTCCCTCGTGGAGGTCGAGGCTGGCGCCGCGGATCGCCGTGAGGATGCGCCCGCGAAGGCTGAACTTCACGACGAGGTCTTTCACTGAAAGGATGGGAGTCTTGTCGTTCATCTCGGCTCCGTTCAGACGTGGTTGCGAGGATCGGATGCGTCGGAGAACGCGTTGCCGAGAACGTAGAGCGAGACCGTGATGGAGGACACCACGATCACCGGGAAGATCAGCTGGTACCTGAGCTCCGGCGACATCATGATCAGGCGTCCCTCGTTCACGAGGTTGCCCAGCGAGGGAATGCTGACCGGGAGCCCGACGCCGATGTAGGTCAGGAGCACCTCCCATCCGATGGTGGCCGGGATCGAGAGGGCCGTCTGCATCATGATGACGGACACGAGGTAGGGCAGCAGGTTCTTCATGATGATGCGGCGGGTCGGAGTCCCCAGGCAGCGCGAGGCCAAGTTGTACTCGCGGTCCCGGATGATGACGATCTGGTTCCGGATGAACCGCGCCATGCCCAGCCAGCCCGTGATGGACATGGCGATGATCATCGTCTTGATGCCGGGCTTCATCATGAAGGCCAGGAGCAGGAGGAAGATCACCGTGGGGATGTTGCTGAGGACGTTGTAGATCTCGGTCAGCAGGCGGTCCAGCTTGCGCACGTAGCCCCAGAGCGAGCCGTAGATGATGCCGATGCCCACCTCGATCACGCCCACCATCAGGGCGATGAGCATGGTCGTCCGGGTCCCGCTCCAGATCCGGGACCAGAGGTCCTGGCCGATGGAGTTCGTCCCGAACCAGAACGCCTTGCTCGGGGGGAGGTTCCGGAGCTGCATGCTGGTGGCCGGATCGTTGTAGATCTCCGTCGGGCTCTTCTGACCGGGCAGCAGAGGCTGGATGAGGGTGAACAGGATGAGGGTCGCCAGGAACACCAGCAGCATGAGGGCGACCTTGTTCTTGAGGAAGACCCGGAAGGTGGACTTCCAGTAGGAGTAGTCCGAGTAGCCCGTACGTTCGCTGGACACCTCGTCGAATTCCGCAAAGGTGAAGAGGCCGGGATCCACGTCCATGACCTTCTCCGAACCCGTGTTCGTTTTCTCCGTCATCATCGGGCTCCTTCACTCTTCTCGTGCTTGATGCGCGGATCGACCAGGCCCATCAGCACGTCGCCCAGGAAGAGACCCAGGATGCCCACCGAGGAGAAGATGAGCACCAGGGCCTGCACCATGGGATTGTCCTGGCGCTGGATCACGTCCACCAGCAGCCCGCCCATTCCGGGAATGGAGTACAGCGACTCGACGTAGATCGAGCCGCCGATGGTCAGCAGCACGGCCATGGGCAGGTACTGGGCCATGGGCGTGTAGGCGTTGCGCATGACGTGCTTCACCATGATCGCGGAACTGGACATGCCCTTCGCCCGGGCCAGCTTGATGTAGTCCTTGTTGAGTTCGTCGACCATGTAGCGGCGCATCCACAGGGCGTTCCCGGCGATGCCGCCCAGCGACATGGAGAGCGCCGGCAGGATCCAGCTCAACCAGTCATGCTTGTCGAACAGGATCGGCAGTTTCAGCAGGCTGCTGGCATAGAGCTGCACGAACAAGAGATATACCGCCAGCGGGACCGCGTTCATGAAGACCACGTACGCCGTCCAGGTCTTGTCCCAGAACCGTCCCTTGTGCCTCGCCATGTGGACGCCCATCGCGAGTCCGAAGACGAGCGACATGCCCGTGGCTATGAGGCCGAAGGCGACGGAATAAGGAACGCGGGGCACGATGACCTCGATCACCGGGACTTCCACCCGGTAGACGCTGGAGGTCCCCATGTCCCCATGGGAGAGGTTCTTGTAGAAGTTCCCCACCTGGACGTACCAGGGGTCCAGCAGTCCGAGCTTGTCCAGGATCGCTTCGCGCTGGGCGGGGGTGAGCTTGTCGGACCGGTCGCCGAAGTAGCCTTCGACGGGCATCAGCCGCATGAGGAGAAAGACGAAGGTGACGACCAGGAGCAGTGTCACCACGGATTGTGCCAGACGTTTCAGGGTGTACTTGAGCATCGCGTGCCAGGCCCAGGCCTACCTCCAGCTAGGTTGTTGGGATTGTGCCGCATCCATGCGGCCGCTCCCGGAGCCCGGCCAGGGAATGCTTCCCGCCGGGCTCCTTGGAGCGCGTGGACGAACGGATCGGCTACTTGGTCTTCTTCAGCGCCTTGCTGCGTTCCTTCTCCCAGGCAGTCGCCATGGACGCGTACTGGCTCGGGGAGACGGCCTTGTCCATCACGATCTGGCCCTTGAACTTGAGGGTCGAGACACCGAAGGGGGCGTAGGGGCTGGCGAAGGGTTCGACCTTGGAGGCCACGTAGCCGCCGCTGCCGCTGCGGGCGCCCACGCCGTGGGCGTAGGGGATGACGAAGGCTTCGCCGATCAGGAAGGCTTCCGCCTTGGCGAAGAGGTTGAGCCGCTTGACCATGTCCGTGGTCTCGGCCTTGGCCGCCGCGACCAGGTTGTCATACTTGGACTTCCCGTTGGCGTCCGTGTAGCCGACGGCCATCTCGGGCTTGTTGTAGGTTCCGCCGGACACGAAGGGATCCGTGTAGGTTTCGGGATCGGCGTAGTCGGGGCCCCAGTTGCACTCCTGGAGCGCGAAGTTGCCGGACCTGCGGGTGGTGTTCAGGAAGCCGGTGGGCGGGAACGAGACCGGAACGATGTCGACGTAGTCCTTGCCCAGGACAGCCTCGAGCTGCTGCTCCTCGACCTGCGCGCGGTTGGCCCATTCGGCCGAACCGGCGTTGTAGGGCATGAGGACCTTCACGGGGAACTTGGCCTTCCCCTTGAGTTCCTTCTGGGCCTCGGCCTTGAACTTGAGGGCCAGGTTCTTGTTGAAGGAGCTGTTCTTCGAGAACGTGGCCAGGGGGCCCATCGTGATGTAGTCCTTGCCGTCCGCGGAGGCGAAGGCCTTCGGCGTGATCGTGCCCTGCAGCCGGTGGCTGGGATCGTAGGGATCCGTGGTCATCATCGCGGCCTTGGGATCCAGGGCATGGAAGATCGACTTGCGGAAGGCCTTGTTGTTGACCGCGGTCTTCCAGTTGCTGGGCTCGTACTGGGCGTCGAACTTGGGGTTGAAGTTGAAGGCGAAGAAGTAGGTGTAGGCGGAGGCAGTCGCCGGATGCACCATCTGCTTGCGGGCCGGATCCTTCATCCAGCTGTCCAGCACCGTGGGCGTGATGATGGCTTCGGAGATATCGCCCCGCAGGAAGAGCTCGGGGCTCAGCGTCCCGGCTTCCTTGTTGTACTTGTAGCGGAGCCGCTTGATGGGAACGTTCCCGGCGTCCCAGTAGCGCTCGTTCCTCACGAGTTCCCGCGAGTTCTGGGGCTCGAACTCGGACATGACGTAGGCGCCGTTGCTGAGGATGTACTTGTTGCTGGTGCCGAACTTGGAACCGCACTCGGCCAGGAACTTCCCGTTCACGGGCATGAAGGAGACGTAGGTCAGCATGGAAAGGAAGTAGGGCACGTTCTTCTCGAGGGTGTACTCGAGGGTGTACTTGTCCTTCGCCTTGACGCCGACCTGGGAGAAGTCGGTGATCTGGCCCTTGAAGTACTTGTCGCTGTTCTTGAGCACGCCGGTCAGCACGTCGGCGGTCTGGGAGGCGTTCGCCTTGGTCAGGATGTACTTGGCGGAATCGACCCAGTCCTGGGCCGTCACTTCGGCGTATTCCTTGCCGTCCTCGTTGACCCACTTCACGCCGGGGCGGAGCTTGAAGGTCCAGACGAGGCCGTCGCTGGAAGCGGACCAGGAGGTGGCCAGGGAGGGCCGGAGGATGCCGTACCGGTCATACTCCACGAGGTTGTCGATCATGTTCGCGAACATGATGTGCTCGTTCTCCGAACCGGAGATCAGGTAGTTCAGGGTCGTCACTTCGCCCGAGTAGACCTCGAAATAGTCACCGGACTTTCGCGGCGCCGACTGCATCGGCATCGCCGCGGCGACCAGGAGTGCCGCACAAAATGGAACTAGCGTCTTCTTCTTCATGGGCCATTGCCTCCAGTGGAAGATTGAAACGGTGTGAAAGAGCAGACCACGCCTGCAACAGGGTCGTTTGCAGTATGCTCTTGCATTCAAAAACCCAAGCAATAGTAATTTTTTAGGTATCGATACAATCCTGATATGGCCCATCCACAATTCCGCCAAAACCAGGGGTTGATGCAGAGAAGACGAACTGTGCCATTCTGCACATGCCGCATCAGCTTATGTAAGTAAATACAACAATAATAATCAGTTCGATTTCAATCATGATGCTAGCTATTGTAAAACAAACATGATACAAGAATAATTACCACCAGATTTTGCGCAATAACGAGACACTATAAATGAATTGATAATGATTGTTTTTTTGCCATACGGCCCTCGCAGGATCACGTTTCTTCATGGCATATCAGACATGAATGGATGACCCAAAAAATGATATTTGTTTAATTTCCGCGCGACTCAGCATGCTACGGGCAATCCATTGATATCCAGATAGCGCCAGAGCGAAGAGCGCCCGGGATCCCGGAAGGAGGTCCTTGGCGCAGGACGATGTCCCTGCAGCATCCGCATGACCTCACTTCCGGAAGTCCCGCACTGCCTCGGCCTGGTTCCAGGCAAGGCGGCCCATTGAAACGCAGTCCATCCATCGAGGAGGAGAAGCATGGCCCAAAGAACCCGGTCGGCGATAGCCGGTCTCATCGCGATCGCGGCGACCGCCAACCTCGGCGCCGCCGCCAAGAAGTCTGCGGACTACTCGTCGATCTACGCCAACGAACTCACCACCATGAACTACCTGGTGTCTTCCACGATCAACGAACACGCCATGTTCGCGAACATGATCGACGGGCTGACGGAATACGACCGCTACGGCGTGCTGAAGCCCTCCATCGCCAAGTCCTGGACCGTCTCCCCCGACGGCACCGTCTACATCTTCAAGCTCCGCGAAGGCGTGCGCTGGGTCACCTCCGACGGCAAGGACTACGCGGAAATGACCGCCCAGGACTTCGTCGACGGCGTGAAATATGTCCTGGCCAAGGAATCCGCCTCCAAGGTCGCCGACATCGTCGTGGGCGTCCTGAAGAACGCGCCCGAGTACTACACCGGCAAGCTCACCGACTTCTCCCAGGTGGGCGTCAAGGCCAAGGACAAGTACACCCTCGAATACACCCTGGCCAAGCCGGTCCCCTACTTCCTCTCCATGCTGACCTACGTCTGTTTCTTCCCCGTCAACGGGAAGTTCCTGGCCGAGACCGGCAAGCGCTTCGGGACGGACAACAAGACGGTGCTCTACAACGGCGCCTACATCATGGACACCTTCGAGCCCCAGTCCTCCCGGGAGCTCATCAAGAACGAGAAGTACTGGGACAAGGACAACGTTCCCATCAACCGGCTCCGCTACAAGTACAACAAGGAATCCACGACGCTGGGCCCCGAACTCTTCCTGCGGGGCGACGTGGCCGGACTCGAGGAACCCCTGCCCGTCACCATGATCGACACCTGGATGAAGGATCCCGCCAGGAAGGCGCAGATCCATCCGGCCCAGCTGAACACCTTCAGCTACTTCTACTGCCTGAACTTCGTGCCCAAGTTCGACGCCCAGTACAACCCGGACAACTGGAAAGCCGCGGTCAACTGCAAGGCCTTCCGCAAGGCGCTCTTCCACGGGCTGGACCGTCGGGCCGCCATGATCACCCTCGAGCCCTTCCACCCGGAACGTCAGCTCATCACCACCGTCACCCCCCGCAACTTCGTCAGCGCCGGCGGCAAGGACTTCGTCGACATGCCCGCCCTGGCCGCCTTCGCCAAGACCGAGTCCTTCAACAAGACTCTGGCCCTCAGGTACAAGGCCGAGGCCTTGAAGGAGCTCAAGGGGAAGGTCGCCTTCCCGGTGAAGATGCCCATGCCCTACAACGCGAGCCAGACCGACTGGGTCAACCGCGTCCAGGTGGTCGAACAGCAGATGGAGGGCCTGCTCGGCAAGGACTTCATCGACATCATCCCCGTCTCCTACCCCGCGACGGGCTTCCTCGACAAGACCCGGAGGCCGGGCTTCTACGCCATGCAGGAATGCCGCTGGGGGCCTGACTACGCCGATCCCCAGACCTACACCGATCCCTTCGTGGCGGGCACCAACTACAACCGGCCCGAGTTCGCCGCGGGCTACACGGACAAGAACGGCAAGCCGAAGTACGACAATCTCGTCACTACCGCCATGGCCGAAGTCAAGGACCTGAAGAAGCGCTACGAGCTGTTCGCGAAGGCCGAGGCCTTCCTGATCAGCGAGGCCTTCATCATCCCGTACGCCGTCGGCGGCGGCGGCTACGAGGCCACCCGGCTCGAGCCCTTCAGCAACCCCTTCGCGCCCTTCGGCGTGTCGAACTACAAGTTCAAGTTCCGCACCGTCCTGCCCAGGCCGGTTCCGGCGGACGAATACATGAAGCTGGAATCCGCCTGGCAGAAGGCCCGCAACGCGGCCGTCGCCAAGGCCAAGTAGCACCTCGGCCGGCTCCCGGCCCACACGGGAAACACGCCAGGATGCGGGATCCTCCCCGCTTCCTGGCGTGTTTTCCGTCCCATCCGACGGAAGTGACCCAATTATCTCATTGCGGATCCATGCGGGGAGACGTTGCCACCGGCCTCATATCCGCGATGAATGGATGCCGCAAAAAAAGGTATTTGTAAAATCAATCGCCCGCTCATCATGCTACAGGTGCTTCGTTGAAAACGAGATAGAGCTCGATCAGGAGGTATCGGACCTCCGGGACGGGCACTCCGGCACAGGACTTCGTTCCCGCGCGCAGGAGGCCCACCGATCATCCATCATTCGACCTGCCGGGCCACGCCGGCCGGAACCTGATCATCGTGGCCCATCGACCTGTAGTCCCCCTCTACAAAGGAGCAGAAGCATGGCCCAGAAAGCACGGTCGGCACTCGCCGGCCTCATCGCGATCGCGGCGACCGCCAACCTCGGCGCCGCCGCCAAGAAATCGGCGGACTACTCGTCGATCTACGCCAACGAACTCACCACCATGAACTACCTCGTCTCCTCGATCATCAACGAACACGCCATGTTCGCGAACATGATCGACGGATTGACGGAGTACGACCGCTACGGCGTGCTGAAGCCCTCCATCGCCAAGTCCTGGACCGTCTCGCCCGACGGCACCGTCTACACCTTCAAGCTCCGTGAAGGCGTGCGCTGGGTCACCTCCAACGGCAAGGACTATGCGGACGTGACCGCCCAGGACTTCGTCGACGGCGTGAAGTACGTGCTCGCGAAGGAATCCGCCTCGAAGGTCGCCGACATCGTGGTGGGCGTCCTGAAGAACGCGCCCGAGTACTACAACGGCAAGCTCACCGACTTCTCCCAGGTGGGCGTCAAGGCCAAGGACAAGTACACCCTCGAATACACCCTGGCCAAGCCGGTCCCCTACTTCCTCTCCATGCTGACCTACGTCTGCTTCTTCCCCGTCAACGGGAAGTTCCTGGCCGAGACCGGCAAGCGCTTCGGGACGGACAACAAGACGGTGCTCTACAACGGCGCCTACGTCATGGACACCTTCGAGCCGCAGTCCTCCCGGGAGCTCATCAAGAACGAGAAGTACTGGGACAAGGACAACGTCTACATCAACCGGCTCCGCTACAAGTACAACAAGGAATCCACGACGCTCGGGCCCGAGCTCTTCCTCCGCGGCGACGTGTCGGGCCTCGAGGAGCCCCTGCCCGTCACCATGATGGACTCCTGGATGAAGGATCCCGCCAAGAAGGCGCAGATCCACCCGGCCCAGCTGAACACCTTCAGCTACTTCTACTGCCTGAACTTCGTGCCGAAGTTCGACGCCCAGTACAACCCGGACAACTGGAAGGTGGTCGTCAACAACAAGGCCTTCCGCAAGGCGCTCTTCCACGGCATGGACCGGCGGGCCGCCATGGTCACCCTCGAGCCCTTCCACCCGGAACGGATGCTCATGACCACGATCACCCCGCGCAACTTCGCCAGCGCCGGCGGCAAGGACTACGTCGACATGCCCGCCCTGGCCGCCATCGCCAAGACCGAGTCCTTCAACAAGACCCTGGCCCTCAAGTACAAGGCCCAGGCCCTGAAGGAGCTCAAGGGGAAGGCCACCTTCCCGGTGAAGATGCCCATGCCCTACAACGTGAGCCAGACCGACTGGGTCAACCGCGTCCAGGTCATCGAGCAGCAGATGGAAGGCCTGCTCGGCAAGGACTTCATCGACATCATCCCCGTCTCCTATCCCGCGACCGGATTCCTGGCCGCGACCCGGAGGCCGGGCTTCTACGCCATGCAGGAATGCCGCTGGGGGCCTGACTACGCCGATCCCCAGACCTACACCGATCCCTTCGTGGCGGGCACGACCTACAACCGGCCCGAGTTCGCCGCGGGCTACGCGGACAAGAACGGCAAGCCGAAGTACGACAACATGGTCGCGGCCGCCATGAACGAGACCAAGGACCTGAAGAAGCGCTACGAGCTGTTCGCGAAGGCCGAGGCCTTCCTGATCAACGAGGCCTTCATCATCCCGTACGCCGTCGGCGGCGGCGGCTTCGAGGCCACCCGGCTCGAGCCCTTCAGCAATCCCTTCGCGCCCTTCGGCGTGTCGAACTACAAGTTCAAGTTCCGCACCGTCCTGCCCAAGCCGGTTCCCACCGAGCAGTACGTGAAGCTTGAAGCCGCCTGGCAGAAGGCCCGCAACGCGGCCCTCGCCAAGGCCAAGTAGCCTCGAGGCCGGTTCCCGGCCCACACCCCATCGCGCCAGGAAGCGGGAGGTTCCCGCTTCCTGGCGCGATGGTCATGTCCCCCAGTCGGCGGCCAGGCGCACGGCCTCAGGATTCCCGGGAGCGAGCGCGAGGACTTCGCGAAGATCCGCCCTCGCTTCCCGGGTCCTGCCCGCCCGCTCCCTCAGCAGGGCGCGCCTCAGGAAACCCCAGGGATTGCGCGGCTCCTTCCGGATGATCTCGTCGTACTCGGCCTCGGCCTCGGGGAAGCGGCCCGCCGTTTCCGCCGCCTCGCCGCAGAGCAGGTTCGTCACGGCGCAGAAGCCGAGCCACCTCTTCTGCGCCGCGAACTCGGCCGGCGTGTAGCCGGACGCGACCCGGGACGCCGTCTGCGCCAGGTGGCGCAGGGCCTTTTCGGTGTGCGCGTCGATGCGCGCGAAGACCTCCGCGTCGCCGCTCCGGCGGAAGAAGTCCCGGTCGATGCGCCCCTCGGCGAGATACCGGGCGAAGAGGCCGGTCCCGGGATAGACCGCGAGGGGCGCGACCTGGACATCGTGGGGGCGGGCCTCCCGGATGAGGGCTGCACTGGCCTCCACGTCCTGCCATGCCTCCCCCGGGATTCCGGTGATGAGGTAGATCCCCAGGTTCAGGCCCACCTTCCGGGCCAGGGCCAGGGCGCCGCGGGCCTGGGCGGGGCTCGTCCCCTTGTCCAGGAGCTTGAGCACCCTTCCGCTGGCGTGCTCGACGCCGAACTGGATGAACTCGCAGCCCGCGCGCTTCATGGCTACCAGCCGCTCCTCGTCCACCATGTTCACCCGCGACTGGCAGTTCCAGAGGGCGTGCAGGCCCGAGCGCCGCAGGCCCTCCGCGAGGGCCAGGACCCGCGACTTCCTCGCGGTGAAGGTGTCGTCCCGGAAGCTGAAGTAGGTGAGGCCGTGGCGTTCCCGGAGAAAGGCCATCTCGCGGAGCACGGAATCCGGGCTCCGGAACCGGATGGCGGAGCCCCAGAAGGCCGGGGTGTTGCAGAAGTTGCAGGAGGCCGGGCAGCCCCGGCTGGTGCTCAGGTAGCCCAGCTGGCCGGGATCGGCCATGAAGTCGGCCTCGAAGCGCTCGGCCGGGAAGCCCAGGGAATCCAGGTCCTGGACCGGGGGCTGCGGGGCCGTCTCGCCGCTCCGGAGAATGAGCCCCGGCGTGGAAGTCCAGGGCTCCGAACCGGAGGCGAGGCGCTCCACCAGCCCGAGGAGCGGCAGTTCCCCCTCCCCCTTCACGATGGCGTCCAGGGCGGGGCACTCCTCGAACACCTCCTCCGCGAGGTGCGTCGGGTGGGGCCCCCCCGCCACCCGCACCGCGGCCGGATGGACTTCCCGCGCCAGCGCCAGGAGCTCGCAGCTGCGCTTCCGGTTGAAGGTGAACATGGAGACGCCGATCACCTGCGCATCCTGCGTCCCCAGGTAGGCCAGGACCTCCTTCCTCGACTTCCCGCTCAGGTTGGCCAGCCGGCAGGGGAACCCTCTCCGCTTCAGGAGCGACTGGAGGTAGCCCAGGCCGATGGGCAGGAAGGACATCCACTCGTCCCCGACGCCGCTCCTGGGCGCGCTGTAGAGGAGCAGGGTCCGCGGCTTCACGATCTCTCGGCCCTGCACTGGGTCCTGCGCAGGATGCCCTGCACGAGCCGGAGGAAGAACGGACCCGGCCGGGCGCTCAGGTCGTAGACCGCGGCCGCCTTGTGCTCGCTGCCCAAGTCGAACAGGGTGCTGTTCTCCACCTGGGTGCCCACCAGGATGAAGGGGATCCGTCCTCCCAGTGTCTCCACGACCAGCTTCAACCGCCGCCTTCCCTCCAGGCCGGCGTCCTGCACGTGGAGGAAGGCCAGGGCGGGCCTCGCCGCCACGGCCTCCTTCACGGTCTGCATGGAAAAGCCCACCCTCGAGAAGGGCGGCAGGCCCGCCAGAAGGTCCCGCAGGGTGTCCTCCAGCGCCTGGGAAGCCGAGACGAGCACGATCCCCCGCGGGGTTTCCCCGGAGGGAACGGCCACCGGGGCGGAGGCCTCGAACCGCGCCTTGTCCTCCTCCCGGCGCTGGAAGACCCAGCGGGAGAGAAGGGTCAGCACCCCTCCCTCGAGGCCGGGCACGAACTCCACGCCCATGGCCCGCTCCTGCACCCACCTCACGATGGCGCGGCTCTCGATCCGGATCTCCTCGGTGAGGGGGATGGTGACGACGATGGAGTCCGAGGCCTGGAAGAAGGCTTTGAAGGGCTCCTGGGGAGATCCCAGCCTGGCCCCGGAGGTGCTGATGTTCACCAGCGTCCCGGTCTTCAGGTCGAAGCGCGGGGTACTGAAGGTGACCGGCACCTTGCCCACCCGCTCCACACGGTAGGCGCGGCGCTGTTCGTCGTCGCGGAGGGCCGGGGGGACGGCGAGGCGCAGGGTGCGGCGGCCGTCCTGGAGGCCGAACCCCAGCAGCCGGGTGGTCCCCTCCAGGAACCTGGTGCCATGGGGGAAGCGGAAGTGCAGGTCGGGAGACCGGAGACCGTACATGGCCTCCTCCCCCGACATGGTGATCTTCACGTGGAAGGCATCGCCGTCCAGGGACAGGAACTGCGTCTCGAAGCGGGCGTAGGGCGTCAGCAGGAACAACATCTCCCGGTTGCCACAGGCCGTCCCCAGGATCCCGCGGATCTCCGATGCGCCGGTGATGTTCGATGCTCCCATACCCTCCCCGAATGCCCCGGATTCCAACATAATCTGAGCAGTTCTTAAACCCAACCTCAATGACGGTTCGATAAGCAGGTGACGGAGGTAGTGTTGGCCACGACCATCAAGAAGCGCGAGGAGATCCTCGAGGTCCTGACGAAGGCCTGCGCCCGGCGGGAACTCCTGATCCTCGTCACGCCCTTCCTGAGGTTCGAGTCCAGCTTCGTGGCGGTCCAGGGGGAGGAACTGCACGTGCTGGCCACCATGAGCCGGGAGGACGCGGTCTACGGGCTCCGGGTGCCGGACTTGAAGCTGCGCTTCCCCCACGGGCTCGGGTTCTTCGAGGGAGCCGTGGGCCACCTTGGTCTGGGGCTGCACGAGGGCCGGCGCACCGTCAAGCTGTCCATTCCCAGGGCGCTGAAGGAGAACGACCAGCGGGGGGCCTACCGCGTGGAGCGGGTCGGGCGGGTCCCGGTCACCTTCGGGACGCCCAAGGCGAACATCCTGCTGGCGAGCCTCGTGGACATCAGCGTCACCGGGGCCCAGCTCCATGCCCAGCGGGAGGTGCCCCCGGCGGAGATGGGCCCCGGGGACCGGATCGTCCTGGACATTCCCCTTTCCGAGGAGATCAGCATCCATTCGGCGGCGACCGTACGCCACATGGACGGCCGGAAGATCGGCGTCCAGTTCACGCCGGCCCTTCCGCCCGAGGTCGAGGCCCCGCTCTCCAAGTGGGTCTTCCGGATGCACGAGGAGGAGCGGGAACGGGCCGCGAGACGCCTGGAGGAAGCCGCGCCTGCGGAATTCCGGACCGGCGCGGTGGTGCCCGAGTCGAGCATCGTCCTGGTGAGTCCCGACGCCTCCCTCGAATCGGACCTCCGGGAGGTGCTGAAGAGCCTCAAGCCCTTGACGCGGCTGGCCCCCGCAGTCCAGGAGCTCAAGGAGGCCCTCCGGGGAAAACCTTCCCTGGTCATCTTCCACCTCGAGGGCGCCAGCCTGGACGAGCGGCGGCGCCTGAAGACCCTCACGGAGATCGTCCAGCGGAAGGCGCCCATCCTGTTGCTCGGGACCGGCGTGGACGGGGCCAGCCTGTTCGAGTTGTCGAGCGAATGGAAGGCCTCCAGCGCCATCGTCTGGAGTCCGGAGCGGACGCTCTTCCTGCAGCGGCTTGTCCAAGGCATGCTGCGACGGCATATTACAGGGGGGGAAGGCCCCCTGGCCCCCATGGAGAACCCATCATGAGTCTGGAGCGGACCCCTCGGTGAAACTGTCTTTCTGGGAAGAATCCCGCCCCTCCGGGGCCATCCAGGGAACGGAGCTGGAAGCCGTGGTCGACGAGCTCTGCGACCGCAAGCAGCCGCTGCTCCTCTCGACCCCCTACCTGCACTACGAGTCCCGCTTCCTGGAGAGGAACGGCGGCCAGGTGAAGATCCGCGCCACGATGAACCGGGACGCGGCCAGGCACGGCCTCGGCCAGCATCCCCTGCGCCTCCGTTTCGCCTGGGCCCTCACCTTCTACAGCGGTCCCACCCGGATCCTCGACTACATCCAGGAGGAGAACCAGCGTTTCCTGGTGATCGACCTGCCCGGCCAGCTGATCCTGGACGAGCAGCGCCGGGCCTTCCGCGTGGACCAGGTGGGACACTCCTCGGGGGCGCTGGGCAGCCCGGACGGGACCATCCTGAAGATCTCCCTGGAGAACATCTCGACCCTTGGCGCCAGCATCTTCTGCATCGAGGCCATCCCCGCGGAGAGGTTCCAGATGGGACGGCCGCTGGCGCTCTCCCTCTCCCTGGACAAAGGGTTCGATTTCACCTGCGGCGCGAAGATCCGCCACAGTGACGGACAGACCCTCGGGCTCGTGTTCGACCCTCCCCTCGCGGGCCTGCCGCTCCAGCGCCTCGAGGAATGGATCGCCCCCCGGAAGGAGGAGGCCTTCCGGCGATGGCAGAACCGCGCGGAACTGAGGGCCAGGGCGGAGCGTCAAGTCAGGCCGAAGGCCCAGCCCAGCGGCGCGCTGCTCCTCTCCTCCCGGGCCGAGCTGAAGGCCCAGATCACCATGGTGCTGGAGGGCGAGCTGGCGGTGAGGACCGTGCCCCCCGCCGTGGCCCCCTTCAAGGAGGCCCTGGCCGAGCCTCCCCTGATCCTCCTGGTCGACGCCCTCAACGAAGGCGTCGAGGGCCGCTACCGCCTCCGGACGATCGTCGAGTCCATGCCCGTGAAGGCGCCCGTGGTGGTGCTCGGCAGCAGCGAGACCCCCGAGAGCGCCATGATCCTGGCCCGCGAACTGAAGGAGGCCATCTTCCTGGAGTGGAAGCCGGAACACGGCGTCTTCCTCAGGCGCATGCTGAAGATGCTCGTCCAGGGATACGGGAAGGACGTCTAGCAGCCCAGCGCGCGGGCCCGGGCGACCAGGAAGAGGGCCAGGTCCGCGGGATCCAGGGCCATCAAGGGCAGGCCGGCGAGGAAGCCCGGCCGGGTGATCCGGTCGTCCAGGGGAACCTCCGGCGCCAGCGCCCGCAGGCGCGCCGTCAGCCTCAGGAGGTTCTGGTGGGTGGAGGGCTGGAGATCCCGGTCCAGGCACTGGTAGTTCAGCCGGCGCTCGCGGAGCATGATGTCCGGCAGGCCGTCCTTCCGCTGGACCAGCACGAAGGATTCCTTCTCGGACGTGGTCCTCGCGGAGGTCGTCTCCACCTTCCGGGTGACCAGGAGGCCGCCGGTGAGCACCGCCTTGCCGAGATCCAGCTTCCGTTCCACGGACTTGACGGTCTCGGAGGATTCGAGGATCCGGACGCCGCGCAGGAAGGCGCCGAGGGCCCCCGCCGGGCAGGCGTGGCGCCGGCCGAACCCGTCCAGCGCCACGAAGCCGTCCCCGAACAGCTCCAGGCCGCGGGCGACGACCCGCCGCTCGTCCGAGGGCACCTCCGACTCGTCCGAGGCGAAGGCGACGAAGCCCGCAGCCCGGAGGTCCTCGGCGATCCGCCCGCCCTCCCGGGCGGCCCGCACCAGGATCCTCGGCAGCGTCCCCGCCAGCAGCCTGGACACATCCGCCGCCGCGAGCCCGGTGATGGCCGCCGCCTGGCTCAGGGCGGCGGGACCGGCGGGGATCCGGGCGACGGCGACGAACATGGAGGAAGTCTATCCCTGTGGAGCCGGACCGGCGGAAGGCTACCGGAAATAGTCGACGCCGGCCTGGAAGAGCTGCATGTCCTTGCCGCCGGGAACGTTCTTCCAGACGTTGGAGGCGTAGCGCTCGGCGTGGGCCATCTTGCCCAGGACGCGCCCGTCGGGGCTCGTCAGGCTCTCGATGGCCAGGGCGCTGCCGTTGGGGTTGTATTCGATGTCCATCGTGGGACGGCCCGTCTCGTCCACGTACTGGGTCGCGACCTGGCCCCTGGCCAGGAGCTCCCGCAGCTCCGTCCCGGAACCCACGATGCGGCCCTCGCCGTGGGCGATGGCGACGACGTGCGTGTCGCCGGGCTCGAGCCGCGCGAACCAGGGCGAGGTGTTGGAGACGACGCGGGTCCAGGCCATGCGGCTCATGTAGCGAAGGCTGTTGAAGGTGAGGGTCGGGCTGCCCGGATCCTGCTCGCGGATCTCCCCGTAGGGCACCAGGCCCAGCTTGATGAGGGCCTGGAAGCCGTTGCAGATGCCCAGCATGAGGCCCTGCCGGGCCCGGAGCAGCTCGTGCACGGCATCCTTCACCCGCGGGTTGCGGTAGGCGGCGGCGATGAACTTGCCGGAGCCTTCGGGCTCGTCGCCCGCACTGAAGCCTCCGGGGATCGCGACGATCTGGGCGCGCGCCACGGCTTCCGCCATGGCCGCAAGGCTCTCCTCCACCGCCTGGGCGTCCAGGTTCCGGAAGACGAGGGTCTCCGTGACCGCGCCCGCCCGCTCGAAGGCGCGGGCGGTGTCGTACTCGCAGTTGGTGCCGGGGAAGACCGTCAGGAGCACCCGGGGCCTGGCGATGCCGAGGGCGGGCGCCTTCCGCTCCCTGGCGAAGACCGGGGTGAAGGGGGGCAGCTCCCGCGCCGGCTCCGATCCCGCTTCCCGGGTGGGGAAGATGGGCTCCAGCGGAGCCTCCCAGGCGGCCTGGGCCCGGGCCAGCTCCAGCACCGTCTCGCCGATGCGGAACTCGGGTTCGGGGAGGGTGACGCCGAGCAGGGCCCAGTCCAGCCCGTCGAAGAGGGCATCCGGACGCGCCTTGTCCGGCAGCTCCAGGACGAAGGAGCCGGGCCGGGGGCGGAACCAGTCCTCGGCCGGCCTTTCCTCGTCGAGCTGGAGGCCGATGCCGTTCCCGAAGGCCATGATGGAGAGGGCGGGCGCCAGGCCGTCCATGCCCACCGTCCGCGCGGCGAGGATCCGGCCCTCCCGCACGAGCTGGCCCATGCGGGCGTAGAGGGCGTCGAGGGCCTGCCAGTCCGGCAGCTCCTCCGCCGTCCGGGGCAGCTCGAGCAGGACCAGGTCGTGGCCCGCCCCCTTCAGTTCGGAGGAGACCACTTCGTCGGCCTTCACCATGTCCACGGCGAAGGCCACCAGGGTCGGCGGCACATCGATCTCGTTGAAGGTACCGGACATGCTGTCCTTCCCGCCGATGGCCGCGGTGCCCATGGCCATCTCGGCGTGGAGCGCGCCCAGCAGCGCGGACAGGGGGGCGCCCCAGCGGACCGGATCCTGCATGGGCTTGCCGAAGTACTCCTGGAGGGTGAAGCGCAGGCGCCGGTGATCCGCGCCCGCGGCGGCCAGCTTGGCCGCCGCCTGGACATGGGCCCACACGGCTCCGTGGAACGGACTCCAGCGGGAGACCGAGGGCAGGAAGCCGTGGCTCATGGCGCTGGCCGACCGCGTCTCGCCGTCCGGTACCGGCAGCTTGGCCACCATGCACTCCGCCGGCGTGCGGCGATGCTTGCCGCCATAGGGAAGCAGCACGGAGGCCGCGCCGATGGTGCAGTCGAACTTCTCGACGAGGCCCCGCTGGGAACAGGCGTTCAGGTCTTCCAGGGCCCCGATCCAGCGGCCCTCCAGTTCCTCCTCCCGCACCTTCCCGGTCCTGAAGGGGCATCCCTTCTCCCTGGGGGCCGCGATGCGGGCCTTGGTGGACTGGGGCGCCCCGTTGGTGTCCAGGAACTTGCGGGAGAGGTCGGCGATGGTCCGGCCCCGCCAGGTCATGCGCAGGCGCGGTTCCTCCGTCACCCGGGCCACCACCGTGGCTTCCAGGTTCTCCTCCGCGGCCAGCCGCATCAGGGCGTCCACGTCCCCCGGCGAGACCACGAGGGCCATGCGCTCCTGGCTCTCGGCGATGGCCAGCTCGGTGCCGTCCAGGCCCTCGTACTTCTTGGGAACCACGTCCAGGTCGATGACGAGCCCTTCCGCCAGCTCCCCGATGGCCACGCTGACGCCGCCCGCACCGAAGTCGTTGCACTTCTTGATGAGCCGGCAGGTCTCCGGCCGCCGGAAGAGCCGCTGGAGCTTGCGCTCCATCGGTGGATCCCCCTTCTGCACCTCGGCCCCGCACTTCTCGATGCTCTGCTCGGTGTGGGCCTTGGAGCTGCCCGTCGCGCCGCCGATGCCGTCCCGGCCCGTGCGCCCGCCCACCAGCACGACCACGTCGCCGGGCACGGGCTCCTCCCGGCGCACCTGGGCCCGAGGGACCGCGCCGACGACGGCCCCGATCTCCATGCGCTTGGCGACGTAGCCCGGGTCGTAGTATTCCTGGACCTGTCCCGTGGTCAGGCCGATCTGGTTGCCGTAGCCCGCGAAGCCGTTGGCGGCCTCCCGGGTGATCTTGCGCTGCGGCAGCTTGCCGGGGATCGTCCCGCTCACGGGCACGCGGGGATCGCCGCTGCCGGTCACGCGCATGGACTGGTAGACGTAGGCGCGGCCGCTCAAGGGGTCGCGGATGGCGCCGCCCAGGCAGGTGGCCGCCCCGCCGTAGGGCTCGATCTCCGTGGGATGGTTGTGGGTCTCGTTCTTGAACATCAGGAGCCATGGCTGGTGTTCCGCAACGGAAGTTCCAGCCGGAGTCACGTCCACGTCCACCACGACGGAGCAGGCGTTGATCTCGCTGGAGACCTCCTGGTCCTCCAGCTTCCCCATCCGGCGCAGGGCGCGCATCGGCATGAGGGCGATGTCCATGAGGCACTCGGGCTTCTCCGCGAGGCGGGGTCCGAAGACCTGGCGGCGCAGGCCCCGGTAGTGCAGGAAGGCCTGGGTGATCGGGGCCGAGAAGGGACCATCCTCGATGGTCACGGCCTCCAGCTCCGTCAGGAAGGTGGTGTGGCGGCAGTGGTCGGACCAGTAGGTGTCCAGGAGGCGCAGCTCCGTTTCCGTGGGCTCCCGCCGCTCCACGTCCCGAAAGTGGGCCTGGGTGTGCCGGAGGTCCGCGAGGGTCATGGCCAGGCCCTTGTCCGCCACAAGACGCTCCAGGCCGGCCTCGTCCATCGCCGTGAAGCCCTCCAGAGTCTCCACGTCGTCGGGCTGGGGCGAGGCGGGACTGAGGGTCTCGGGCTTGGCCGCGGAAGCTTCCCGGCTGTCCACGGGATTGATCAGGTACACCCGGATGCGGCCCAGATCCTCCTCGTTGATCCCCTTCAGGACGTAGACCCTCGCCGCGGCCACTGCCGGACGCGCGCCGTGGGACAGGAGCTGGAGGCACTGGGCCGCGGAATCCGCCCGCTGGTCGTACTGGCCAGGCAGGTATTCCACCGCGAGGGCCCTCTCCCCGGAATCCAGGGGCAGGACCTCGTCGTAGATCTCGTCCACGGGGGGTTCGGCGAAAACGGTCCAGCGCGCGGCCTCGAAATCGGTCTGCCCAAGCCCCTCCACGTCGTAGCGCACCACGAGCCGCACCTGTTCCAGGCGCGAGAGCCCCAGGTTCTCCCTCAGGTCGTGCAGCAGGTGTCCGGCCTCCACGGCGAAGGCAGGCTTCTTCTCGACGAACAGGCGGCGGATCAGCGGCATCGGAGTCCCGTAGAAGGCAGGACGGCCGCCCAGCTGCGGCGCCCTGATCCCATCCAATATACCAAGGGCCGGGGGGGACCGACCTATTTCAGGGCCTGGTAGCTCGTCCTGGCGCGCTCGCTGACGTGGCCGCAGACCAGGTTGCAGAGGTCGGAGACCAGGGGCATGACGGGCCTGAAATAGACCGTGTTCCCCGTGGGTTCCCGGAGCACGAGCCCCACCCGCACCAGGAGGGCCAGGTGCTTGCTGGCGTTGGCCTGGCTCAACCCGGCGGCCTCCGAGACGGCGCCCTGGGACAAAGGTCCCTTGGCGTTCTGGAGGGCGCGCAGGATCTTGAGGCGGGAGCCGTCGCCGAGGGCCGCGAACAGCCCGCTGACTTCCTCGATCATGGCGTCGTTGAGCGGGGCCTTCATGACAACTCCTCAACCAAACGGTAATATGGTTGCCGGTTCTGTCAACCCCCTCGCGCGGCTACACTGCTGCCGGAGGTCCCATGACAACCCTGGAGGAACGCGCCCGGTCCATCCGCCTCGTCTGCACGGACATCGACGGCGTGCTGACCTCGGGGGAACTCCACTACGGGGATGGCCCCGGCCACGGCAAGAGCTTCCACGTCCGCGACGGGGCCGCGATCAAGTGGCTGCAGCGCTTCGGCATCCCCGTGGCCTTCATCTCCGGCCTGGACTCGCCCGCCACCTGGGCGCGGGCGAAGCATCTCGGGATCGAGGACTGCCACGCCGGTTCCCTCGCCAAGAAGCCCATCCTGGACGCACTCTGCGCGAAGTACGGCCTGGTACCGGAACAGATCGCCCACCTGGGGGACGACCTGGCGGACCTGCCCCTCCTGCGCCGGGCGGGCCTGGCCTGCTGCCCCAGGGATGCGGTGGAGGAGGTCCGGAAGGCTTGCCACTGGATCGTCCCGGTGGACGGAGGCCGCGGGGTCCTGCGCCCCGTGGCCGAACTCATCCTGAAGGCCCAGGGGCACTGGGACGAGGTGGTCGCCGGCTACCAGGCGTAGCCCGTCCTCAGCGCTCGTAGGCGGCGACGTCGATCTCCAGGCGGATCCGCTTCCCGCCGGAGGTCCCGGCCAGGGCGATCTCGCGCCTCGAGACACGCCCCCGGACCTTGATCCTCCCCAGGGGCAGGGCCGAGATCTCCTTCCGCAGGGATCCGGTGACGTAGTAGTCCCCCTGCCCGAAGGGCTCGGAAAGGCCGGTGACGACCATCTCGACGTGGGGGAAGCTCCCCACCTGCCGGAGGATCCCCTGGATGTCCCAGGAGATCGGGGTCGCCTCCGGTGGTGGGGATCCGGGCGCCGGGAAAGGGGGCGCGCACGCGCAGAGCAGCAGGGCCGCCCCGAGGACGCAAGCCCGCGGCAGGGAGACTCTCCTCCGAGCCGTCGTCATTCAGGCCTTTCGGTGTAGCCGCAGTAGTTGTAGCCTGCCGTGCTGTCGCCGCCGTTGGCGTGGTTCCCGTCACCGGGAATGGCGGCCCGGACGGACGGCATGGCCGCCGGCCGGAAGAGGGGCGCGGCCGCCGTCTCGCGGCGGGGACCGGATGCCCGGTTGATGGCGCGCGACCTGCCCATGCGGGCCGCCTCGGCCTTCGCCGCAGGCCTGGCCACGATCTGATCCGCCAGGACCGGCGTCGAAACGGAGGCGATCGCCGCCGAAGTGTCGTTCAGGTCGGAATCCGTGGGGATCGTCCCGTTGTAGACGAAGACGTAGGCGGGCGTCGTCCCCGAGGTGGACGTCGTCGCGGAGGCGATGGACGTGCTCGCCGTATCCGGCACGTGGGTCTTCCCGATGAACCAGCCCGAGGGCTTGAGAGCATAGCTGGCGGCCGTCGTCGGGATGCAGGCGGGGGCGATGGTCTGGCTGGAATTGGCCGCGACGTAGGTGTTGTAGGCCGAGTTGGTGCCCGTGAGTCCGATGCAGAAGTTCTTGAGGAGGAGGGCCCAGTCGTCGCGGACATCCGTGGCGTTGAAGTCCGTGAGCGTCTTCCAGCCGCCCGGGGCCCATGCGACCTGAGGATCCTGGAGGGCCGCCAGCAGGTCCTCCACGGAGGTATAGGTGTCCGGGTCACTGCCGACGGAATCCGTACTCTCCAGGAAGGTCTTGAAGAGGTGCGGACGCTTGGCCGCCTCGACCTGGGACAGCAGGTAGGTCCCCAGCATGGATGCCGAGGTGTACTGGGTGAAGTTGTTCTGCCACTGCAGGAAGTCGGAGGCGCCGGTGGTGAAGTCGGGGCTGGACTGGTAGTCCGGGATGTAGACGTCCATCTGCCCCGCGAACACCGTCTCCATGGTCGTGGAGCAGAACTCGTCCGCCCAGGTGTCCATCCACCGGGTCTTGGTGGAACCCACGGAATCGAAGTAGAAGTAGTGCGCGTTGCACATGTGCTGGAATTCGTGGGTCAGCGTCCCCTCCGTGAAGAGGGTCGCGAATGCCTGGTGGGCGGGGTCCACCGCGGCATCGATGTTGAGATAGAAGACATTGGTCTCGTTGGAGTGGAGATCGTATATGAGGAGGTCTTCATCCTTCTCGAAGTCGATGTTCCAGAAATAGCCCGCGTAGCTCTCCGCCATCCTGAAGAAGAGGATGTTGATCCGCCCCCCCGGCTCCCCGAAGAACTCCTGGGGTTCATGGACGTAGGTCGTCACGTCGGGCCAGGAATGGTTCAGGAAGTAGTCCCCGTAGTGTTCGAGGAGGTCCTGGGAGATGCCGGCCTCGTCGCGGGGCAGGACCCACACGTTGCACTGGGAGTTCTGGTAGGCGAGCCGAAAGGTCGAGCTTCTCCATGCCGACGGGCTGACGAGCGTATCCGTCCAGAAATCCCGGTGAGCCGTGAAGTCCTGGGCGTCGAGGTCGCGCCTCACGTTCGCGAACGTGCGTTCGGAGGGCTGGAAGCTGAACCGCGTCAGCGCGGGCGTCAGCGTGCCGGACCAGCCGGAGGGCACGGTGATCGAGAAGTTGCCCGAGGCGTCGGTCGTCACGGTCTTCGAGACTCCGTCCGTGTAGGTCAGGACGGCCCCGGCCGTCGCGGCGTTGCCCGCGATCGTGACGGTGCCGGAGGTTCCCCCTCCCCCGCCGCCGCCGCCGCAGGCGAGGAGGACCGAGAACAGGACCGAACAAAGAAGGCCCAAGACCGCGTTCAGACCGAAACGTCGCGTCCCTGGGGAAAGTCGGGCGATTCCTGAGTTCCTTGCGTGCCGGGAACCCTTCATCATCGCTGCACCTCGCGGCTCCTGTCAGGGGATCGAGGCTATCACAACGGTCATTCGAGCTGGGGAAAGATCGATAAAACTCACCGCAGGCATGGGTTTCGGTCAAGCAGGTGTCCCGCGACACGGTCCGCGGCCCCGGGCTCTCCCAGGTGCGCCCGGATCTCCCGGAGTTCCGCTCTCATGTCCGCCGCCCGGCGCGGGTCCAGGAGCCCGGCCAGTTCCCGGGCCAGCCGGTCCGGGTTGACCTCGGCCTGGAGCAGTTCCGGCACGATCCTCCGGCCGGCCACGAGGTTGGCGAGGCTGAAGTGGGGCACCTTCACGAGCCGCTTCGCGAGCTGGTAGGTCAACGGGTTGAGCTTGTAGAGGGCGGCGAAGGGGGTACCCAGGAGAGCCGCCTCGAGGGTTGCGGTCCCCGAGCAGATCAGCCCCGCGTCGGCATAGGCGCACAGGGAATAGTTCCGGCCGTGGACCAGCGTGACCGGCGCGCCCTCCAGCCTCGCCTCCACCTGGGTCGCCGTCACCGTGGGGGCCACCGCCAGCGCCCACTGGACTCCGGGCCTCGACGGTCCGCTGCGCCACGTCTTCACCAGCCGGGCCAGGGGCGGCAGCAGACCGTCGAGTTCCCCCCGGCGGCTCCCCGGCAGGAGGGCCACCAGCGGCCTGGCGGGATCGAGCCCCGCCTCCCAGAAGAAGGTCTCGCGGTCCACTTCCGGCTTCACCACCTCCACCAGAGGATGCCCCACCCAGACGGCCTCCACGGGCTGGCCCTCGAACAGCGCCGGCTCGAAGTCGAACAGGCAGTAGAGGGCGTCCAGGGTCCGCCCCAGCACGGGGATGCGCCCGGCCTTCCAGGCCCACACCTGGGGGCAGACGTACTGGTGGAGCCGCACGTCCGGCATCCTCTTCCGGAAGGTCTTGGCCAGGTTCAGGTTGAAGCCCGGGTAGTCGATGAACAGGACCGCGCCGACCCCTTCTTCCCGGGCCGTCCTCAGGATCTCGCGTTTCAGGCGCAGCAAGGCCGGCAGGTGCTTCGCGACCTCCAGGAGGCCGAACACCGCCAGGTCCTTGACGTCGGCCAGCTTGAGGTCCAGGAAAGGCGTCATGCCCGCCCCCCCGATGCCGATCGTCCGAAGGGAGGGGCAGCGGGCCTTCAGGGCGCGAAGGATCTCCGCGCCGTGCAGGTCTCCCGAGGCCTCCCCGGCGACGACCAGGAGCGGCTTGGTCATCCGCGGCGCGGGACTTTCTGAGTACGATCGGGAGGGTTCGAGCATCGGATTATGATGGAGCACCGGGAGGCATTCATGGGTCGAGTTTTCACGCTGGCGGAGGCCCGTTCCCTGATGCCCCGGATCCAGGAGCTCACGAAGCCCGTGTTCGAGCTCGCCGCCAGCCTCGCGGAGGAACTCCAGGAAGCGGACGCGCGCGAGGACGAGACGCGGGCCGAGGAGCTGCGCGAGCGGCTCCAGACCCTGGTGGAGAGCTGGGCGGAAGCCGTCCGCGACCTGGGTCCCGAGGTGAAGGGCCTCTGGCTCGTGGATTTCGATGCCGGGGACGGATACTGGTGCTGGGCCTACCCGGAGGAGACCCTGGACCACTGGCACACCTATGAAGGGGGATTCAGCTCCCGCGTCCCCCTCGCCTTGAAACCGGAACACCGGCTGGCCCGATGACCGACACGGCCTTCCGCGACGAGGTGCTGCGCCTGGTCCGGCGCATTCCCTGCGGAAGGCTCGCGACCTATGGCCAGATCGCCGCCATGGCCGGGTTCCCGAGGCGCCCCCGCCAGGTCGGCATGATCCTCAAGGGGCTCCCGGAGGGAACGGACCTGCCCTGGCACCGGGTGGTGAACGCCCAGGGCTACGTCCCCAGCAAGGGCCGCTGGTGGGGCGCCATGGTCCAGATCCAGCGCCTCCGGGAAGAGGGGATCGACGTCGACGATCTCGGAAACCTGGCCCTGGCCGCCTACCAGTGGCAGGGAGTCCAGGCCGAGCGGAAGCCGGGCCGCCGGAAGGCCTGACCTCCGCTCAGCCCGGATCGTGCATTCCAACCTCGCAAGAAGAAGATGGAACCGCGAATGTCGCTAATGAACGCGAATGGAAAAGGATCCGTTTCGAGGCCCCGGCTTTGTATTCGTGCAAGCGCGCAGCGCGCATTCGCGACATTCGCGGTTTCAAATACAGTTTATTCGCTCAGCCTTCGAGGTTCTTCAGCCGCTCCGCCTCGAAGGCCGCGCGCAGGGGCTCGAGGATGGGTTCGATCTCGCCTTCCATGAACCGGTCCAGCTGGTGGATGGTGACGTTCACGCGGTGGTCGGTGACGCGGTTCTGGGGGAAATTGTACGTGCGGATCTTCTCGCTGCGGTCGCCACTGCCCACCTGGGACCGGCGCAGGGCCGCCTCGGCGGCGTCGGCCTCCGCCTGGGCCTTCTCCAGGAGGCGGCTGCGGAGGACGGTCATGGCCTTGGCCAGGTTCTTGATCTGGCTGCGCTCGTCCTGGCAGCTCACCACCGTGTTCGAGGGGAGGTGGGTGACCCGCACGGCGGAATAGGTCGTGTTGACGCACTGCCCGCCCTTGCCGCCGGAGCAGAAGGTGTCGATGCGCAGGTCCTTCTCGTTGATCTGGATGTCCACCTCGTCCGCCTCGGGCATGACGGCCACGGTGCAGGCCGAGGTGTGGACGCGACCCTGGGCCTCGGTCTTGGGCACCCGCTGGACCCGGTGGACGCCCGACTCGAAGCGGAAGACGGAGTAGGCCCCGTCCCCCTCGATCTCGGCCACCACTTCCTTGAGGCCGCCCATGCCCGCCTCGCTCTCGTCGAGTACGCTCACCTTGAAGCCGCGCCGCTCGGCGAAGCGCAGGTACATGCGGAAGACCTCCGCGGCGAAGAGGGCCGCCTCCTCGCCGCCGGTGCCCGCCCGGACCTCCAGGATCACGTTCCGGGCGTCCTTCGGGTCCTTGGGCACCAGCAGGCGCTTGATCTCCGCCTGGCAGGCGTCGATGGCCGTCTTGAGGTCGGGGATCTCCGCGCTGGCCATCTCCCGGAGCTCCGGGTCCATGCTCTTGTCCGCGAGCATGGCCTCCGCCTCCTCCAGCTGCTTCATGAGGCTCCGCAGCCGGGCCCAGGCCAGCACCACGGGCTCCAGCTCGGCACGGAGCTTGGAGAGTTCGCGGAGCTTCCGGGGGTCGCTGACGATGGACGGCTCCTGGAGCTGGGCCTCCACCTCCTGGAACCGGGCGTCTATGGATTCAAGCTGGTCGAGCATGGATCACCGTGGACATAGAAAAGGACGGGCCGACGAATCGGCCCGTCCCATGGATCATGGAAGCTACTGGGCTTCGACGGCGGGGGCTTCCTCGACGACGGGAGCGGCCTCGGCCTTCTTGGCGTACTTCTTCTGGAACTTCTCGACGCGGCCGGTGACGGTCATCTCGCGCTGCTTGCCGGTGTAGAACGCATGGCAGGCGCCGCAGACTTCGACGCGCAGCTCCTTCTTGGTGGAGCGGGTCTGGAACTCGTTGCCGCACTGGCAGTGGACGGTCACTTCGTGCAGGACAGGATGGATCTTGGGCTTCATGGGAACCTCCGGGAACCGACCGGATGCCTTCACCGGCACGCGGCTTGTTCACACATAAGGGGGAAAGTGTATCGCCGATCTCCCCGGAGCTCAAGGGAAGTTCCCGCGGTTCATCCCCTCATGGCCTCGACGATCGGCAGGCGACTGGCCTTCCAGGCCGGCAGGAACCCGCCCAGGATCCCCATGACGAGGCTGAAGGCCAGGCCCTGGCCCACCAGGGCCGGGGTCACGGCGAACGCGTAGCCCAGGTCGGAGAAGGTGTTCATGCTGGTGGCCCCGGTCTGCACGCCGTTGAAGGAGCAGGCGCAGGCGCAGCCCAGTCCCCCGCCCAGCAGGGTCAGGAGGATGGCCTCCCACTGGAAGCTGGCCAGGATCTCCCGCCGCCGGTACCCGATCGCCCGCAGGACGGCGATCTCCGAGGTGCGCCCCGCGACGGCCGAGTACATGGTGTTCATGGCCGCGAAGACCGCGCCCACCGTGAGGATCGCCGTGATGATCCGGCCGAGGATCTGCATGGGCTTGCCCGCGTCGCTCATCTCGGCGAAATAGCGGGGCTCGGTCCTGGCCTCCAGCCTCAGGCGCACGTCCCGGTCCATGTCCGCGATGAAGGCCGGGGCGTCCTGGGGACGGCGCAGGCGGACCACGACGCTGGAGAAGGCGTTCCACCGGTGGAAGGCCTGGACCAGGTCGTCGGCGTCGCCCCAGATCTCGGAATCGAAGGCGCTGCCGTCCCCATCGAAGATGCCCACCACCGTCCACTGCCGGGAGGCCATGCCGAAGCTCCTGCCCAGCTCCAGGCCGACGTACTTCCCCACCATGCGCCGGGGCACCACCACCTCGCCGAGGTTGGGCTGGAACCAGCGGCCCCGCACGAGCCTCACATGGCTGCGCATCCGGATCCCCGCGGGGGTCGTGCCGCGCACGCTCACGGACATGCTGCCCGTGCCGTCCGCCAGGGCCACCTGCTTGCTCACCACCACGTCCGCGGTGGCCAGGGGCCCCTGCCCGTCCCGCGCGACCAGGGGATGGGTGGAGATGAGCCGCGCCTGGTCGCGCTGGACCACGCTCATCAGCTCCACCCGGGAATTCGGACGGAGCACCACCACCTGGTCCTCGCGGCCGCTCTTCACGCAGGTCTTCTCGATGCCGGCGGCCATGGCGCGCACGACCACGAAGATCATCACGACGATGGCCACGGCCCCGACGGTGGCCAGGGTGCCCACCCAGCGCTGCCACAGGGACCGCCAGTTGTAGCCCAGGGGAACGGGATGGCGGAAGGCCGCCCAGGCGAGCCAGGCCAGGTACGGGGAGAGGAGGAGGAAGAACCCGGGCCACATCACAGGGCCCTCAGGGCGTCGACGATGGGCTTGCGGCTGGCCTGGTAGGCGGGGACGAAGGTGGAGAGGAGCCCCAGCGCCAGCGTCCCCCCGGCGCACGCCAGGAGCGTGTCGGCGGGAATGTAGAAGTCCGCCATCCAGGGCAGGACGGCGCTGGCGAGCCCGGCGGCCGCCTTCGCCGCCAGGACGGCCAGGCCCAGGCCCAGGATGCATCCCAGGAGGCTCAGCAGCAGGCCCTCCGCCAGCAGCAGGCCCATGACCTTGCCGGCGGTGAAGCCGATGGACCTCAGGACGGCGATCTGGGCGGAACGCTCCCGGATGCTCATCGCCATGGTGCTGGCGGTGACGATGAGGATCGCGAACAGGACCGCGCTGGTGATGGCGTGCAGCATGGTCCCGAAATCGCCGAACATCTTCATCATGTTCAGGTTGAAGGCGTTCTCGCTCAGGGAGAGGGTCTCGGGGGAGGCGTTGGCGAAGTTCCTGTCGATGCGCTCGCAGAGCCTTGGAATGTCCCGGGAGTTCCGGACCCGCAGGATGAAGGCGCCCACGCGGCCCTTCATCCAGGTCACTTTCTCCTGGAGCTGCTTGAGGTCGAAGACCAGGACCTGTTCGTCGGACGGGCGCTTCCCCTTGAAGATGGCGCGCACGTTCAGCCGCAGGGACATGTCGAAGATGGGGCTGGCCAGGGGAACCACGTCCCCCAGCTTCCACCCGTACTTGTCCGCCAGGGCCCGGCCGACGGCGCAGCCGTTCCCGTCCCGCAGGAAGTCCCTCACCTGCTCGGGCGGAAGGGTGTCCAGGCCGGCCTCCTCCCGGTAGGCCTTCAGGTAGGTCTCCTTCTCCACTCCGAAGTTGGCGAAGAAGTTCCTGGGATCCTTGTACTCCCCGCCGAACCACTGGAACTGCGTCACCGCCTCGACCTCGGGCTGGGCCCTCAGGAAGTTGCCGTAGCTCTCCGGGAGCGTGTTGGTGAAGCTGGCCTTGTCCTGCACCACCAGCCTCGAACCGCTGGCGGCGCTGGTGGTGAGGGAGTCCAGGGTGCCCAGGAAGCCCTGCATCAGGGCCACCAGGAAGACGGAAAGGGAGAGGAAGGACAGGGTCAGGGCCGTCCGCAGGCGGTGGCGGAAGAGGGAGCGGAGGACGAGGCTCGCGTACTTCAATGGAGGACGTGCCCGCTCGAGAGGGGCTCCAGCCGGGGCAGGTCGTGCACCTCCACGGCGCGGTCCAGGACCCCCTTCTCCAGGTGGATCTGGATGTGGGCGTGGCGGGCCGCCTTGGGATCGTGGGTGACCATCACGATGGTCTTGCCCAGTTCCTGGTTGAGGTGCTGGATGAGGTTCAGGACCTCCTCGGCGCTCCGGGCGTCCAGCGCCCCCGTGGGCTCGTCGGCCACGACGAGATCGGGCTCGTGGACGATGGCCCGGGCGATGGCCACGCGCTGTTCCTGCCCGCCGGAGAGCTGCCGGGGATAGTTGTGCACCTGCGCCGCCAGGCCCACCAGGTCCAGCGCCTCCATGACCCGCTCCCGCCGGCCGGCCCGGGACAGGTCCGTGAGGAGCAGGGGCAGCTCGACGTTCTCGTAGGCGTCGAGCACGGGGATCAGGTTGTAGCTCTGGAAGATGAAGCCGACATTCTGGGCGCGCCAGGCCGCCAGGGTGTCGTCGTCGAAGTCGTTGAGGCGGTAGCCGCAGACCTCCAGCTCGCCCCGGGTGGGGCGGTCGATGCCGGCCAGGAGGTTGAGGAGGGTCGTCTTGCCCGAGCCGCTGGGTCCCATCAGGGCGTAGTAGGCGCCCCGGGGGATGTCCAGGTCGATGCCCGTCAGGACCGGGATCTCCAAGGCCCCCCGGAAGTAGCTCTTGGCCAGGCCGCGGAGGCGGATGATGGGTTCGCCGTCGGCCATCGTCACGGCTCCGCGGCCTGGACCCGCCGGCCCTCGTCCAGCTTCACCTCCTGGGGCACCGTCAGGATCTCAAGGTCGGGGGGGATGCCCTTGGCCTGGTAGCCCACGGGATTCTCCGCGCCCAGCTCCACGGGGACCAGGACCGCCCGCCCCGCCTTGAGGGCCCAGAGGCAGGGCCGGCCCTGGCGGCGCACCACCTGCTCGCGGCCGACGTAGACCTCATCCTTCGGGAACGGCTCCCCCAGGAAGGTGACCTTGGCTCCCATGTCCGGGACGAGGCTCGGGTGCTTGTCCAGGAGGGCCACGCGCACCACCACGACGGCCTTCTGGCGGTTGGAGGTGGGATAGATCTCCCGCAGCACGCCCCGGAGAGGCCTGGCGCCGGGCTCGGCATCCAGGGCATCCACCCGGACCTCCGCGGGCATGCCCCTGGCCAGTTTCACGATCCCCGTCTCGTTCACTTCCACTTCCAGCTCCAGGGTGTCGAAGTCTGCCAGGACCGCCACGGCGTTGATGGCGTTGGCGCCCCCCGCGCTGCCCGGGCTCACGGTCTCGCCCACCTCCGAGAGCTTCTGGGTGACGGTGCCGGTGAAGGGAGCCCGCAGGACCATGCTCTCCAGGAGCGCATCCTGGAGGCGAAGCTGGGCCCGGATGGCCGCCGCGCCCGTGCGGAGCCGGTCCAGGCTGGCCCGGTCCAGGATCCCCTCCCTGGCCAGCGCCTCCCCCCGGGCGAGGTCCGCCTCGGCCTGCTGGAGGTTGACCGCGGTCTGGTCCCGCTCGGCCCGGGTCTCGGCGTCCTCGAGGCGGGCGATGATCTGGCCCTTGGCTACGCGGCTGCCCTCCTCCACGCCCAGCCAGGCCACCCGGCCCGCCACCTTGGCGCTGACCGTGGCCCGGTGCCTGGCCACGAGGTACCCGCTGGCGGTGAGGACCGGGTTGCGCGTCCCAGCCTTGAACACCACGGGCCGGCCGACCGGAAGCTTCAGCGGGGCGTTCCGGACCACGTAGACGGCGGCTCCGGCTCCGACCCCCAGGCATCCCAGGAGCAGCCAGCCCCAGGGGAAGCGCTTCTTGATCACGGGTTTTCTCGGGCCCTCGGCCATGGATCCACCTGCGGGATTCGTGTGATGCGCGTGCGATTCCCGCCAGTATCTCATTCGCGGCGCCGTCGGCCACCCTCGATGCGCGGGCGGCCCCCCGAAGAGGGTCAGGGGCGCGCCAGCGTCCGCCGTTCGGACACCCAGGCGGATCCGCCCACTGCGAACCGCAGCGGGGCTTGACGATGAACGGGCTCCGCGTAGGGCACGCCGATGCGAGGCCCCCGGAGCACGGTCTCCGGGGGGGTGCCCTCCCGCACCTCCAGCCCGCCCGGCTCGTAGAGCGGCTCGCCGTTGAAGGAAAGATCCAGTCCCAGGGCCTGGGCCACCCTGCCCGGCCCCGTCAGCAGCTCCGGCCCCCGTCTCGGCCCCCGCCGCTCCCGCACGAGGTCGAGTCCCTCCAGGGGCTCGCAGGCGCGGACGAGGACGGCGGAACCCTCCCCGGCCGGCCCGGTGACGAGGTTCAGCATCGTGTGCAGCCCATAGCAGAGATAGAGGTAGGCGCGGCCGCCTTCCTCCCACATGGGCGCGTTCCGGGCCGTGCGTCCCGCCCGACAGTGGCTGGCGCTGTCCTCCCGGCCGCCGTAGGCCTCCACTTCCGTGATCCGGAGCGTCACCGCCCCGCGGCGCAGGCAGCGGCCCAGCAGGTCCACGGCCACGGTCTCCACGGGCCTCAGATAGAACGACTTCGGCAGCAATATCCCCGCATCCGACATTGAACGAGCATAGACTTGCACGACTCCCGGCGTCACGTCCCCGCGGCGCCCGAACATCCAAGCCTCATTCCCGGCGAGGGCATCCCATGGTCATCAACGAGATCCAGGACATCTTCCGGAAATACAAGTCCGACAAGGAGATCTTCCACAACCTCATGCCGCTCCGGGCCAGGGAGATCCTCCTGATCGCCCCGGCCTTCGACGCCTTCACCCTGGAACAGGACGGACTGCTGACCGAGATCCTCTTCGACGGGTACTACCAGCTCAACATGAGCAATCCCCCCCGGATCACGAACGTCAGCACCTGCGAGGACGCCCTCGACCGGCTCGCCAGCCGGCACTTCGACCTCGTCATCGTCATGAACCGGCTCGGCCAGGCCAACCATTTCGACATCGCCCGCCGCCTGCGGGCCTCCGACGCCGGCATCCCCATCTACTTGCTCCTGAATGACAACGTGGATGTGGGGATCATGGACCAGCGCCGCCAGGAATTCCTCCGCTACTACGATTTCATCTTCGTGTGGAACGGGAACCCCGAGATCTTCATGGCGATGGTCAAGTTCCTGGAGGATCGCAGCAACGTCTTCAACGACACGACCATCGGCCTCACCCGCGTGATCCTCCTGGTGGAGGACAGCGTCCGCTACTACTCGCGCTACCTGCCGATCCTCTACAGCGAGATCATGAAACAGACCCAGCGGCTGGCCGCGGACCGGAACATCGAAGCGCCGTTCCGGACCCTGCCCATGCGGGTCCGGCCGAAGGTGATCCTGGCGACGTCCTACGAGGAGGCCCTGGCCTACGCGGAACAGTTCAAGGAATACCTGCTCTGCGTCATCTCCGACCGGAAGTTCCCGAAGGGGGGCGTCCTGGACCGGGAAGCCGGCATCAAGCTGATCCAGGCCATCAAGGCGTGGAATCCCGACCTGCCGACCCTGCTCCAGTCCTCCGATCCGGACAAGGAGGCCTGGGCCACGGCCCTGAACAGCTGCTTCATCAACAAGAACTCCTGCACCCTGGGAAACGAGCTCTCGAACTTCTTCTACAAGTACCTCGGCTTCGGGGATTTCATCTTCAGGGACGAGTCCGGGGCCGAGATCGCCCGCGCCGCGAACATGGCCGACCTGAAGGAGAAACTGCGGACGGTGCCCGTGGCGTCCATCGTCTACCACGCCTCCCGGAACCACTTCTCGGCCTGGCTCATGGCCCGGGGCGAGGTGCAGGTCTCCCAGGTGGTACTCCGCGTCAAGCCGGAGGACTTCCCGGATCCCGAGGACCTCCGGGCCTTCCTCATCAACATGGGGGATCTCGTCCAGACGATGAAGTCCAGGGGGAAGGTGATCCCCTTCACGGAAGCCTTCCAGAAGGAGGAGTACAACATCCTGAGGCTGGCGGAGGGCTCCATGGGAGGGAAAGGCCGGGGCGTCGCCTTCACCAACTCCCTGCTCGCCAGCCTGAACCTCGAGCAGGTGTTTCCCGGCATCAATATCCGCATCCCGCGCAGCATGACCATCGGCACGGACGAGTTCTGCGCCTTCGTACAGCGCCATGCCCTCTGGGAGACGCTCCAGTCCGAGGAGGACAGCGCCACCGTCAAGCGCCGCTTCCTGATGGGCTCGCTCACCCCCGAGCTGATGCGCAAGCTCCACCTGCTCCTCGAGCACGTGAAGTATCCGCTGGCCGTCCGTTCCTCGGGCCTGCTGGAGGACAGCCTCTCCCACCCCTTCGCGGGGCTCTACGCGACCTTCTTCCTGCCCAACAACCATCCGGACCTGGAGATGCGGGTCGCCCAGCTCGCGGAAGCGATCAAGCTGGTCTATGCCTCCGTCTACTCCAAGGAGTCGCGCTCCTACTTCGAGGCCATCGACTACAAGATCGAGGAGGAGAAGATGGCCGTCCTCATCCAGGAGGTCGCGGGAAGCCGCTTCGGGGACCATTTCTATCCCCACGTCTCCGGCGTGGCGCAGTCCTTCAACTACTATCCCGTCGCCTACACCCAGCCCCAGGACGGCATCGCGAACCTCGCGGTGGGACTCGGCAAGTACGTCGTCGAAGGTTCGAAGGCCTTCCGCTTTTCCCCCCCCTATCCCCGCCTCGACATGCTGATCCCGCAGGAGCAGGTCTGCACCTCCCAGAAGCTCTTCTATGCCCTGGACATGAGCCGCACCACCGTGGACCTCTTCAACGGGGAGGACGCCACGCTGCTCACCCTGGAGATCAAGGACGCGGAAAAGGACGGAGCCCTCACCCATTGCGCCTCCACCTGGGACGCCAACGACGACCGCATCCAGGACGGCCTCTACGGCCCAGGTCCGCGCATCGTGAATTTCCGGAACATCCTGAAATACGATCGCTTCCCCCTGGCGGGGATCCTGCAGCACGCCCTGGGACTCATCCGCGACGCCATGGAAACACCCGTGGAGATCGAGTTCGCCGTGAACCTGGACCCGGACCCCCGCAACGGGAGGCCCACGTTCTACCTGCTGCAGATCAAGCACCAGCTCCTGGACTCCAGCGAAGTCAGCCTGTCGATCGCCGATCTCGATCCGGAGAGCGTCTTCCTGTTCTCGGAGAAATGCGTCGGCAACGGCACCGTCGAGGGACTTCGGGACATCGTCTGGGTGGATCCGGACAGCTTCGACAAGTTCGCGACGGTGGAACTGGCGGAGGAACTGGAAAGGCTGAACGACGAATTCCGGACCCAGGGCGGCAAGTACATACTCATCGGTCCGGGCCGCTGGGGCAGCAGCGACCGGCACCTGGGCATCCCCATCGCCTGGTCGATGATCTCCTGCGCCCAGGCCATCGTCGAATACGCCATGGCGAACTTCCAGGCCGACGCCTCCCTGGGATCCCACTTCTTCCACAACGTGACGTCACTGAATGTCGGCTACTTCACGATCCCGTATCCCAGGCACTCCAGCATCCTGGACTGGGACTGGCTCCGCCGGCAGCCCGTGATCAGGCGGAAGGGCTGCCTCGTCCACAGCCGCGCAGAGGTCCCCCTGCACATCGTCATGGACGGAAGGCGCAGCTCCTCCGCCATCCTGAAGGGTGCGCCCGCGACTGTTTGAAAAGGAAGAGGAGGGCCGATCGGCCCTCCTCTTCCTTTTGTTCACGAAGCGATTCAGGCCTAGACGAGGCCCTGGTCGATCATGCTGTCGGCGACCCGGAGGAAGCCGGCGATGTTGGCGCCGTTCACGTAGTTGCCGGGGGTGCCGAACTTGGCGGCGGCGTCCACGCAGGCCTGGTGGATGCTGACCATGATCCCGTGGAGATTCTCGTCCACTTCCTTGGCGGACCAGCGCAGGCGCATGGAGTTCTGGGACATCTCGAGGCCGGAGGTGGCCACGCCGCCCGCATTGGAGGCCTTGCCGGGGGAGAACATGATCTTGTTCTGGTTGGCCATGAAGAATTCCACGGCTTCGTAGGTGGAGGACATGTTGGAACCTTCGGTCACGACCTTGCAGCCGTTCTTCAGGAGTTCCTTGGCCTCGTCCAGGTTCAGCTCGTTCTGGATGGCGCAGGGCAGCGCCACGTCGACGGCCTGCTCCCAGGGGCGCTTGCCGGCGATGAACTTGGCGGACTTGTACTTGGCGGCGAAGGGAGCCACGCTCATGCGGTTCGTGCGGAGCATTTCGCTCATGTAGGCGATCTTCTCGCCGGAGATGCCGTCGGCGTCATAGATGTAGCCGTCGGGACCGGAGATGGTGACCACCTTGGCGCCCAGGTCGTTGGCCTTCTGCACGGCGCCCCAGGCGACGTTGCCGAAACCGGAGATGGCGACCTTCTTGCCCTTGATGCTGTCGCCCTTGGTCTTCAGCATTTCTTCGCAGAAATAGACGACGCCGTAGCCGGTCGCTTCGGGACGGATGAGGCTGCCGCCCCAGTTGTAGCCCTTGCCGGTGAGCACGCCGGTCCACTCGTTGGCGAGCTTCTTGTACTGGCCGAACATGTAGCCCACTTCGCGGCCGCCCACGCCGATGTCGCCGGCGGGAACGTCAGTGTCGGGACCGATGTGGCGCCAGAGCTCGCTCATGAAGGACTGGCAGAAGCGCATGATCTCTTCGTCGGACTTGCCGTTGGGATCGAAGTTCGCGCCGCCCTTGCCGCCGCCCATGGGCAGGCCGGTGAGGCTGTTCTTCAGGATCTGCTCGAAGCCCAGGAACTTCAGGGTGTCGAGGGTGACGTTGGGATGGAAGCGGATGCCGCCCTTGTAGGGTCCGATGGCGCTGTTGAACTGCACGCGCCAGCCGTTGTTGATGCGGATGACGCCCTTGTCGTCGACCCAGGGAACGCGGAAGCCGATGACGCGCTCGGGCTCGGTGAGGCGCTCGAGGATCGCGTTCTTCTGGTACTTGGGTTCCTTGTCCATGACGGGGGCCAGGGAATTCAGGATCTCGGTGGCGGCCTGGATGAAGAGCGTCTCCCAGGGGGCCTTCTTCTTCAGGCTTTCGAGCACTTCATTGACGTACTGACTCATGGTTCCTCCAGAGGGAAGGTGTTGGAAAAGGAGATTATACGGACGTCTCCTAGAGGTAGCGGTTCCTTGCGGGGCAACTGTATGACTTATTCCGGTGCATCGGCGCCATCGTGACTGGGAATTTCATACGACTGAGAATCAACTGGCCTGCATCAGACACAACGACTTTAGCCGTACACCCCCGGGGCCGGGAGGGTGGCCCGCCAGTTCGTGACCTGCAGCACTCCACCTGTGCCGGAAGGCATTTTCCCGGTTCTACTTGCTCCCATCCATCAGCGTCATGAGCCGTTTCGTGGACTGTTCGAGGACCAGATCGTAGAGGCCGTAGTTGTCGGCCTTGTTCTTCATGACCGCCACCCGGAGCACCGGCGTTCCCTTGAAGCCCAGGACCACGCCCTGGACGTCCGGACTCCGGGGATCGGGCCGGGTCTCGAGGACGGCGACCCGGGGCCACACGGCCTCGGGCACGCCCGAGACGACCCGGAAGATTCCGGCCGCCATGGCGGGGGTCGCGTAGCGGTCCCTCATCTCCTGGTAGTCGGGATCGGGCTTGCCGTCCGGAAGGGTGTCCTTGGTCGGCAGCGTATCCAGCTTCTCCACATCCACCTTGGCCATCCAGGGCAGAGCCTTGCCTCTGGAGGCCGCCTTGCGCTTCGCCTCCAGGTAGTCCATCCGCGAGACGCCCGGAACCAGGTAGCCCTTCGTCCGGAGATCGGTCACCCCCAGGTCCATGATCTCCTGGTCCGTCAGGACCAGGCCCATCCCTCCCGCATGCCGGTGGAGGCGGCAGGCGAGGGCGTAGGTGATGTTCGTGTCGGTGAGGGAAATGACCGGAATCTGCTTCAGATCCTTCCGGGTTCCCAGGTACTGCAGGTTCTCCAGGATTTCGCGAGGCTCGCGGGCGGGTGGCGGGGCCGACGCCAGGAGAGGTTCCGAAGGTTTATTGCCGCACCCAATGCAAAGGATGAGCGCAGCCATGGTAGAAAAGATCCAAGGCTTGACGGACATGACGCCTCCTGCTTTCTTGCCGGAAATATTGAGCCGTCCGGAAGCCGTTATCAACAGGACTTGTGTTGTATCCCATACGATTGATCGTCATCGGCCGCCCCAAGCTCGAAGCGGTCCGCCAGCTCGAATCCCACTACCGGGACCTGCTCAGGGCCTTCTGCCGCCTCGAGGTCCTGGAAGTCCCCGAGGGGAAGGGTGAGGGGCCGCGCCAGCTGAAGGACGAGGCGGACCGCCTGAAGGTGCTTCTCGCCGCCGTGCGCTGCCCTGTCCTCCTGGATGCCGAAGGCCCCAGCCGCAGTTCCGAGGGCATGGCCGCCTGGCTGGGCGTCCGGATGGACCGGGGCGAGAGCCTGGCCTTCGCCCTCGGGTCCAGCCACGGCTTCGATCCAGCCCTCAAGCGGGCGTTTCCCGAGCGCTTGAGTCTTTCCCCCATGACCTTCCCCCACGACCTCAGCCGGGTGATGTTCCTGGAACAGCTCTACCGGAGTTTCACCATCCTGAGGGGCAAGACGTATCACAAATAAGGATAAAATAACGATCGATTTCCGCATGTATCGCGTGATTTGCACGGATTCGCCGGCCGAGGCGCCGCATTCGATCCGCAGGGTCGCCAAGCCGCGGCCTGGATGCTAGTCTTTGGAACGGTTCCAACGGGAAAGAACACCCCCCATGCCCGAAAAAAAAATAACGTCCAATGTCCCACCCGCGGCCTCGGAACGCCCACGCGGCGCCGCACCCGGCTCCGTGCCCGGTTCCGTCATGGTGCAGAAGAGGGTGGCGGCCCCCGAGCCGGCCCCGCGCGAGAAGTTGTGCGCCGCCTGCGGCAGGCCCTTCCAGCTCGCCCCGGACCAGAAGTACTACCTGTGCCCCAGCTGCTACCGGAAGGGACAGCCGGCCCCCAGGCGGTCGCCCCGGAAGGGGGAGGCCCAGGTCCTGATCCAGATCCATTGTGTCGAGTGCGGCGCCGAGGAATACCTCGATTTCGTCCCCTCGGATCCCAGTGCCACCTATTGCAAGGCTTGCTTCTCCAAGCGCAAGCGGGACCCCAAGAACGCGTCCTAGCCCCTGAAGCCTGACTCCCGGAGAGCGTTCGCATGCCGTCCCGCCTTCTCATCGCCGTCTCCACCGCCGCCGCCCTCTGTGCCCAGGCCCCCAGGGCCGCCTCTTCGGACGCGGCGGCGAGGAAGGCCCTCCAGCAGGTCATGGACGCCGTCGGCAATGGATGGTTCGGCAAGCCCTACCAGCCTTTCAACGCCGTCAACCTGCACGGGACCCTGAGCATCAGCCTCACGCCCCAGGCCCTCGGCGCCAAGCTCGACGAACTCAGCCACGGGAAGGTCAAGGGGGAACTCACCAAGGGCGCGACCGTCAACCTGAGGCTCGCCGGGACGTATTTCGCCAACAGCGACTTCAGGACCGAACTCGCCGGCGATTTCGGGAACCTGCTCTACACCCGGATCGGCAACCGGGGCTTCCTGTACAGCAAGGAACTGAACGCCTACACGACCAAGGTCGCCCCCCCCGCTCCCGATGCGCCCCTCTCCTTCCTGGGCTGGTTCCGCCAGGTCCTGAACGAGATCCAGACCGTCTACGTCGACCAGAGGACGTTCAAGGCCACCCTCGGCCGGGAGGAGTCCGCGGGTGGGCGCGCCCTCCAGACCGTGACCTTCATCGCCCCCACCGCCTCCTACAACCCGAAGAAACGGGAACAGAGCATGGCCGAGAGCCTCGGCTTCTGGAAGCGCGGGCGGCTCGACATGACCTTCGACAAGACTTCCAGGCTGCCCCAGCGCATGTCCTTCCTCAACGAAGTCCAGGGCATCAGCACGCGCATGGCGTTCAGCTACGGGCGGGACGGCAGGCTGCAGTCCGTCAGCATCGACAACCAGAGCCGCGGCACCCAGGGGCCCGCCTCCCTGTCGCTGACCCACGACGAGGCCGGCCTCATCGACCACGTCCACGGGACCCTCAACAGCCAGAGGCAGAATGTCGCCTTCGACATCCACCTCGAGTGGCAGAAGGGGAAGAAGGCCTCGTCCATCATCAGCGTGCCTCCCCCGGGAGCGAACAAGAAGGGGGGGGACGAGCTGAAGACGCTGCTGGCCGTCGGCCTGGCCGGCAGGATCCTCGATCTGCAGCGGCAAGGACTCAACCTCCGGAGCATCACCCTCTCGAACTAGTCCCACTCACCTGGAGAGATGGCGGGGCGGGCGGGCATGGACCTTCATCCAGTGGGAGTGCGCGATCCTCCGAGGCGCCGGAGGCTCGGGCCGGATCCCGCAAGCCATGTTCATTCCGTCCGTGAGGCTCTGCATCGTGAGGGGCTTGCGGACGAACGCCATCCCCTCCTGGGGGTCCTCGCGAGGACGCTCGTCGCCCTTGAGGCACAGGACCGCCTTCAGCTCCGGCGACAGCGCCCTGAGCGCCTGGAGGGTCTCCATGCCGTCCAGCAGGGGCATCTCGTAGTCCAGCACCACCAGATCGAGGGTGGGCGAATCCAGGTCCATCAGGCCGATGGCCTCGATCCCGTCGCTCACCTCTTCCACCTGGTAGCCCTGCATCTCCAGCAGGAGGCGCGTCTCGATCCTGGCAAGCATGTCGCCGTCGATGACCAGCGCGCGCTTCCGCTTGCGGGACCGCCTTTCCACCGGGGACCGGACACCTTTCGAGGACGTCATGACGCACCCCCAGAACGATGTGATGCAACCCCAATCTAGGCCCCCCCAGGGATCCCACCACCCTTTTTGAAGATCCCAGGCCACATGGCCTCCCCGGCCGAGCCCGCCTGCCTCCTCGCCCCCTCGCCATCCCCATCACCTGCGCTACACTGTTAGCCCGTCGGGGCGTGGCGCAGCCTGGTAGCGCATCTGCTTTGGGAGCAGAGGGTCGAAGGTTCGAATCCTTTCGCCCCGACCAATAAAAAAGCCTTGAGGCAAAACAGCTTCAAGGCTTTCCCTTTAGATTTTAACGTGGCGAATTTTATGAACATTTTTAT
>Ga0209098_1000162_pt1 | contig 74489 bp, 66 predicted proteins | sample AD_JPNHW1_MetaG_FD_184429 | JGI IMG/M metagenome (GOLD analysis project Ga0209098, IMG submission 184429) | Active sludge microbial communities of municipal wastewater-treating anaerobic digesters from Japan - AD_JPNHW1_MetaG (SPAdes) (version 2) | ecosystem: Engineered > Bioreactor > Anaerobic...
GGGGATCAGTGAGCAGTATTCATCGTTCTTAAGATCCTCCGGAACAAGCTTATGTGCATATTTCTCTATCTTCTGGCACAGGTCGAAGACCGCCCTTTCCGTTTTCTCGAAGGTCCATTCGCCCTCTCTGAAGTATCTTTCAACGGAGTCATGCAACTGAACTGCTGCGCCGGCGGTGAGATAGAATCTGGCGCTTTTCAGTCCCTGAAGCACAGTGGCCGGATAGAGATTGTCCGGTTCATTCTCAAGCGCGTTCCTTACAACCAGTGCCTTGGCGTCACCGGCAGCAAAGATGATTGTCACAGCATCAGGATTGAATGTAATGGTTCCCAGGCCGATAGTAATCACCAGGCGTGTTCTTGACACCTCGATCCCGCCAAGATCGCCTGCAGAGGCCGCCTGTGTCTCGAAGTTTGTCGCGGTGAGCCTGGTGGCGGAGTTATGATCACTTCCCCTGGTGTTGAAGGCGATGTGCCCGTCAGGACCGATCCCGCCAAGAAAGAAGCCGATTCCGCCAAGGGCACGGATCTTCTTTTCATACCCGGTGCACCAGTTGTCTATCCTGAAGAGCGACTCCTGCTGCAGTTTCTCAAAAGGACCAACCGCTTCCCTGTTGCGGAGTGAGAGGTCGATGATGTTGTCAGGAAAAACCTCGGAAAAATGCTTCCCGTCAGCCAGGACTATTTCTTCCGAGTTGATCAGCAATGCCCTGGCCGGATCAAGGTCAAATCCCTCGATATAATAATTTCGCACATAGTCATAAAAGCTGTTGTGCTGGCGCGGGTCAATCGGATAAAACTCATCGATCTGTACGAAATGGAGGCTTCTCAGCGACGGCTTCTCCTTCAGGAACAGCCCGTTGTCCTCCCTTATCTTACGGGCTTCGGGACTGTCCCAGTTATTCAGCAGGTATTTTGTCCATTTGATGAAATATTCAGGTGTCTTGCCCGTAGGCAGGCTGATTACTCCGTTTGGGTTCCCGGCCACCCATTCAAGGAACCTGAGCGAGGTAAGAAGCCCCAGACCCGGGAAATTATCCACAACTATATACGGCATTCTTGCTGTCATCTTTGTTCTGCCTGAGCGTTCAAAGAATGCCAGTTCCACCTTGCTAAACCCGAAAGTACTCATAGTCAAAGGTTTTAATGTTTCAATTCATTTTATAAGTGCATCAAAAAGGACCTCCACCGGGTGCAGGGCTTTTCTTCCTGTACCGTCCATGATATGGTGGCGGCAAGAGGTTCCCGGCGCTGAAATGACGGTCTCCGCAGAGGCTTCCCTTACCGCGGGGAACAGTACCATCTCACCTATCTTCATGCTGAGGTCATAGTGTTCCTTCTCATACCCGAATGCTCCTGCCATACCGCAACACCCGTCATTTATCTCCTTCACCCTGTAGTTTGCCGGAAGTGAAAGCATCCTGATAGTCGGAGCCGTGGAGGCTATAGCCTTCTGCTGACAGTGTCCGTGAAGCAGTATCTCAGCCGGCCGGTCAGTAAAGCTGGCCGCGGATATATTCCCCCGGTCAGCTTCCCTGCAGATGAACTCCTCAATCAGCATTGAATTGCCGGCAAGGCGCCGGGCATCATCAGCAAGTGTTCGTCCGGCCATCTCAGGGTACTCATCGCGGAAAGCAAGCAGGGCTGAGGGCTCTATGCCCAGCAACGGCCTTTCATCGGAAACAACACCGCGGAGCAACATAATGTTCTTCACTGCAATTTTGCGTGCCGACCGGAGCAGCCCCTTCGAGAGGAACGTACGGCCGCTCTCAGCGTGGCGCGGTATAATGACCTTATAACCGAGTCTCTCGAGAAGCATGACAGCCTTGATGCCTATATCACTTTCATTATAGTTGGTAAACTCATCGGCAAAGAGGCAGACGGTACCCTTTGGGATCCCGGCGTTCTCCGTCCGGCTGCTGCCCTGACTTCCCGAGGTGCCTGAAAGGCCGGCTGCTCTATCACTGCCTGAAGCGCCCAGCTTCCCGTTCTTTCTCCTGTGACGCCTTTCCCAGGTCCTGAGTGTCACCGGTGAAAGCGCCGGAACAGGCCTTTTAACAGAAAAACCGATGATTCTTTTGAATACCGGCAGGCCGGTGACCAGGTTGGTAAGAGGCCTGAACATCATCCCGGGAACGTAAAGACGGGGCAGCCAGGCTATCAGCCAGGCGCGGAACGGGACGTGGTGTATATCATAGTAGTGTTGCAGGAACTCTGCCTTCAACCTGGCCACATCGACATTTGACGGGCACTCAGCCTTGCAGGCCTTGCATGACAGGCATAGATCCATCACACGATAAATCTCCTCGTGGTCAAACTTATTCTTCCTGTCTGACCTTGTCAGGAACTCCCTGAGAATGTTTGCCCTGGCACGGGTCGACTTATCCTCATCACGGGTTGCCATGAAGGTGGGGCACATGGTGCCGCCAACCAGTGCACTCTTCCGGCAGTCGGCTGAACCGCTGCATTTCTCGGCAGCATAGAGCAGACCCTCCTCTCCGGGAAACTCGAAAACCAACCCCGGATATTGTCTCCTCTCGCCAGCCGGGTAACGGAGGTTTTCAGTTATCGGAGGAGTATCGGTGATCTTGCCCGGATTGAACAGACCGGAAGGGTCCCATGTCTTTTTCAGCTCTTTAAGAAGAGCATAGTTATGAGGCCCGAGCATCAACGGGATAAACTCGCCGCGGAGCCTGCCGTCACCATGTTCACCGCTGAGCGAGCCGCGGTATTTCTTCACCAGGGCAGCCATATCTTCCGCCAGACCGTGGAACGTACGGATATCATCAGGATCCTTGAGGTCGAGCAACGGGCTGAGATGCAATTCTCCGGTGGCGATGTGGGCATAGTAGGCACAGCTGAGCCTGTGTTTCTCCAGGATGCCTGCGGCTTCAGCAATATAATCGGGAAAGAGATCAGGCAGCACTGCAGTGTCTTCGATCACCTGCACGCTCTTTCGCCGTCCCGGTATGTTGAGCAGCACTCCCAGTCCTGCCTTGCGCAGTTCCCATACCCGGGCCATCTCATCAGCGCCGGTGTACAGCGGGAAGTGGTATCCGAACCCTGCCGCGACCATATCTTTTTCCATGGCGGCGGCTGTCCTTTCAATCTCCTCAACTGTCGGCCTGGTGATCTCAATAAGCAGTATGGCTTTCGGATCTCCTTTGACAAAGAAACGGTTCCTGTTCTGCTCGATATTGTCCTTCGTGCAGTTGAGTATATAGTCATCAATCAGCTCCACCGCTGCCGGGTTATGCTTCAGCGCAATGATGTTGGCCCTGACGGCATCCTGCAGGCTGCCGAAGTGGGCACAGACCAGGCCGGTCCGGTCATTTGTCACCGGCACCAGGTTGAGTTTCATCGAGGTGGTGAATGCCAGGGTGCCTTCGGAACCTGCAAGGAGCTTGCAGACATTGAACTTCTGGCCGTTACCGGTAAAGGGATCGGTCTCAAGCAGGGCATCAAGAGCATAGCCATTGTTGCGCCTCCGGAGGGCAGGATGCGGATACTCCCTGCGTATCTCACCGGCATTGCGCTGATCGGAGAGCATTTCCTGAAGATTCCTGTAGATCTTCGTCTCGAGAAGTCCGGGATCACCGCTGCATTTCTTCCTGAACTCATCAGTGGTCAACGCACCGAAATGCACCTCAGAACCATCTGAGAGAATTGCGTCAACCTCGAGGATATGATCCCTGACGCTGCCATGAATGAGTGAATGTGCTCCGCACGAGTTGTTGCCAAGCATTCCTCCGATGCAGCACCTGTCGGCTGTCGATGTCTCCGGTCCGAACTGCAGCCTGTGGGGAGCCAGGTAACGGTTAAGCTCAGCGAGAACCACTCCGGGTTCAACTCTCACCCATCTCTCAGCGGGATTAAACTCCAGGATATGGTTGAGATACCTCGAAATATCCATAACAATCCCCGGGCCTACAACCTGGCCGGCCAGGGAGGTGCCTGCGCCTCTCGGTATCACGGAGCCGCCCGTGCCTCGTGCAAATGCCAGGATCTTCCTGATATCGGAGACCGACGCCGGCCTGGTGACAGCCACAGGTATCTCCCTGTAGGCTGAGGCATCAGTGGCATACAGGATCCGCTGAATGTCATCAGTATAAAGATCGCCGTCGAGCTCTTTCCTGAGGGGGTCAAAAATGAAATCCTTCTTCATGTACCGTTGGCATAATTCATATTATCTGGGAGCCTTTTTCCCGAAAGCCGGGTCAATCTTCAGGAGTGAGACCGCAATGAGCGGAATGACACTGCATATCATTACCCAAAGGAAGAAGTGGTTGTAACCGAGCTGTTCCTGGAGCCAGCCTGCAAACATTCCGGGAAGCATCATCCCGAGCGCCATGAAACCTGTGCAGATAGCATAGTGGGCAGTCTTGTACTTTCCTTCGGAGAAGTAGATCAGGTAAAGCATGTAAGCTGTGAACCCGAACCCGTAACCGAACTGTTCGACAAAGACACAAATATTAATAATCAGCATGTTATCAGTCTGGGTAAAGCTCAGGTACAGGAATGTGGCTGCTGTCAGCAGCATGCTCAGGGTCATCGGCCAGACCCATTTCTTCAATCCGCCCATGGCAGCTATCACACCACCGATGATGCCGCCAAGGGTCAGCCCGATGATTCCTACAGTGCCGTATACAAAGCCGACCTCGCCGGTTGTCAGTCCCAGCCCTCCCTTGTCTATCGGGTCAAGCAGGAACGGGTTGATAAGCTTAAGCAACTGAGCTTCTGCAAATCGGAATGTCAGCATGAAGAACAGCGCGGCGCCCACCTGCGGTTTCCTGAAGAAGGAAGCAAAAGTGGCTCCGAACTCCTTCAGCACATCGGAGGCCTTCAGGTTTTCATGCGGCCTGTCAGAGTCAGGTTTCGGGAGAACGAACCTGTGATAGAAACTCAGGACAAGGAATAACCCGGCAAGCACAAAGAAGGTGACTGCCCAGGCCATCGGGATGTTTCCTGACAGACCCTCATATGTTACTGAAGTATAGCCGGTAAGCTTTGAGTCAGCCTGGAACACCATGTAAGCAGGTTTGTCCCAGTTTGTTTCGTTGAAGACCAGGTGTTCGCCCTGGATAAGGGCAATGCTTTTATCTCCCTTTTTCAGGGCAGTGTTGAGAACCACCTCTTTCCCGTGAGCAGGTTTCCCGCTAATCCTGACGGGGACCACCGCCACGCTTCCTGTAACAGAGGCTGCAGCGCCCCTCTCCTCTCCGAAGTTTTCCCTGATCCAGGCTCCCAGGGGATCTGAAATATTACTGACCCACCAACCCTTTTCCTTAGCCATCTTCTCTTCAAGCTTATAGAAGCCGTTGCCGAGGTTGGAGGATTTGATTGAGTCGAGCAGTATGCCCAGGCTGTCCCTGTCGACAGTCTGAGTGCTGACCAGAAGTGAATCACTGTCAGGTATAAAATACAGGTCACCGGGCTTTGCCGCATTTTCCGTCACATGTGGCATCTGCAGAATAGTTTTCGAATACTGTGGTGAAGCCTCGATGAAGAGAGTTACCGGTTCCCTGCCCGAGGAGCTTTCAAGGAATCCCGCAAGGATTACCAGAAGGCCCTGACCGGTGATAGTTGCTATACGGTAGAATGTGCTTCGGATGCCAACATATTTTGCCTGCTGGTTGGTATTGAGCCCCAGCATGTAGAATCCGTCAGCGGCTATGTCATGGGTAGCCGACCCGAATGCCAGGAGCCAGAAAAATGCCAGGGTGATCTTGAAAAAGAACGACGCCGGAATTGTCAGGGCAATGCTGGCAAAGCCCAGGGCAAGAACAAGCTGGGTGATGACTATCCACCATCGTTTTGTTTTAAGCAGGTCAACCAGCGGGCTCCACAGGGGCTTGATAACCCACGGGAGATAAAGGAGGCTGGTGTACAGTGCGATGTCGGCATTGGAGATGCCCATCCGCTTGTACATGATCACCGATATAATGTTGACTGCCACATAGGGTAAGCCTTCGGCCAGATAGAGGGTCGGTATCCACGCCCATGGCGAACGGGTTTTTTCTTGTGCTGCCATACTGTTCTATAACCTGTTGAATGTGTATCCTTTTGATGTATAGTAATCAATTAACTCCGCCAGCCTGAGCCAGAGCTTGTCAGTGCGTTCCGGCGCCGTGCCCGGGTGGATCAGGATTATTGCCCCGTTCAGCCCCTGAGGTGAACTCTCCGCGAAGGAGGCCAGCCTCTGAATGAGCAGGTCCGATGAACGGTAATTTTCCATATCAGGAGTGGTGTAGTCGGCGTTGGTCCCGGTTCCGGGGGTGAAATTGACAAGCTTCATTCCCAGATCTTCTGTCCACCGGCTGATTGCGCTGTTGTACCATTCATACGGCGCGAGGAACCAGCGGGGATCCTCCTTCTTCAGCCCTGCCTTCCTGAGTGCTGCGATATTTCGTTTCAGGTCATCATTGAACTGTTGCTTTGTCACCAGCAGGGTGTCACGGTTCTCCCACGGAATATAGAGAAGATGCCCGTCTGAATGGGGACCCACGTAATGCCCCTCCGCTATCATCCTCTTTACCGTGGAATCAAATCTCCTGTTCCTCAGGAAATTCCCGGTAAGGAAAAATGACCCCCTGATATTCTTGTCTTCCAGTACATTGAGTATGTGCTCAAGCCCCTCTCCGTACTCATCGGCAGAAAAGACCAGGTGGATGCTCTTCTCCCATGCTTCTCTCCTTATTATAGCTCCATGCCCATCATAAACATCAGATGCTGACGCGGCCCTTTCTGCTCTCCCCTCCTTCTCAAGTGTTGAGAGATAATAGCTGAGGCTTGCCGTCCCGTCAAGAGTCGGCTCGTTGGTGCTGTAATCACCAATATCATCATGATAGACGGTCCGACCTCCCTGGAATGCAGCATAGGGATCAGGCCTGAGAAGGGTCAGTCCCCTGAGGTTATCATGGATTGCCTTGCTTATCGGACCGTCAACAAGCCCGCCGGTGGTTGTCTTTCCGAGGAAAACCGTCACTGCCGAGTGGGGATACAGGGGGTAGTCTCCGCCTGCCGGCAATCCGCAGATCATTGATGTGCCCCAGGGATTGCATCCGAAGAGCCAGTCGCGCATGGCAGCCTCCATGTAGTCAAAACGGTCATCCCCGGTTGCCTCACGGTAGAGTCTGCACTGGGTCAAAGCAGCCGCGACATAATTATTCGAACACCACACAAACGGTATCCTTACCTGGAAGACATCATCCCTTGTTCTTGAATTGATGATGTCCAGTCCCTTGCTCATGAACTCAGTATACTTAACTGAGTACTCCGTGCCGGAGAGACCGAGGCTTGCATGACCCAGGTTGACAAACGGATAGAACTGGTAGTGTCTTGCAGTATCCTTCTCAATCCAGGGAGTAAAGGGCTCGAGGGTTCCCCAGTAGTCGGCCTGCTCAAGGAAATACCTGTTGCCGGTTAGTTCCCACAGCTCCCATGCCGCAAGCTCCATATCATCAACATAATTGTCTTCCTCATAGAAGTAAGGAGAGACGTTGCAGGCGGTCTGGGTGGCCCCCGGGTCTGTGTGGGCAAACTCAAAAGCGTCGGCCGCCCTGGTTTCCATTGTCCTGGCAAAAAGGGGATCACTCTGGGCGAAGAGCCTGGCGCCCATAGCAAATACCGATGCAAACTTACCGGCAGTGGAGGCAACCCCCTCGGTGCGGTTCTTGAACGCGGCCAGCCCCTGAGGCCTGCCGGTCACGAAGTAAACGGGCCTGTAAGGCCCGAGGCCGTAACCTGTAGTATCAAGGTTGGGCAGCCGGAAACCCCTGTGATCACGGTCATCAGCCACCTGGTTGAACATCATGCCGCTGTCGGGATTCATCTTCAGAAGCCACTCCAGACCCCATTTCACCTCGTCGAGAATGTCAGGTATGCCATTGCTGCCTGCCACTCCGGCAGCATCATAATTGTCGCCATATATTCCCGGCGACATCATATAGGCGAACATCATCTGGTATACCGAGTTGGCGGTAGTGGCAGTGTACCTCAGGTGATCACTGGCATCGTGATAACCGCCGCGGACATCTATCGGGGTGCCTGATAGTGTCGGGTGATCCACTATCATCCCGTCATAACGGTGACATGAATCAGCAAGAAAGGGATTATACCCGCAACGCTGCTGCCTGATGTAATTTAGTATGAAGTCAGCTGTTCCGTCATATACATTTGCCCCGAGACGAAAGGTTTCCGACTTTGTACGGCTGTAAATTATATAGTATCCTCCGGGTGTTGTCAGCCCTGAAAAGTCAAGCCTGGCGGCAGCGGCCATTCCCCAGACGGCTCCGTCACAGATCTCGGCAGCACCACGGAAAACAGGTTTGTCAGTGAATGCATCATATACCGTGAATGATTTTTCCGCTACCGGCACCTGTGAAAGATACACGGCCACCTTGACCGAGCCCGGAAGGTAACCCAGCTGATTGATCCTTATCCATGAGTCAGCTTTGGCAGCGCCAGTGGCCAGTACCGCAAGCACGAGTGTGAGAGCAACTCTTTTCATCTCAGTAGAGTTTTTTGATTTCTGAGCCCGTGAAGTAATGAAAGAGAATCTGCCTGTAGGTGTATCCGGTTGCGCCCATGACCGCAGCTCCGATCTGGCACAGCCCCACCCCATGACCCCACCCGGCACCTTTCAGCACAAAGAGGATCTCTCCATTCTCTTCAGATTGTTCCACTAAAAAGGCGGAGCTGTAAAGATGTGTTTTGGAAAGCGCCTTCCTGATTTCCAGCTCCTTGCCGATGACCATACTTTTCAGGTCACCTGTGATCCTGAGCCGTGTGATGCGGCCCGAAGTCCCCCTGTCAAGAGGTTCAAGCGATGTGATCCGCCCGAAGTTAATTCCTGTCCTCTCCCTGACAAGTTCACTGAGCTCATCCTGACGGTAGGTTACCTTCCAACGGAAAAAGTCATTGGTCTCCTGATCGTAGTTGTTGAGCACCTGAGAGAGGACATGCCTGTCGGTGGTATTGCAGAAGGCCTCCGGATTTCCGGTTATCCACCCGGTTGCGTTCTTTTCGTCAGTGAGGTCACTGTCAGTGGTCCTGGCTCCGCTTCCGGCATCGATAACCTTCCGGAGATACGGATGGTTTACCGGCTCCCATACATTTTCGAAGAGTTCAGTTGCACCGCCGCAGCACTTTGAATAACGGGCGTCGCAAATGAAATCCCCGTACATCAGAACCTCGCCGCCTGTAATCCGCACAGCCTCTTCAACAGCGTCAGTCGATGCCCTTGTGATCCCCTGGTACCTCTGGCAATGGTCGTCAGCGCAAACGTCAAAATCCCTGTGGTCTTCCCTGTCATACCACCTGGTGATTTCATCGTCCGTGATAAAGCTGGTGCGGTATTTTTCTCCGGTGTCGCTCAGTTGCAGGGTCTTGTCCATCTGGGCAAGCAGCCAGCTCCTGGAGATGACGGCATGAGCCTTCAGAAGCTCGGATGACGAGGTGGCGCTCATCTCCGATGATATGACGCTCACCAGGTACTCCTCAACGGGAAGAATATTCACCGCTGTCACCTGTCCGCCGCGTAATATGAATTTCAGGTTACCCCTGAAGGTCTGGTCCTCATTCCTCTGCCAGTGAAAATTGACGCCGATGGTTACGGCATGAAGGGTGAAGCTGCAACTCCCGAAGTCCGACGGTGTGAAGGTGATCTCATCGCCGGCCCTGACGGACCCGGCCTCACTCTGCAGGAGCAGCCCGTCGGCGCCTGCAACGGCAGTGTACATACCAGACAGCATCTTCCCGCTGTCGCCGGCAAGGAAATCGCCGTTAAGGGTGAATGTCAGGCCGCTCCCGGTGACAATCCCTACGCTGATCTCAGGTTCACTTTTTCCAGTCATAGTATTTCCTTTGTCAGGGTTTTCAATTCATCTTCCCCCAGGCATACCTCAGCGAGAATGTTCGTAATATCTTCAGCTGATATCTTTTCGAAGTCCTCACCCCTGGGGGTGATGAAGACTCCCCCCAGATCAACCGATGCCGGGCTGAGCAGTATCCTGCTGTCGCCTTCGGCGAAGTAGCACCGTGGCCTGTGCACTCTCCTGGGGATGATGTGCACCGTCCACCTCCCTTCATCATGGTAAGCCAGGATGTTAAGCATAGGTTCGGGCCGGTCAGGCTCCGAAAGGGCGAACCGGTCATGGAACCGGGCGAAAGCTGCGCTCAGGGCTTCAGCGTCACTGCCACGGAGAGTCAGAATGCCCCTTCCGTAACTGCTCCAGAGCAACAAATCCGTACCATTCTTTTCAGCAACCACCCTGCAGAGTGAGGGATTTACTGCATCCTTCTCAATCGGCAGGAACCCCCTGTTGCCAGCCTGAAAATGGAGGTGATCCGGAGCTGATGCGCCGCACTGCGGTCCGTTGTAAAAGATGACATAATCAGGGAGCGTCTGCGCCAGGCTGAGCATTATATAAAAGCTTCCGGCAATCCGTTGCGGGGTGTGACATCGTGAAACGATAGTCAGATGACGACGGAAAATCGGAAAAGGATTGATCAGGATTATGTAGTCATCCCCGAAGGGAACGCCCCTCTGCTCCCGGGGCCGGTTCTTCTCACAGAGAAAACATGACCTCGCCTCGATGGACCTTGCATCAACTTTTGCCGCCGAGGAGGTGATACGGCCCGGATTAAACTGTACGGAAATATCATAGCCGGGGAAAGAGACAGTGCGTACCATCACCCCGTCAAGCCGGGAATAATTGTCACGGGCCAGAGTCCATTCCCTGAACTGCCCCTCGAACAGATCCCTTACCTTCTGCGAATAATCAGTCATTCAAATCCTGTTTTCGACTGCCGGCCAGCATCCTTTTCCGGGCCAGCAGCTCAATTGTCCGTATTCTGTCCTTGTAAAGATTGTGGGCATTTGCCTTTGCCACATCAAGTACCGCATCAGAGTTTTCATCCCACCTGCGGCACAGGTAGAGCGGTTCGTAAATGCGTCCTATCCGGTAATGGCGGCTGATGGCAAGGCCCACTGCATAATCTTCCCCGTAGCTTACATTGGGGACCCTGATTTTCCTGAGCACGGGTGTATAAAAGGCCCTCGGTGCCCCGAGGCCGTTTATCCTCAGTGCATTGTTGCGGCCGTTATCAGGAGTCCACTCCCTGTGGTCTATCAGACCGGGTGGAATCTCATCCAGGTCAAAATTGACCATCCTGTATGAACCTACAACCATTGCACACTGCTGCTCATAGAAGGCGTCCACGACACGGGTGACCACGCTGTCATCGATGTACAGATCGTCGCTGTCAAGCTGAATTGCAAACCTGCCGCAGTGGTCACTGAAGACCGCCTCGTTCCAGCACCCCCCGATGCCAAGATCCTTCCTGCCGGGTATGATGTGTACCAGCCGGCTGTCCCCGGCAAATGACCTGATGATCTCTGTGGTACCGTCAGTGGAATAGTTGTCAACCACGATGAGATTGAACCGGTATCTGGTCTTCTGGTCAAGCACCGACCTGATGGCATCTCCGATGGTTTTCACCCTGTTCCTGACGGGAATTACCACTGATGCATCGTACCCAAAACAGTCATCATCAAAGCTGACATCACGGAACCGGGGGGGGAGCCATCCGCCAATACACCTGAGGTGATCAGTGCAGGCTTTCTCCATCTCTACCTGTACAGCCCTGTTGCGAGGGTCAACATAGTCAAACTGCTTCTCCCCCGTTTTCCGGGTGTCTGTCTCAACCTCCGTATACAGAAGTTCCTGGATATGAATCAGGGGAAATTTCTGTGATATTTTCAGCCTCAGGTCGTAAAGGCCGGCAAAACTGTACTCCTGGTCCATGCGGTCGCAGGCATCCCTGAACGCCTTCCCGCTGTATAGTATCACTGACCCGAAGTTGAAGTCGTCACGAAGAGCCCCCTCCTGGTAATCGATGACGGGATGGGGAGACATGACATCGTTCTTCTTCTCGTAATAATCGGAATAAACCATTCCCGCACCGGTGTCGTCACATATCTGCATCATCCTGGCCAGCGAGTGGCTTCCCATGTCAAGTGGAAATCCCTTGCTGTAAGTGAGAACATAGTCACTGTCAGCAGCAGTTGCCGCCATTTTCCTGAGGGCATCTGTTGCAGCGAATCCTTCCGAGGTGATCAGCCCGGCCTCTGCCCCCTCCGGAAGTCCTTTGCTCACCGGAGGAAGTACAACAAACACTTTGCTGACGAGGCCCGGGGATCTCAGCGACGAAATTGTAGCAGTCACCGACATGGCATCGGAAAAGGGAAGGAAACAGGTTACGGATTTATCCATGGCATATCTGTTATTTCAGTAAAAAGTCAAGTATCTGTTTCATAAGGTCATCACGGTCTTTCCGGCTGATGATGGTCTCGAAGGGGAATCCCATGACGAAGGTTCTCGCATCACCCGGATACATCACAGCTGCAGACGTGTTGTTTTCGAGGTACCTGAAGGCAGTGACTGACTGCTTGTCGGCAGGCTCAATGGCATCGGGTGCTTCGGCAGCATAAATCTTATCGGAAATGCCGGCATTGAATTCAAACCGGCCGCTGAAAACAGGTGCTGCCTTATCGGTGGCAGCCACGCTGCCTGTTCTTACTGCATGACCGGTCCGGGGCATGAAATGCAGGGTTCTCTTCACCAGCGATGCAACTGCAGTGTCATTAGTCATGACCAGGTCAGTGCCGGGGTATGAACCTGACATGAATACGGGGAGTGATGCCTTCTGCATCCGCTCAAGGGCACGCAGGAATTCTGGGGTGTAGATCCGGAAATCCTTCCTGTCAGGCCAGTATGCCGATGTGGTTGTCTTTTCCTCCCCGAACAGGAGATCAACCGCACACCATCCGGACAGATTAAAATCTTGACCTGTAAACACCTCATCACTGACCGAGAAGAATGATTTCCCGGCAGCCATCACTGACTCACCGTGAACGCGAGTGAAATCAAACGTGTTTCCCGGAATAACCCTTCCCTCGTCATTTGAGTATGAAGCGCCCCAGCCGGCATTATCATCATCGGTCCATGGCGAGATCCGTTCAAAATCATACTGGTCGCCTGTGCTAATGAAACTGTATCTGTCAGCCACACCACGATCATCCCACCATGCCACCCCGGCCATGCCGTTACGGTCAAACCATGCGGGGCCCGATATGCGATCAAATCCATTTACTATCAGGACAGCGCCATCAGCCGCAGGATTGATTCCAACGGCCAGCTCCTCTGACGGGAAGCTTTCGCCTCCCTCATTTACTGCCGTGACGCGGAAGCTGTACACAGTGTTGTAAGCAGGCAGTTCAGCAACAAAAGCGGTTCCTGAAACAGGGGTGCCGTTGTCAAATCCGTCATCGCCACTGCGCATGTAGACCCTGTATGAAACCGGAGCTGCGGTTGACTCCAGCGGATCGGATACCGGCTGCCACCGGATGGTGACCCGCCTGCCTTCAACCGGCTCAATTGCCAGATGAGAAACAGGCAGCGGCTGAACGACATATTCCCTTCCACCGGTATCAGCCAGGTACCTGAGAATGCCCTTGTAGACTGCCCGGCTTACATGAAAGCGGAACCTGGGATCAAAACCGTAACGCTGATCTGCCAGGTTCTGGTGCGATAAAAGCTCAAGAAGCATGGCTGGCACATCAGGCTTCCGGGCCTCATAATACGACCTGTCCCACATGGCACGGCGGGTCCATTCGGGATTGAAAAGCACCCTGATATCTTCAACGACCTGGGTCTGTACGATATCAGTGAGATCCCTGCTGGCCAGCCGGCTGGTGCCGTCAGGGAACAGGCCTCCATTGGTTATTGTTGAATATATTCCCAATGTCCCTATTATCGAATCATCCGGTGTAACACCGGCATCAGTATGAAAGGCAAACGAGAGGTCAACGGGTATGCCCGGGCCTCCCGAAGCTGTTGTATCAGGCCTGCGGAGCAGGTAATTGACCCACTCGGCCCTTGACATGTAATCATCATTATAGTCGTTCCTTCCCTTGTTGGGACTGTAAACCAGGGAGTCAGGCATGCCCGCATACTGAAGCCAGTACCTTGCTCCCTCGAGGAACCTGGGTTTGCCGCTCAGCTTCCAGCTGTACTCACGGGGACCCGGTGCTGAGTCTGCAGTTTCCTGCTGACTTCCGGTATTTAGCGACCACTGGTTTGATATCATTGATTCTGCCGGCCTGCGGGCAACATTCCCCATACCGCCGCCGAAACGAACTGCATCCAGCAGCGCTGCTGAGCCATCCATCCCCGATATGGTCACCGAGCCCTTCAGGGGATCAGCTCCTGCACCGAAGAGGAATGATCCGAGCCATAGCCACGTACCCCCCCCGATCGACTGGTCAACAATGAATTCACTGACACCCCCGGTATGAGTGACCCTGACCATTGCCTTCCCCTTGTAACCAGGTACCCGCGGATATGAGACTGTCACACCATACCATCCCCGCTCAGGGATCTCCGGAACATATAGTGCCGAACCGCTGCTGATTTTCAGTGAAGTGCCCGCCATAAACGGATTGTCACCATTAAAAAGGGTATCCTTCAGAAGAAATCCCTTTCCTGCCTTTTCAGGTTCTCCCGGAATTTGTAATACAAACCCGGAGGCCCCTGTGGATATGTCATTGTCTACTATGACCTCATTCACCTGGATATCCCTTTCACGCGGCAGAAGCACAACTGCGCCCGCATTCTCAAGCATAGGAGTCAGGTAAGGCAGCACATAGGCCATTACCGATATGTCTTCAACGCTGCCGAACAGCTTCGCCCTTTGCCACTCCCACCTGTCAAGCGGCATATCAAAATAATATCCGTGGCTGTGCCACAGGGCAATGTGCCTTCCCTCCAGTCCCCTTGACGGCGAGACAGCATTCACTCTCCGGATAAGCCCGGCAGGTGCTTCTGCGGCAGGCATAATACGGTCGCCGTCATCCGGCATCACGTTCCTGAAGTAATTGGGGACCAGGCTCTCCAGGCTTAAGCCGTTTGAGATCATATTGATTCTGTAACCGGCAAATTTTCTCCCAAGGGCAGACCTTACAGAGCTGTTAAGGCCGGTGACGGTTTCTTCCCTGATCGGGTTGTATGAGGCGGCCACGGGGAACCAGATATTTATTTCCCTCTTCTCTTCATCAACCTTCAATGAATCAATGACAAATCGCTCCGGGAGAGTTCCTTCCCCGACAGGGCTGACCCATTTCTCCATCTTCGAAACGGCAAGTCTCCCGGCCCGGCCGGCCTTCTGAGCGGCAGATTGCTGACCAGCGATCAGAATCGCCATTGTAAAAACCAATAAATGAAGGGGATGTGATATTCGCATTTCCGGATAGATTTTGCTGAATATAGTAATAATGATTCAAAAGTAGAAAGTTTTTTAAGATATGTCATACATCTGACAAAAAACTGATAATTCAATTTAAATAATTACATTTGTTATTACTTTGCGGTTACGAAGCGGTCAAAAAACGTAACTTGTCCCTGTAATCCGCTGAGCAGAAATATTAAAGCAAATTTCCCACACAGATGATACTGATCGCAGACAGTGGCTCTACAAAGACTGAATGGAGAGAGGTGAGCGATGGAGTTGCAGGGAAGTCATACATCTCTACAGGAATCAATCCGTTTTTTGTGACGGGTGAAGAGATGATCCGTCTTTTCGGCAAAGAGTTGCCGGAGTTGAAGGGAGCGGGTGTCAGCCGGATATTCTTTTACGGTACCGGGGTAAGCAATGCTTCCAAGGCTGATATTGTCAGGGCAGCCCTGTCTTCATTTTTCGGCACCGACAAGCTGTTCATCGGCAGTGATCTGCTCGGTGCAGCCAGGTCGCTGTGCCAGAATGAACCCGGGATAGCCTGTATCATAGGCACAGGCTCCAACTCCTGTTATTACAATGGTAATGAGATCGTTGCCAATGTCTCGCCACTGGGTTATATCCTTGGTGATGAGGGCGGCGGAGCTGTCATAGGGAGGAAGCTGGTGGCGGGAGTGCTCAAGAAGCAGCTGCCGGGCATAGTGATCGAGAACTTTTTCAGGGCTTATCCCTTCACTCCGGCCGAGATTCTTGACAACGTCTACAACATGCCCTTCCCGAACAGGTTCCTGGGACAGTTTACCAGGTTCATCTCTGACAATATCCATGTACCGGAGCTGCAGGCCATGATCACATCAAGCTTCGATGAGTTCATTGTCCGCAATGTGCTTTCATATCCCGAGGCACGCAGGTACCCGGTTCACTTCACGGGAAGCATAGCTTATCATTTCAGGCCGTTCCTCGAAGAGTTGCTGCTGAAGCACAGGCTCCAGCCGGGGCTGTTCACCCTTACTCCCATGGAAAACCTGGTGAAGTACCATATTCAGAATTCAGATAAATAATAATATGATCAGACAGGCTGAGAAAAAACAGGACCTGAGCATTACGGAGTCGCCGTCCAATTTTGAGGATCTTGACAAGATGACTGTCAATGAGTTGCTTACCAATATCAACCACGAGGATGCAAAGGTTCATGTAGCGGTAAAGAACGCCATCCCTGACATAGAGAATCTGGTTAACCAGATACATGTCAGAATGCAGAAGGGAGGCCGCCTCTTTTATCTTGGCGCGGGCACCAGCGGAAGGCTGGGGGTGCTTGATGCCTCCGAAATACCTCCAACATTCGGCGTTCCCGATACGGTGGTGATCGGTCTCATCGCCGGTGGCGAAACTGCCCTTCGCAAGGCAGTGGAGTCAGCTGAAGACGACACCACGAAAGCATGGAGCGAGCTTGAAATATTCAATATCAACACGAAGGACTCGGTCATTGGCATCGCTGCCTCGGGAACCACCCCGTACGTGATCGGCGGACTGCAGAAGGCGAGAGAGAATGGCATTCTGACCGGATGCATCACCTGTAACCCCAAGGGGCCCATAGTGGATGTGGCCGAATACCCTATTGTGGTAGTGGTGGGTCCTGAATTCGTTACGGGAAGCACCCGGCTGAAAGCCGGAACTGCCCAGAAGATGGTGCTGAACATGATCACAACCACCCTCATGATCAAGCTCGGAAGGGTGAAGGGCAACAAGATGGTCAACATGCAGCTGACCAACAAGAAACTGATTGAAAGAGGCACGAGAATGATTGTGGAGGAGCTTAATATTCAAAGGGAAGCTGCACGCATACTCCTTATGGAGCAGGGATCGGTGAAAAAAGCCCTGGAGTTTTACAGGGAAAACTATAGGTAAAATGACAAATGATGTCTTCAGTAAAATCGGTTCGGGGCTGACACTCAGTCAGAAGATTGAGAGACGAATCGAAGAAGCGATACGACAGAAGAAGCTGTTGCCCGGCTCCAAGCTGCCAACCGAAAAAGAGCTCTGCACTCAGTTTGCCGTGAGCCGGACAGCCCTGAGGGAAGCCCTCAGGCGTCTCAGCGCACGCGGACTCATCGACATCCGCAAGGGAAGCGGGATGTATATCTCTGAGCTTAAAATCGAGGATGCCATCAATTCACTCCATCTGTTCTATGACCTCAGGTTCAACTCTGACCTCATCCTGCAGATAATTGAGGTTCGCAGGCTCTTCGAGCCCGAAGTGGCCAGGCTGGCCGCTCGAAACCGTACGGATGAGGACATCCGCACCCTGCAGAAAAATCAGCATGAACTGGAGAAATGCAATCCTGACAACACCCAGCTTGAGGTTGACCTTATCAACCGGTTCCACATGAACCTGTCAAAGGCCACAGGCAACCCGATAGTGATCATAAGCCTGGAACCCGTTTACTCCCTCCTGCCCCGGATGAGGAATCTCATTTACGGCAACATTGAGGGTGAAAAGGATTATACCATGAAATACCAGAGCGAGCTTCTGGAAGCGCTGAAGGAGAAGGATTCCCAGAAGGCGTATGAAGTTTCCGTGGTTCTGCTGGAACGGAACATGGAGATCTATAAAAAGTACTTTAAAACCAACTGATCCACCTTTCAATCGTCTGCATGCCGCGCAGGATAACACTTGCAGCAGTAATTGCCGTTCTGACCTGCTTACCGGTTGCCGCCCAGGAACCTGACAGCCTGTTTATCGGCATACATCAGGCCGAAAGCCAATACTATTCCGGGGTCTTTGACACTGCCAGCCTTCGCTCAATTGCTTCCCCCGGGACACCGGTGACACTCAAGAGCAGGAAAGAGGGGGAGCCTGCCTTCCTGGTTTATGGCTGGCACCCGTACTGGGCAAGCGATACCGCATTCCTTCACTATGATTATTCAGTGCTGACCCATATTGCCTATTTCAGTTACGAGGTAGACACTGAAACCGGATCATATACAACCCTTAGAGGTTGGGACATCACCCCGGTGATAGACTATGCGCACCAGCAGGGTGTAAAGGTTATGCTCACCGTTACCAACTTCGGCTCTGACAGGAATATTGCCCTGCTCACAGATACCGTTAAACAGCGGCACCTTATAAATACCCTGATCTACCAGCTGAAGATGCGCAACGGCGATGGTGTAAATTTTGATTTTGAATCCGTCCCTGCTTCCATGAAGGCGAATATGGTAAGCTTTTGCAGAAGGGCTGTCCGAGGCATCAAGGCTGAGCTGCCGCAGGCTGAGATCTCCCTGGCAACACCTGCGGTAAACTGGTCTGACGCATGGGACCTGAACGCGCTTGCAGACATCTGTGACTACCTGATCATGATGGGCTACAATTATTACTGGAGCGGTTCCACCACCGCAGGTCCCGTGGCTCCCCTGCGGGGAGAAAACTACAACATCACCAGGAGCATCCAGGAAGACTACCTGGATGCCGGAGTCCCTGCCTCCAGGCTGCTGCTCGGCATGCCATGGTACGGCTATGACTGGCCGGTAAGCAGCAGCTTCAGAAAGGCCGGAACCACCGGGACAGGTTCATCACGGACATACATTGCAACCATACCGATGGTAAACGCTAACGGAAAAGCCTTCGACAACGACACAGGCGTGCCATGGATGAGTTACCAGAATGACACCCGGTGGAGACAAATGTGGTTCGAAGACAGCCTCAGCCTGCTCCTGAAAACAGACTTCGCAAAAAAAAAGAACCTGGCCGGAGTGGGCATATGGGCGCTTAGCTACGAGGCCGGAAGACATGAACTGTGGAACGGAATGAAGGCAGTGATCGAAGGAACAGTCTCTTCGGACGGCAGCCCGGCAATGCCGGGAACAGGAGGCAGCGAGATACTGAGCCTAAACCCGAACCCGGTAAAGGATAAGGCGCTGGTCAGCTTTTATCTGTCCCGTCCCTGCGCCATGAGCATTGCAATTTATGACTCAGGCGGAAGACTTGTGGAAGTGACCGAACAGGGCTCCCTCCCTCCGGGTATGATGACATCAGAAATTGATGCAGAAAAGCTGGCTCCCGGTATCTACTTCTGCGTGCTTTACACCGGCGAAGGCAGGTCTGTACGTAGATTTTCAGTTACCGGAAACTAAATAATGCAACGATATGAAAAAAGCAGTACTTTCCATTATCCTGGCCATCTCCCTGCAGTCAATGAACGGACAGATGCAGCAGGCAATTGAAAGAATAGCAGGTGAATATGGCCTGATGGGACTATCCGTGGTTGCTGTGTGTGACGGCAAGATCACAGGAGAGTGGTACACAGGTCTGAGGGACTATGACCGCAATCTCCCGGTGGACGAAAACACCAAATACCGGATAGCCTCCATCTCCAAATTCGTTATGACGACGGCCATGATGAAACTTTGCGATCAGAAGAGGCTGGACCTTGACGCTGATGCCGGTGATTACCTCGGATTCAGGCTGAGGAATCCCAACCATCCGGAGAAGCCCGTGACTGTAAGGATGCTGCTGCTGCATACCGGATCACTGAATGAGGGATCAGGTTATGATCCTTTCCTGATGGCAACCTACAACAATGTGGGAAATCCCCCCTCATTCAGCGAGCTGTTCGCGCCCGGAGGCAAATATTACACTGACGACATGTGGAGAAAGGAAGCTCCCGGAGAATATTATACCTACTGCAATGCCAACTTCGGACTGGCAGGCACAATCATAGAGAGGATAACAGGACAGCGTTTTGAGGAGTATATCCAGCAGACTCTCTTTATACCGCTGGGCATCAGCGGATCATATATCGCCGAAGGGGTGACTGACATCAACAACCTTGCGGTAATTTACGGCAGGGAGGATGGTAAATGGATTCCGGGAACTGATGACTACAAAGGGATGATGTCGTCACCACGCGACTTCTCGGGTTATGTCACGGGAACGAACGGCGCAGTCTTTTCGCCGCAGGGCGGCCTGAGGATCTCCGCCGCAGAACTGGCACGCATTATGATACTGCACATGAATAAAGGAAAATATGAAGGCAAGCGTATCATTTCCGGGAAGAGTATCAGGCTGATGCACCGGGCACAATTCATAACCACACCCGCCAACAGTGACAATGAAGGGGTGCGGGCAGGCAATCGCGGACTGAGTGTTCAGATACTGACCGGATCGGCCTCCGGCAGCATCCTCCCTGAAGGTTCTCATTTCCTGGGACACTCGGGATCAGCTTACGGATTAGTCTCAGACTTCTACTTCGATCCGAAGAAAAAATACGGATTCATCTTTATCACCAACGGTATTGCCGGAGGCCCGGAAGCAGGCTCATCAGGCTCGTTTTACAATTTCGAGGAGGCCCTGATCAGGGCGCTTCACGAAAACTCTGAAATGCCGTGTAAATAACCTTAGGAATTACTGATTGAAATATTTAGCTTTCGGTTTATTGACCGTACGTCATTAAACTGTAAACCTTTAGGATAATGGATATTTCATTTAATATAATTTCTCGTCCAATGTACAGAATATTAATATTTTGCATGATAATGGCTACCTCCTGCTCATCTCCTGAAAAACTCCTGAACAGCAACAGGGGTGACCGGATCTTTTTCGGCAACAAGGGCGGATTCACAAATATGAGTACCGATTATGTCCTTTTCGAAAACGGAAGTATCTGCAGACTGAAAAATGACAGTGTGATCAGGACAGGAAAGATCAGCCGGGAAGAGGTAAGGGAAATCGAAGTCTCCCTTGATGCAATGAACTTCATGTCAGTTGAAACTGACGAACCCGGAAACATGACCTGGTATGTAAGTGTTGTGCGTGGTGACTCACGGAACGCGGTGCAGTGGTCAGATCATGACCGTAATCCTCAGCTTAAGGAGCTTTATGTCAGATTAATGAACCTGGTAAAAGAACAACAATGAACAAATACCTTGTTATACTGCTAATGGCCTTTCCGCCACTGGCAGCCAGCGGGCAGGCTAATCCATTCAAAATCAAGGAAAAAAAGAACGGCACACCGGTGATAGATCTCCCGGTCATACCCCGGCAGCCAGTCTCTCCGGGCAGGACTGTTGCCCAATCAGGTACTCCTCAGATCAGGACTCTTGTGCAACCCGTATTATCAGGTCACAAAGAGCGTTCAACTCAGATAATCAGGCATAGGGGCCGTCCGGTATTTATTGAAAAAGAAAGCAGGGAGACAAAGGCCTCACCGGAGGACAGGTTCTACATGTTTCTCGATGAGACAAAAGCACTGACCGGGGTCGAAAACCCGGGGGAGTCCTTCAGGATTACCGGAATCAGTACAGACAGGCTTGGCATCACACATATCCGTACCGTTCAGCAGTTCAGGGGAGTGGATATCTACGGCTCTGAGGCAACCGTCCATCTCGATGGCGCAAGGGAGCGGTTCACGGGAGCTTTTCACAGGCCTGACAGGAATACAAAGACAACTCCTTCAGTGAGTGCCGCCACCGCCGTCAGGAAGGCGACAGAGGATGTCAGCGCTGAGACAGTATACAGAAAGCTCTCTCAGAAAGAGCAGGAAATACTTGATTATTCAGCTCCCTCAACATCCCTTGTGCTTTATTCAACAGGTGAGGATAAGTACAGGCTGGCATGGGCCGTGACAATAAGACCCAACTTCATCGAGGAATGGAAATACTTCATTGATGCCGCAGGAGGTGAGATCATCCATAAATTTAACAGCACATGCTCTGACGGGGCTGTGCCCGCCCAGGCATATGACCTTAACAACATACTTCAGACAATCAGCGTGTACCTGGAGTCAGGAACGTATTACCTTATTAATATTTCTGAACATATGTTCAACGGGGCCACTGACGAGGGAGTCATAATGACCCTGGACGCAAACAACACCTCCACAACTGATCTTGATTACAGCTACATCACTTCGTCAAACAACGCATGGCCCGTCAGAAGCGCGGTCTCGGCGCACAACCATGCCGCACTGGCTTACAGGTATTTCTGGAACACATTCGGCCGCAACTCGATCAACGGGCGCGGCGGTGACATCATCTCTCTCGTTAATGTGGCTGAGGATGACGGCACCTCCATGGAAAATGCATTCTGGAACGGCAAGGCTGTCTTCTACGGCAACGGTGGCACAAGCTTCTACTCACTGGCAGGAGCGCTTGATGTAGCCGCTCATGAACTCGGTCACGGTGTGGTATCAAATACTGCGAATCTTGAATATTACGGGCAGTCAGGCGCCATTAACGAAACGTACGCCGATATCTTCGGTTCGATGGTCGACAGGGACGACTGGCGCATAGGCGAAGACATAACCAAAACATCTTACTCCCCTTCGGGAGCGCTGAGAAACATGGCTGACCCTCACAACGGTGGCACATCTCTCAGCCATCCGTACTGGCAGCCGAAAAGTGTTTCCGAGATGTACACCGGCAGCGAGGATAATGGCGGAGTTCATATAAACAGCGGTATCGGGAATCATGCCTATTATCTCTATGCCACCGCCGTGACAAAGGAAAAGGCTGAACAGGTATTCTACAAGGCGCTGACCGATTACCTGACCATGACCTCAAAGTTCATCGATTTCAGGATCGCTGTTGTACAGGCAGCCACTGACCTGTACGGGGCATCATCAACCGAAGTCGCGAAGGCAGAGGAAGCGTTTACGGCAGTAGGCATCCAGCAGGAGGAACAGGTGGATAAGATACAGGATTATACCGTAAATGCCGGGCAGGAGTACCTCCTGAACTACAATACCAGCTCCTCCTTCTCCGGAACATTATACAGGACATCCGGCACGGAGGACGCACCCCTTACCTCAACGGAGATGAAAGGTAAGGTCAGTGTGACTGATGATGGTTCACTTGCTGTCTTTGTATCGACCGACAGCAAACTGAGGGGATTATCACCAGATAATGCTTCCGATCCCGGTGAGTTTATGATCTCCGGTCAGCAGGTCTGGGATAATGTTGCCATTTCAAAAGACGGAAAGAGGATAGCAGCAATCAGCATCTACGCTGACACATCAATTTATCTTTTTGACATTTCGGGGGCAGTGGTCCGTGACACTGTCTTCAAGCTGTACAATCCCACGACAAGCCATTACAACACCACGGCAGGCGGCGTACTGTATGCCGATGCTGTTGAATTCGACATAACCGGCCAGTACCTTGTCTATGACTCCTATAACGAACTCACATCCTCCACCGGAGAAGACATCGGATACTGGGATATCGGGATCATCAACGTTTGGGACAACAATGAAAATGACTGGGGTGATGGTACCATTTCCAAATTATACGGCTCCCTGCCGGAGGATATCAGCATAGGCAATCCGGTCTTCTCAAAAAATTCACCCTGGATCATCGCATTCGATTATATTGATGCTGCTAACGAGCAATATGCCATCCTGGCTGCTGATCTTAATGCCGGGCTCGATAATCTCATAACCATGAACAATACACTCGGTTATCCCTCCTTCTCAAAGAACGATGACAGAATTGCCTTCACGAAGGCGGACGGGCTGTCGCAGAGCATATATACCATCGGATTGGGCGCTGACAAGATTTCTCCCGCCGGGACTGAATCAGGGTATATTCAGGATGCCAGATGGCCTGTTTACTTTGCCACCGGTGAAAGAGCGTTGTCTCTCCCGCCCGTGGCCGACTTTACCGTTGACATCAAGACCGGAAACGCACCTCTCCGGGTGAAGTTCTTTGACCTTTCGGCCAATCAGCCCTCCTCGTGGGCGTGGACCTTTGAAGGAGGAACACCTGCATCTTCAACGGAACAGAATCCGGTCATCAGCTATAATACTCCCGGCACATTCAGGGTCTCACTGGCTGCATCCAATAACCAGGGCAGCAACACCAGCACAAGGAATGGCTACATCATCGTATCTGCAGCTTCGGCGGTTGAGGAGACCGGGCAGGATGCAATCATGGTCTATCCCAATCCTGTCAGTGACATCCTGCATATTATCAGTGAGACAGAGTATTCAGCCAGGCTCTTTGATCTGAACGGCCGGCTGGTTCACAGCGGAACAAATGACCAGATCATAAATATGACCCGGATGGGCAAGGGTGTATACCTCCTTGAGCTGACTGCCGGCGGAAAAACCACCAGACTTAAAATTGTAAGAGAATAATTAACCGGAGAAACAATGAATGCTGAACTTATCACTGCTGTTGCAATAGGCATAGGACTGGCGGCCAGCGCCGGCTTCAGGGTGTTTGTACCAATGCTGGTTGCTGCCATCGCAGCCAAAACCGGAATACTGCCACTGAACGACAGCTTCCAGTGGCTGTCATCATGGCCTTCGATTGCCATTCTTGGAACGGCAACGGTGGTCGAGATACTGGCTTACTACATACCGGTGGTTGACAACCTGCTTGATACTGTCTCCACGCCCCTGGCGATAGGTGCCGGGACCCTCCTGCTAACCTCGGTGCTGCCGATAGACAGCGAGCTCATGAAGTGGATCACCGGCGCTGCCGTGGGCGGTGGCAGCGCTGCCGTGGTGCAGAGCGGCAGCGCCCTGACAAGGCTCACCTCGACTAAGCTGACGGCCGGCCTGGGCAACCCGGTGGTAGCAACAGTAGAGAACGTGGCCGCCACAGGCACTTCCATCCTTTCACTTGTAATACCGTTTTTTATCCTGGCTCTCTTTCTGCTGCTCACAATCCTGATCTTTACCTCAGTAAGAAAGAGGCTGCGCCGGTCGCACAATGAAAACTTAAGAGCCTGAAGAGATTATGCGACAGAAGGATGCCATTGCAGTCTTCTGGTTCAGGCGCGACCTGCGCCTGGAAGACAATGTGGGTCTTTACCATGCCCTGAGGTCAGGGCACCCGGTGTTGCCGGTTTTCATTCTCGACACCGAAATCCTTGACAGGCTCGAAGAGAAGGCAGACCGGAGGGTGGCATTCATCCTGGCGGCGCTGGGGGAAATAAATAAAAAGCTTGCGTCTGCCGGCTCATCGCTGAAGGTTCTTCACAGAACACCCGTGGAAGCCTTCCGGAAGATCCTGGATGAGTATGATGTAAAGGCGGTTTTCACCAACCGCGATTATGAGCCATACGCCACTGCCCGCGATGAAAAGATTTCACTCCTCCTGAAAAACTCCGCGATTCCGTTCCACTCATTCAAGGACCAGGTGATCCTTGAGAAGAAAGAGGTGGTCAAGTCTGACGGTACGCCTTATACGGTTTTTACGCCATATTCACGGGCCTGGAAGAAACAGCTCACTATTCAGGACACGGAATCATTCTTCTCGGAAAAGCATGCCGGCAATTTCTTGAAGTTGCCGGCTGCCAGAATCCCCGGTCCGGAAGAAATCAGTTTCACAAACACTGACACTGTTTCGCCGGTACCGGCAATAAACCAGGAAATTATCAGGAATTATCACCTTACCCGCGACATTCCCTCACTTGAGGGGACAACGAGGCTTGGTGTTCACCTGCGTTTCGGAACCGTCAGCATCCGGCAGCTGGTCAGGACCGCACTCGATCTCAATGAAACCTGGCTGAATGAGCTCATCTGGAGAGAATTTTTCATGAGCATCATCTGGCACTTCCCGCATGTAACCGACAGTTCATTCAAAGCCAGGTATGACGCAATACAGTGGCGCAACAACGAAGAGGAGTTTGACAGGTGGTGCAACGGCATGACCGGTTACCCGATAGTGGATGCAGGCATGCGTGAGCTTAATACCACCGGCTTCATGCACAACAGAGTCCGTATGATCACTGCCAGCTTCCTGACAAAGCACCTGCTTACAGACTGGCGATGGGGCGAGGCATACTTCGCCGGAAAGCTACTTGACTACGAGCTCTCATCAAATAACGGCAACTGGCAGTGGGCAGCCGGCACCGGCTGCGATGCCGCCCCCTACTTCAGGGTGTTCAACCCCGCAGAACAGACACGTAAGTTTGATCCGCAGATGCGCTACATAAACCGGTGGGTGCCCGAACTCGGCAGCCCCTCCTATCCTTCACCCATGATTGACCATGCGATGGCACGCCAGCGCGCCCTGGCAACCTATGCATCGGGCCTCGGCCGTGGCGATTGAAGACAATCACGGGAAGGATTTCAGGTTTTTCAGCGGCGATTCTCAAATTGCTTATCTTTAGTCCTGAACCTCTACCCTGAACCTCGTGATTATGCTTACAAAAATCAGATCCCTCTTTAATCCTTCCATGTACCAGGGCTGGGGCAATACCCGCAGGTATTTCGAGGGGTGGTATTTCAAGGTGGTCAATGCGCCAGAGACCGCAGCCTTTGCGTTTATTCCGGGAATTTCAATGAATGAAGCCGGAAACAAACAGGCGTTTGTACAGGTCCTCGACGGCAAGAAAAAAACAGCAGAGTATTTCCCGTTTGAATCCACCGCATTTGTTCCATCCGAAAAAAACTTCATGGTGACTGTCGGCAACAATTTCTTTTCTGCGAGCCGGATGAGACTGGAACTGCCTTCAGTCAGCGGAGAACTTACTTTCACTGGTACCAGAGAATGGCCAAATCCATGGTACGCCCCCGGAATTATGGGGCCGTACACATTTGCACCGTTCATGGAGTGCAATCACGGTATCGTGAGCATGGACCACGGCATCAGTGGCAGCCTCGTCATAAACGGGGAGGAAATTGATTTCACCGGTGGCAGGGGCTATATCGAAAAAGACTGGGGCCACTCGTTCCCCTCGGCGTATATCTGGATGCAGTCGAATCACTTCGCAGCCAATGGCATCTCCTTCAAGGCCTCCGTTGCCCGCATACCATGGCTGACAGGAAATTTCACAGGATTTATCAGCGGACTGATGATCGATGGCCGTCTCTACCCCTTCACAGAGTACGGAGGATCAAAGATCGTCAGCCTTCAGGTAACCCGACAGAAAGTGGAAATCACATTCAGGAACAGGAAACATACCCTCTCAGTCTCAGCTCCCAGGGATACGGCGACACCGCTGGCAGCACCGATTAAAGGATTCATGGGAGGCCGCATAGAGGAAAGCATGACTTCGGCAATAAGCCTTATGCTTTCTGAGACATCAACCGGCCGTGTTATCTTCAGCGGTGAGGGCAGAAACGGATCCATCGAGATATCAGGCGACCCGGATACCCTTATGCTGCACTGATTTCAGGCAGGAATTCAGACCGGAGAGTTAAAGGAATAGTTATCCGGCTAAGTATTCCTTTTCAGGTTCAACAGTTGTTTTATTATCTTTGGAAGCGACTGCAGTAGCGGCACCGCAGCCGTTACTTCGCTATTCATCAGCATACTATGACCTCTGGTACCGTACTTTTCTTCAGAACTTCCTCCGGGAATGTTATCGCTGTCAGGGCAGAAGGACAACTCACCCGGGATGACACGGCAAAGCTCTCATGGCTTTTCGGCAACGCCAGCCTCATGGAAGCGGAGACCGTCAGTGGCACATTCATCGGACCCAGACGCGAGATGATAACCCCCTGGAGCACGAACGCCGTGGAGATAACACAGAACATGGCAGTGTCAGGCATCTCAAGGATCGAGGAGTACTTTCCAGCCGCTGGTGAAAACCCGGCTCATGATCACATGCTTCAGAGGATTTATCACGGACTTGACCAGGATATCTTTACCGTGCACCATGAGCCGGAACCGGTACGGGAGATTGATGACATAGCTGCATACAATGCACAGGAAGGACTTGCGCTGAGCGCTGAGGAGATCAGATACCTTGAAAACCTTAGCCGTAACCTGGGAAGAAAACTTACAGACAGCGAAGTATTCGGATTCTCACAGGTCAACTCCGAGCACTGCAGACACAAGATCTTCAACGGCACATTCATCATTGACGGAGAAGAACGCAAATCATCACTCTTCGACCTGATCAAACGTACCACGAAAGAAAACCGTAACCACGTCGTTTCGGCATACAAAGACAACTGTGCCTTCCTTGACGGGCCTGTCACCGAACAGTTCGCCCCGGCAACCCAGGACAAACCTGATTATTTCTGTGCAAAATATATCCAGTCGGTGCTTACCCTGAAGGCTGAAACCCATAACTTCCCCACTACCGTTGAGCCATTCAACGGAGCCTCCACCGGCACCGGCGGCGAGATACGTGACCGTATCGCGGGCGGCAAGGGCTCCCTGCCCATTGCCGGCACAGCCGTCTATATGACCTCCTACCCCAGGCCTGACGGACCACGCGAATGGGAAAAGTACAGTGAGCCGCGCAAATGGCTCTACCAGACACCTGAAGAGATACTGATCAAAGCTTCAAATGGCGCCAGCGACTTCGGTAACAAGTTCGGCCAGCCCCTTATCTGCGGCTCGGTGCTGACCTTCGAACATTTCACTGACATGAAGCGCTATGGTTTTGACAAGGTGATAATGCTTGCAGGCGGTATCGGTCTCGGGAAGAAATCCGACAGCACCAAGAATACACCCGAAAAAGGTGACCTGATTGTGCTCCTCGGCGGCGACAATTACAGGATCGGGATGGGCGGAGGGGCTGTCTCCTCGGTGGATACCGGAGCCTATGACAGCGCCATCGAGCTCAACGCCGTACAGCGCGCCAATCCCGAGATGCAGAAGAGGGTATACAATGCCCTCAGGGCCATGGCCGAAAGTGACCATAACCCGGTGATATCACTCCATGACCACGGCGCCGGAGGCCACCTCAATTGTCTTTCCGAACTGGTCGAATCAACCGGCGGCACCATTGACATCAGCAAACTGCCGGTGGGTGACCCCACCCTCTCAGCCAGGGAGATCATAGGCAACGAATCACAGGAACGGATGGGCCTTGTGATAAGAAGCAGCGATGTGGACCAGCTGACTTCGGTGGCCCGCCGCGAACGGGCTCCCATATACGTCATCGGCGAGGTAACAGGTGACCACCAGTTCACCTTCCTTAATCCGTCCGGCGGCAACAGACCCATCGACCTGCAACTAGCAGACTTCTTCGGGAAACCTCCGCGGACGGTCATGAATGACACCACCATGAAGAGCCTGACCGGAGATCTCATCTATGAGCCTTCTGACCCGGCAAGATATCTCGATGCAGTGTTACAGCTTGAGGAGGTGGCATGCAAGGACTGGCTGACAAACAAGGTTGACCGTTCCGTGACCGGAAGGATAGCTGTACAGCAGTGTGCCGGTGAACTGCAACTTCCTCTAAATGACCTCGGGGCCATAGCCCTCGATTACCGGGGCATGAACGGCATGGCCACCTCACTCGGTCATGCTCCTGCAGCCGGCCTCGTCAGCGCTGCCGCCGGATCAGTCCTCTCGATAGCCGAAGCTCTCACAAATATCGTCTGGGCTCCAATGCCTGACGGACTGAAGAGCGTCTCCCTGTCGGCCAACTGGATGTGGCCGTGTAAAAACCCGGGAGAGGATGCAAGACTCTATGAAGCGGTACAGGCGGCCAGCAACTTCGCGGTAGCGCTGGGAATAAATATCCCCACCGGCAAGGACAGCCTCTCAATGACCCAGAAATACCCTGACGGAACGGTATACAGTCCCGGCACCGTCATCATCACCGCTGCAGCCGGGGTAGAAGATATAAGGCGCATTACCGGCCCGGTGATAAGAAATGATGAGTCCGCTTCACTCTTCTGGATTGACATGAGCGGCATGAGGCACGAGCCTGGAGGTTCGGCGTTCAGCCAGACCATCGGCAGCCTGGGAACCGTGGCGCCCGGAGTGGCAGATGCGGAGTACTTCGCAGCCACATTCGAGACCCTGCAACTGATGATTAAAGACGACAGGATCATTGCAGGTCACGACATCTCTGCAGGAGGAATGATTGTCACCCTCCTGGAGATGTGTTTTGCAAACCGCGAGGGAGGAATGACCCTGAACCTTACGGAGATCGGAGAGACCGATACCGTCAGGCTGCTCTACAGCCAGAACCCCGGTGTGATCATCCAGGTCAGGGATGAGGCTGAGACAGAGGAATTCCTCTATGAAAGAGGTGTACGTTTCGCATCCATCGGACATCCTGTAAGAGAAAGAAAACTGTCAATAGTCAACGGCGATAACCATTTTGAGTTTGACATCGACCGTTGCCGCTCGCTATGGTACAGGAGCTCATACCTTCTTGACCGCAGGCAGTGCGGACCTGTACTTGCCAGGGAGCGGTATGACAACCATGGCGAAAAGGCGATTAAGTTCGACCTGAAGAACTTTAAAGGCAGCTTCCGGTCACAGGGCATCACACCTGACCGGAAGGCAACCACGGGAGTCAGGGCCGCAATCATCAGGGAGAAAGGGGTGAACGGTGACCGTGAGATGGCTTATGCCCTCTGGCTGGCGGGATTTGACGTCAGGGACGTGCATATGACAGACCTCATCTCAGGACGTGAGACACTGCAGGACCTCAGCATGATTGTCTTCGTCGGCGGCTTCTCAAATTCCGACGTTCTCGGTTCAGCCAAAGGATGGGCGGGAGCATTCCGGTACAACGAGAAGGCCCGGATAGCACTGGAAGATTTCTACATGAGAGAAGACACCCTCTCACTGGGCGTCTGCAACGGATGCCAGCTGATGGCAGAACTCGGGCTGATTGTGCCGGAACACAAAGAGATGCCCAGGCTGGAACACAATGCCTCTCATAAGTTCGAATCAGACTTCCTGGGAGTGAAGATTACTGACGGCAAATCTGTTATGTTCACCGGCCTCGAAGGAATGGAGCTGGGAATATGGGTGGCCCATGGTGAAGGCCGCTTCTCCCTCCCGCTGCCTGAAAAAAATTATAACGTCGTGATGAAATACAGCCGGAGCCACTATCCGGCCAATCCCAATGGGTCAATGTACGATGTGGCAGGAATCTGCTCTGCCGACGGCAGGCACCTGGCAATGATGCCCCATCTCGAGAGGTCATTCATGCCTTGGCAGTGTGCATACTACCCCGCTGACAGGCGCAATGAAGACATTACACCGTGGATGCAGGCATTCGTAAATGCCCGCAAATGGGTCGAGGGAAAGAAAAAGTAAAGTTGGCAGCGCCCCGGGCGCCAGAGCAACGGTTAATTGACCTTGGGCTTCAGTATCACTGAATTGATCAGGGTATGCTTCGCAATACTGAGCTGTGAAAGATCAGAAGAATGTGGCTCTACCTTGTCACTGATAACCTGAACCTGGTATTCACCGGGTTTTGAGAAAAATACGGATCCCATATGTGAGTCAGCCCTGTACCAGGGTTCGGTAATGCTCTTGTCTCCAAGGACTATCCGGTCACTGACCGGCTTCTTTTCAAGCTTGGTCTCACCTGCTGTAATAATTACATTCTCTGCGAAATGAAGCTGGGTGGTGTCAACTGTCAGGCTTGAAAGCCATACATCCCAGCGGCCGGGTTTCTCAACCTTGAAAAGCCATTCGGCAGTATTGTACTGCGGGTTGTCATCAACCTCTATAAGTTCTGCCTCACCGATACTCAGAACAACAGCCTCCCCTTCAACGGTGGCGCCTTTCCTGTTCTTACCCTCCTGGCCGTTGAGGCCGGCGTCATTCTTGCATGACGTAAGACCGGAAAATACCGCAACACCCAAAACAACTGCAGCAAAAAATATTCTTTTCATTCTTCGACTAATGTTTTTTTTATTACCGGCAAAAACTATTCCAGAGTTATCCCGAAAAATTATGGCGCCAAAGTAAATGGAAATAATTGGAATACGAAGCGTCAATAATTCAAATATTTGCAACCTCCTAAATTTTTTTTCAACCATTGCTGGTTGCCCGGGAGTGTCTTCTTGCAGGTCTCTTTTTTGCGTTCTCCCTTCTGGGTGCCGGGAGGGCAGCCGCCACCAGTTCGGCGATATCGCTAACTTTGGTTTCAGTGGCCTGGACAAAGGTTTTCTTGCAAAGCGGACAGGCTGTAATCAGTTCATCAGGCAAACCAAGGGTGAGCGTGCGGGCCGCATCGGCAGCTATCATCGCCCGTTTTCCGGATGACAGGGTGAGATTGCCCAGGCTGCCGCCACAGCAGAGTGACATGTTCCTCTCCTGCTCCGATGACTGCAGCTCTGCCACATAGCTTATGACCGCCCTGGGCTCTTCGTAAATGCCTGAACCGCGTCCAAGCTCGCACGGGTCATGGTATACCACCTTTTTGTGAAGGTAACCGAGACGGAGCGAGCCTTCTTCTATAAGCAGGTTGATAAACTCAGAGTGGTGCATTACCCGGGCTTCAAGATAGTAGCTCTCCCTGAAGACCTTGTAGCAGATGGGACATGACGTGACCAGTATCTGTGCACCCGATTTCCAGATAACGTCTGAGTTATGGTTTATCAGTTCCCGTGCCTCCCTGTCCCTTCCGGCAAGCATCAGCGGCCTTCCGCAGCAGACTCCTCCGTTTTCATCCATGAACCGGTACCTGACCCCGGCGCTATCCATGATCTTCTTCATGGCGACAATCACTGAGGGGGTGAGGTGGGTCATGCATCCGGCAAAAAAGAGCACGTCGGCCTTCTCAGGCTCTTCCCTGACAAGGTATCTGTATGACTGTGTCGGTCTCCTCTCAAGAGTGCTTCTTCTTCGCATCAGCGAATATTTCTCCTGCAGCTTCAGGGTCCTGTCACTCCTCTCACCCTGTCTCCGCTCAATCAGCCTCATGGGACCAAGTTCGATGCCCACAGGGCATACCTCCTCGCATCTTCCACACATTAGGCAGTTGGCTGTTATGCCTGCGATGTCACGGTCGTTCCTCAGGCCCTTGATAAAGTACGCCGACTGTATGTCATGTATCCCCGCAGCATAGCTCATCTGGCATGTGCTGATGCAGACGCCGCATGATGAACAGGCATGCGTCTGCACCTCGGTGTAAGATGAATGCCTGTCGCCTGTGGAGATGCCGGAGTTGCGCATGAAGATCAGGAAAAGCTCCACCGGTATGTGAAAATACCTTGATACAGGAAGAAGGAAAAAGAATGTTCCGAGAGAGAGGGAATAGAGCCACCAGAACCAGGGCGCTATATCTGCCGCCGGCAGGAACGATGCAAGGGCATTCCCCAGGTTTCCGGTCAGGAAGCTGCCGCTACCGTGCACCCCGCAGGTGAAACTTTCTGCCAGCAGCCTCGAGGGGAAAATCAGCCAGAGGCTGGTAAGGGCGATGCGGTCTGTCCAGGTGTGCTTCGTTGTCTTCTTCATGCCCATCAGCCGGGGAGTGAATCTCTTGATAATCGCCAGCAGCAGTCCTGACAGGATGAATGCCAGCAGGAGGTCCATCCAGAAACTGTATATGCCTGCAAACCCTTCAGCCCCGTGGTCAGGATTAAACCAGCGGAAGAAAATGGCGTGCGACGGCGGGTTGAGATGCTTCTCCCCGAAGAAGTCGGCCTCGATGGTGCCAAATACTATCAGGAGGAACCAGCCGAAGGCAAGGCTCATGTGCATATACCCCAGCACCGGGTTTTTTCTGAAGATCTTGAGATGCAAAAGGCTCTCCATGGATATCTCTCTCAGACTGTCCATGAACGGCCTCCCGAAGAAGCCCCTCTGCAGACGCAGTTTGTCTGAGCGGGAAAGGTTCCGGAACCATACGGTGCTTCGCACCACACTGTATATCAATATGAAGTACAGCCCCAGGTTGAACGGTAATGTAAACAGCTCAGAGTTCATTCCGCTCCAGTTTTCCTATTGCATCGGCAGCCGCTGCCACCACATTGCGTGTATTTACCCCCCGCGGACAGACAAGCAGGCATTTGCCGCAGAGCATACAGCGCTTCACCTCTTCACGGAGAGGTTCAATCTCTCCCCTCCTGATGTAGGTGTTCATCCGCCTCAGGTTAAATGAGGTATGCTGGCCAGCAGTGCATGTTGCAGTACACCCGCCACAGGCAAAACACAGCCTGAAACTTGGCTCCTTCAGAGTGATAAATTCCCGTACTTTCCTGTCAGAGGAGTCATAGTCAATCAGCCGGCTCCGGTTGATGGTGAAACCAAACTTATTTGACTGCGCGATGCTCATCTGCTGTTAAGGTATCTTACTGTTTCCGCCACTGCCGCCCTCGCGTGCGAAATGGTATCGGTGATATTCATCGGAGCTGTGCAGGTGCCTGCGTAAAAGATGCCCTTTATCCCGCTGAGATTGTTCCCATAGTGGTGATCAGCGGTCTCGAGGAACCGGTTGATCCCTCTCTTCATCCCGGAGGATTCTGCCAGCTTCATCCCGGCCCCGGCCATCTCCATCCCGACCATCAGTACCATAATGTCAAGTTCCATCTTCAACGGTCTGCCTGCAAGGGTGTCCTCCACCTTGATCACCAGCCTGTTGTTTATATTGACAGATGCTTCTGACACCTTGCCCCTGATGAAATTAACGTTGTGAAACTCCTGTGACTCGCGGTAAAGTTCCTCGTAGTAAGGACCGTACATACGCATGTCCATGTAAAAACAGAAGACCTCGCACGAGGGAAGCATCTTCCTGATCTCTATCGCCTGTTTTACGGCGGTAACGCAGCATACCTTGGAGCAGTGGTTGTTGTTCACCTTCTCATCACGTGAGCCCACACAGTGAATAAGCCCGATACGTGCAGGCACGCTTCCGTCTGCCTTTGCCACGCGGCCCCTGTTGAACATCCCCTCGAGCTCTGCGGATGTAATGACATTGTCGTAGATCCCGTAACCGTACTCCTCTTTCCTGCGGGCATCGAAGAGGTCAAACCCGGTGGCCACTATCACCGCATCAGCCTTCTCTTCAGTCCCTCCGGAGAGGCTCACGAGCACGCCGCTGCCATGGTGCCTGATCTTTTCTACCGTGGTCCCGGTGATGATGCTCAGGTTGCGTTGCTCAATATGTTTTCTGAGATAGTTTCTCACCTCATCCGCCGGGCGGCGGTCGGGGAAGAGAGCATGCCACTGCAACAGGTGCCCTCCGGGCTCGTCATCCTTTTCGATCATGGTGACACGATAGCCCATTTCGGCAAGGGTGCCTGCCGCTTCCATGCCGGCAACACCGCCTCCGGCAACTACTATGTGCGCTGAGGTGGTCTTCATCCGTTTATCAGGTTGGCAGGCTCGGGCAGCCTGGAGCCATCCTTCGCGAGGAAGCGCTCCGAAGGATCTGCCTTGATACCCATCCTGCGAAGCAGGGGAAGCGACTGCACATTATGGTACTGAAGCCCGAGCTCCCATGGATTGTATCCCAGAATCAGGCCGGCGACCTCCTCATAAGTCAGGACGGGAATTCCCTGGCCATCAGCACCGTAGGTAATGCCGTCAATCTCCCTGATGGTGTACTGCCAGCGGTCCATGAACATGGTGCAGCCAGGGCAGTTGGCAATTATCATATCGGGCCTGTAAGGTTCCATCGACTCAAACTTCTTTCGCGAGGCAAAGAGCGAGTAGCCCCTGTTGGCCTGCACCAGGTACTGTCTGAAGCCGAAGCCGCAACAGTGACGCCTTTCCGGGTAATCAATGATATCACCGCCCCATGCTTCAACCATGCCAACCAGCACATGCGGGAACTCAGCCCCGCCCACCCCGTACTTCGGGAACATCTTCGAGTAATGGCATCCGATGTGTTCAACCACCTTCAATGGTTTGCCGGTGTTTATGTCGACAAGATTGTACTTCGCCTTGCGGGCTATCTGATCCCTGAACTTATAGATGATGTCACTGGTGTGCGATATGGTTTCCGGAACTTCAAATGTGCGCCCTGTGGCCTTATACAGATCCTCACGGGTTCGTTCAAGCGTCTCCGGAAAATGTTTCCATGTCTCGAGTATCTCTGAATAAATGCCAAAAGAGGTGACACATGAGATTGCTATGTGCCTGTACCCGGCTTCGGTGGCGAGCGCAAAATGGCGTGCCACTACAGCCTGTATCGTTTCAAACGGCACAACATCACCGTGGTAGCCAATGCCAGTGCAGGTTGTGTGCCGGGGATCCTCGAAGACATCCTTGCCCAGATCATCACGGAGAATTTTCAGGAAATACTGCTCCGAGCCGGCAAAGAATGTCTGCCTGATGCATGACCTGACATAAAAGAAATGATCGTCAGGGATCTCCTTCTGGTATTCTGCCCAGATCCTCTTCTTACCTTCCGGTTTCATATACATCCTTCCTTATGTCTTCAGGTTCATTCTGGTGGCAGCCGCTGTCGGCCGAGACCACATGCCTGAAGTATTCAAAATCACGCCCTTCCTTTTTGAACTCCATTCCCATCTCTTCAGCCTTCTTCTCGGAGGCCTCTTCGATGGCATCATATAGATCCTGTCCGCCGGTCACTTTAAAAATGCTCTTCAGCTCATCCAGCACATCATCAGGGATAAGCCTTGTGGGACCCTCCCTGCCGTTGAGCTCACCGCCGAGACGGGCAAGCGAGTCATCCATGTGATTGTAATAGTGTTCCCATGCCGGGCCCTGTTCCGGATGTGCCTCAGGGTCCACGTCATATGAGACAACACAGTAGCCATGCTTGAGAACATTGTCGCCCACTGTACGCTTGATGGCGAACTGCTGTCTCCCCTTCTCGGATGCAGTGAAGTATCCGAGTTCCTGTGACAGCTTACGGAGGGCCATGATGACCATGCCAGGGGTGTTGCCCCTGGGGCACCGGGTCTTGCAGCTCATGCACTGCCCGCAGTACCATATGGTCTCGCTCTTCAGCAACTCCCTGATAACATCATTGTTGCGGGTCTGAACGAGGTCGACAACCCGGCGCGGATCATAGTTGTAATATTCGGCTGCCGGACATATGCCTGTGCATATCCCGCAGTTCATGCAGGCCTTCAGTCCCTCTTCGAAACGTATGTCCTGCAACAGCCTTGAATAGAGATCTTCCATAAGTTCGGATATTGCCATTTTAGGGAAGTTCAAAATTAGCAATGACTTATGACGCCGGGAACGGGATTAACACCCATTTTGGCGGGAGTATTTATACTTAGAAGCAGGCAGTGGGCAGTATCAGTAGGCAGTTTGAGACTCCGACGTAGGAGGTGGCTCAATCCCGTATCCGCCGGCTGGCGGATCGGGAAGGCAGTACCAGTAGGCAATCGGCAGCAAAGTAAGGCAATAGGCAATAGTGCCATGGATTACCACTATTGCCCGCATGGCATACAGAATTGCATTCATTTGGCTATATGAAACCGCTGAGTTGCCCGCAGGGCATACAGCATTGTAAAAGAATGAATAACTTTATTCCCAAACCCCTGCCCAATGAAAAAAACCGGAATCATCAGCCACCTGTTCCTGCTTATGGCCGCCGTTTGTCTGCTCTCTTCCTGCAAAAATGAAACCGTGATCACCTTCCGGTCACTGCTCCGGGAGATGACCTCCGCAGAGACGCTGACACGGTATCCCACACCAGACTACAGGCTGGTGCAATTCAGCTCATACGACAGACGCAGCATCCACCCTGACAGCGCAGGATGGTACGCCAACAATGACTATACCCATTTCATCCGCGAGGAGACTACCGGCGGCCGGTGTGAATATGTAATGCTCGAAGCAGACGGCCCCGGCGCCATCGTCCGCTGGTGGATGACATTCGGAGATGAAGACGCCCTGAACTCATACATCAGGGTTTATCTCGACGGCCGGACCGAACCGGTAATTGAAGGCATGGCTCCGGAACTGGTTGGCGGGGGTGTCCTGGCCCCCGCACCCCTGAGCACATCAGTCTCACCACTGACGGAACCGCAGCGCCGCGGTTACAACCTCTACCTTCCCATACCGTTTGCTGAAAAGTGCATCATCACCCTTGAAAACGACTCCGTTCTCATCACACCACAGAGACGCAAACCCTCGATTTATTACAACATTGATGTCCGGCTATATGAAGAGGGCATCAGGGTTGCCTCTGTAAAAAGCGAAACGTTTCGTGATGACACCCTTGCCATCGCAGAATGTGCTGCGGACCTCGACAGGGCGGGCAGCAACCAGACAACGGGCAAAGAGCAGAGATCATCCGATGGCATGTTCCCTCCCGGCACGGAATGCCGGATATCAGTTACGGGGAAAAACCTTGCTGTCAGCAACCTCTCACTCAGTCTCTCCGGATCCGATACTGCAGCCCTGCTGAAAGGGACCATCATCCGGATGTGGTTCGATGGCCACAGTACCGTGGAGGTGCCGGCTGGCAACTTCTTCGGCACCGGCTACACATACAACTCCTGTCACACCCGCTTCACGGCCGCTGAGACCGACGGCACGCTGAGCTCTTCATGGCTGATGCCATTCCGTGACAGCTGCAGAATAAGCATCCTCAACAGTACCGATGACACAATTGCTGTAAAAACGCTGGTTACCCTGGCACCCTACAGGTGGAATGAAAACTCAATGCATTTCGGAGCGTCATGGAAGGAGTACCCGGGGTTTGAAACAGCCGGCTCAGAAAACACCGGGGGAACGGGACTGCACACTGACGTGAATATAGCCGGGCTCAGGGGGAAAGGGTTATATGCCGGTGATGCAGTGCTGGTTTTCAACACTGCTGACGCCTGGTGGGGCGAGGGTGATGAGAAGATCTACACCGACGGCGAAACTTTCCCATCATCCTTCGGAACAGGAACGGAGGATTACTACGGATATGCATGGTGCCGTCCGGAACTGTTTGACCACCCTCTGATTGCACAACCGGCAGGATATGGGAACTTTCACCCGGGGATGAGCGTGAATATGCGCTACAGGATACTGGATGCGATACCATTCAGGGAATCACTCCGGGCCGACATCGAAATGTGGCACTGGGTGAAAACAACAATCGACTTTTCGGTCACCGCATGGTTCTACAGGCTGCCTGAATTTTAAATGAGTACGCCGGCCGCGGTCGAGCATGTCGTCTTGCCCGGGAGGTCAGACTATCTCTTTTTCTCTTTCCCCCGGCGGGAAAAGTATCGGAGCCATATGCCGGTAGCCGTGAACACCAGCAATGACAGGCCGGTAAAGGTGGTATAGATAAGCTTGAACAACTCTCCATCAATGCCAAACAATCTGTCTATCACTGACATGTCATGTATGTCTTCAACCAGGTCTGATCTCCTGTTCTCCACATAGAGCACCTCTCCTGTTGCGCCGTCAAGCTGAATGCCATGGTAGTGATGTGCGAACACGAACTTCACCATCCCTTTGTCAGGCCTTATGTCAATCCTGTCTAGCTCCTCGCTGAGCCCTTTTCTTCCTGTGGCATGAAGTGCCCTGACAGCTAAAGCGTTAAGCGAGTCAAGCGGAAGCCATTGCCGGAAATCAGAAGTAGTCCCCTCATGGGAGACCGGATGCAGATACCCGTTGCTGTTCTTTTTCCAGCCGAGGAGTATCCCCGAGACAGCTACGATGATCAGGGCCACAGAGAGAAATGAGGCTGTCAGGCGGTGAATTTTCCTGATCAGTTTCACCCTTTCCCCGTTTCCGTTTGTACCTGTTGTCAATGCCATCCTGCCTGTTTTTCTTTCAGGGGCATAAAGAAAGCACTATCATTCCGGAAATCCAAAATCCGGTTGCACACACCGCAGTAACAGACAAATCCGGCAACAGGCAGCTGTTTAATACCACCGTTTTCTCATCTTGTCTTTCTCGTTGACAGGATTGGCATCAAGAACGAACATGCCACGTCCGTGCGTGGCAATGATTATCATATTGTCACGAGGGTGAATCTGCAGGTCATGCACATACGCGAAAGGAAGATCACCCAGCACCTCCCAGCGGGCGCCACCGTCCTTGCTGACATAAACACCGGCATCAGTTCCTGCATAGAGCAGATCCTTCCTGACCGGATCCTCCCTGATGACATTCACCGGTCCCACAGGAATATTTCCTGAGATATCAGTCCATGTATCACCAAAATCGGTTGATTTCCAGACATATACCTGGAAATCATCATCACGCCTGCCGGTCTGGGTCATATACACTGTGCCAAGATCATATTTTGATGCCACCACACGAGACACCCACCTTACCGGAACATTCTTCGGTCTGAGCTCGGTCCAGATCTTTCCGCCGTCTTTCGTACGCCAGATCCTGCCGTCATCAGTGCCTGCATAGAGAAGTCCTGCCCTCATGGGAGATTCATCCAATGTCTGGATGGTCTGATAGCTTATGTCGCCCTGCTTTTGGGGGTCATTGAAGGTGAGGTCAGGGCTTATGAACTCCCATGTGTTACCCTTATCGCGTGACATCATCACATACTGCATCCCATGGTAAACAATGTCGGGATTATGCGGTGAGAGAAGCGTAGGAGCAACCCACTGCCCGCGTAACCTCGGCTCGTCGGCATACCTTACCGGAAGGAGGTCCTTGCGGCTTGCCGGGTAATTGTCTATCTCTGCCCTGGCCAGCGCACCGTAGAAGGTACTTGAATAAATTGTGTTATTGTCGCGCGGGTCAACCGCATGAGAACTCCCCTCTGCCCCTAGGGTGTTCCTGAATTCCACGGGACGTACCCTGTCGCGCCCGCGCGAAAGATCTACACCCCCGTAGAAGCTGTGATGATCCTGAATCGAGCCGAATACCCTGAAAGGTACGCTGAAGTCATACGCGATGTTGTAGAACTGTGCAAGAGGAAGCTCCGCAATAGGATATTTCCAGGTGGCACCCTTGTCATACGATATTGTCAGGCCGCCATCCTGTACATTAAGCAGGTAATTGGGATTGTTCGGGTCTATCCATAATCCGTGATGGTCTGCATGGGGCCCGTCGAGGGTCCTGAAGGTTGCACCTCCGTCAACCGATTTGTGGAGCTCAATGCCAAGCGTAAATATGGTGTTCTCATCCTTCGGGTCAACCCTGATCTGCCCGAAGACCCATCCATAAGTTCCCGAGTGATACTCCATATAAACCCTGGTTTCCCCGGTGAGCCCGCTGACCTGCTTCCATGACGCCCCGGCGTCACCCGAACGGTAAACCGTGGCTCCTTTGATGACATCCTGCTTCTGACGGCCGTAAGAATCAAGTTCACCGGGCTTTGCCTTATAGGCTATCTCGTAGTTGTCAAGCAACAGGTAAAGCACATCAGGATTGGAGAGAGATATATCCACGCCTATGCGACCGCGGTGCTGCGGTGCGGGAAGCCCCGCGTTGATCTCCTTCCAGGTTTTGCCGCCGTCAGTCGATTTCCAGACGCCGCAATTGCGTGTATCCGCAAATGTGCGGGGATCATTCCACTTAAGCCTCGTACGTTCCCAGGTGGTAGCGTACAGCGTGTTCGGATCACGAGGATCAAGCACTATGTCACAGACACCGGTATTCTGATTTATTGAGAGGATCTTCGTCCAGTTCTTCCCGCCATCGGCGGTCTTATACAATCCGCGCTCCTCGTTCGGGGTCCACTCATGGCCGGGAGAGGCAACATAAACAATGTCAGTGTTCCCGGGATTGACCCGTATTCTCCCGATAGTGTGGGTGTTCTCAAGGCCCATAAGGTCCCAGGTCTTGCCTCCGTCAGTGGTTTTAAATACACCGCATCCTGCATTGGAGCTTCGGAAGATATTGGCCTCACCGGTACCAACCCATACGACATCCGGGTTCTTCGGGTCAATTGCAATGTCACCAATTGAGGCTGTAGGCATCTCGTCAAATACGGATTCAAAAGTGGTTCCCTCATTGACTGATTTCCACACACCGCCGGTTGCTGATCCCACCCAGATTGTGTATTGTCCGCCCCTGGGCGAAACTGCTTCGACGTCAGTGCACCGTCCGCTGATATTGGTCGGACCTATGTACTGCCAGTGCAGGTCCTTATATGGTGATGAAGCCCTCAGACCGGCCTGGGCGGCGAACATCTTCACACGCCCGGTTCCCTTGAGGACCGGCTGTTTTGCCTGGGCAGAGAGCCGGAAAGGCATAACAAACAAAAGGATAACCAACAAGATTGCCGGAACAATTCCGGAGGTGCATCTTTTCATTACTGTCAGGTTAGGTTGATATTTATTATTTATCTGTTTTTTGCAGGACACCGTCAGCTTTTCACCTGCTGCACGGCTTCGCACACTGAGGCGTACCGCCAGGCCTTCATGAAGAGCCTTATGATGAAGAGCGCCTGGGTGGCGATAAAAAAGAGGAAAACCATTATTCCCTTTTCGGGAGTTGAAGTGGCGGCAAACCACATCAGCGCCGCGATAAATATTACATTGAAGATAATGACGGCAAGGACTGTCAGGTATGAGTGCCAGAACCTCTCCCTGATTGCCCTGAAGCCTGCCCCGAGTGCCCTGAACACCTTCCGCGATCCCGTGGCGGCTATCCATCTCCTTGAGGCATCGGCTACAAAAAGCCATACCGGCAGACCAAGAGCCCATATTACATAGAAGAGATAAAAAAACTTCCCGTTCTGACGGGGCGAACCGGAGGCAATCAGGCCGGCAATCACGGGAATACCAATCAGCACGAAGGTGTAGGCTCCTATAATCAGAATCATCAGCAGCGCGATCTTGAGAAACGGGATGAAGTTGCCTGCTGATGCTCTCAGGAAATCAGAGACCTTCAGCCCTCCCCATGCCAGGGAGAAACGCCTGAAAAGACCACCTGCAAAGAATGTCATGATAAAGAAACCGGCAAGGCTGATAAGCATTGTGCCGGCAGAAACTGACGCCATCAGCCCGCCCAGGGATTTGCCGAGGTCTCCGGCAATGCCGAGGTCAAATCCGTCATTGAGACGCTCAATTGCCAGGCTGCTCCCGAACATCATATTCAGGAACGAACGTAGCGGAAACCCGACCGCCAGCGTAAGAACCAGGGTTGTAACCCAGATAAGGAGTATAAGTTTATATGAAGATGCCGCAGCAGCAGCGCCGTTCTTCAGTGTCTTGAATAAGCTCATCTCGGAAAATTTAAAGGGTGAAAATTGAAATCATCATCTGCATCAGGAGAACAAACTTGTTCAGCATGCGCCTGGTGGCCGTCCGGTTTGGCTCAAGCGTCCATGAGTTGTTGATCCGGTTCACATCCATGTCAATCCGGTCATACGGATCGAGCTTGGCCCAGACCACTTTACGGGCGCCTGTATACTCATAATCCTTATAACTCGTTTTCCCGTCCCACTTTTCTAGAACCTCCTCTCCGTTATCAAATCTGACAAGGATTTCAACCGGCAGCATGACTTCACCCAACCTCTCGACACTTACCCGTGAGATATAAAGTGTGTCGCTTTTACGGTCGCTGCGGGCGTATGTCACCGAGTCGCCATCTACTACGCCAGAATAGCTCCTTATCCTGAAGCTTGTGATTCCCGAGACTCTGTAATCACATTCCCCCTTGCCGTAAAGCACCTGGTCAAAGAACCAGTTCATGTTCTCACCGAACCTGTCACCATGCTCTTTCTTCACAACATCGTTCACTACTGAAATAAAGTCGCGCCCCGAAGGGTGGCGGAAAGCCCAGCGGCGGTAATATTCCCTGAAGACATTGTCCATGGTCTCATCACCGATAATTCCCTGGAGGGTGTGCAGCCATGTTGCCGCCTTGTTGTATGACATCATGGAATAGGTCCCGTGAGGATACATCCACGAAGGGAGATCATTCGAGGCAATTGTACGGTTTGATGAGCTGATGTAGCTGAGCCTCCCCTGGTCAGTGTCTGACATCTTCAGGAAGGGAAGCCTGACGAGTCCGTAACCGCCTCCATAGTAATGGTCAACAATGCGCTGCTCCCAGTACGAATTGACGCCTTCATCAAGCCATGGCTCCTCAAACTCATTGCTTGCGAGGATTCCCATGAAGTATGCATGACCAAACTCGTGTATTGTCACCATCTCGGGCATCTTCATAAATGTCGGCACTGCGCCGCCACCCATGGTGGTGAACAGAGTGGTGTACTCCATCCCTCCTGCACCTGAGCCGGAAAGAGGAGGATCAACAAATGTCAGGTGAGGCCAGGGATAGGGCCCTACCCTGGCGGCAAGATACTCAAGCGCATAAACAACTGCATCCAGGTGGTTTTCAGCCTTTGACAGACCCATCTTACTGGTCAGGAAGGTAATGTCAACATTGTTCCATTTCCTGGTCACGACCTTGTATCCCGGCCATGCGGTCCATGCAAAATCTACTATATCCTCAGCCCTCCATACCTCCTTCTTAAGGCCACCGCCGAGATCAATCTCCTCAATAAGTTTTCCCCCTGAGCCTGTAACAAATTCGGAGGGAAGGGTGACGGACACGTTGTAAACAGAATGGTTCGAATAGAACTCTGAGTTGGGATGAAACTGGTGACAGTTCCAACCGTCAGTTTCACGCTGCCGCATGCCAGCCGTCTCATAGACCCCAAACTTCGGGAACCACTGTGCAACGAAGTGAAAATCATCATCATATCCGGTCCGCTGAATCGGTGATGGCAGCTTGGAGATGAAATCAATCTTCAGTACAAGAGTGTCTCCGGGAGCCACAGGCTCAGGAAGGACAACCCTCAGTACCGTTTTGTCATTTTCATTGCCGTCATCAGGTGCAACATACCCACAGGATCCCATGAGGTCATTGCCACTGCCGTCCCTCATGGATTTGATTTTGACCCAGCCCCATCCGTCGTCACCGGATGCAGACCATCTTCCTCCGGAGGCAAAAGTACTCTTGTTGCTGCTGAAGGCGTTGAGATACATGTGCATCATCGCCTCCCCTACCGGCATGGATGAGTGATTGACCCACCACGCCGTCATCTGGCCGCTGACAGTGTGCTTCCCCGGGTCAAGGGTAACGTCAATGTCATACCCTGTAAGCCTAGCACTCAGAGGCTTGTCAACAATAACCTGTCCGCCTGCCGTGAACGGAAGCAGACACATAAAAACTAGCAAAATCCGTTTCATTACTGTCCGTTTAATGAATAAACCCTTAAAATTAAACTATAATTTCCTCGCTTTACTAACTTTGCACATATTTCTTATTTTGTGCAATGGCTAGAAAGAGTACACGTGATATGATAATTGACGTCGCTGCCGGGCTGTTTGCCACCGTGGGTTTGCGAAGGACCACCATGGAGACGATAGCGGCTGCAGCCGGACGTGGCAGGCGTACTGTGTACATGTATTTCAGGAACAAAGCCCAGATCTATGACGCAGTGGTTGAGAAGGAGATCAGGCAGATCACCGGACCACTGAGCTCACTGGCACGGTCTGACGGGGAACTCGGGACAGTCATTCATCGTTATGGTGAGGAGAGGATGCAACTGCTGGGCGATCTGATCATGCGCAATCCGTTGTTGATGAAGGATTTTTCCCAGGGGCACAGCAGGATAGAGAAGCTCAGGGACAAGCTTCAGAAGGCTGAGATGCAGATACTTATTCCTCTCTTCAGAAGGCATTTGCCGGAGACTGAGGTGTCAGGGGAAATATCACCTGAGGATTGTGCCGGACTCTACCTCGGGATGCTTCGCGGTAACGACAGGCTGTTGACAAAAACGGACGGTCTCAGTGAGGCCATCCGTCTCTCGTCAATTTCTTCATGGCTGTTGCTCAGGGCCATCTCTGGCAGTTGAGCACGGCACCCGTCACAGCGCCGGAAGAATCATTTATCAGAAACTTTTTATGTCTGTCGCGGGGTGGCACATTTGTGCCGCAGGGTGGCACATTTGTGCCGCGGGGTGGCACATTTGTACCGCCGGCTGCAATGCCCGGGACCGGTTGTTTCAGCTCAGCGAGCGGTACTTCTTCATTATGTCTCGGTACTTCTTCATTATGTCTCCTGAGTTCAGCATGAAATCGATATACTGAGCACGTGTATAGGGAAGCTTGTTAGCTGATTTCTTCATTGATAGTTTCCCGCGGAAGCTGTCAAGGTCCTTGTAACCGTGACCGTCCATCCATTTTTCAATCTCCCCGGTCATGGATTCTACAACTTCAACCCCGTTGCGATAGAGTGTGCTGACAACCTGCACCGCATCAGCCCCGGCCAGGATCATCTTTATAACATCATTTGCCGAGTAAACTCCTGTTGAGGTGCAAACGGACGACCTGACATTACCATGCAGCATGCCGGTGAACCTGAGCGGGAGCTTGTTGTCCTCGCTGCTGCTGAGGTTATACGGCATTGTATGCTTCTCACTGTATATGTCGATATCGGGCTGAATCAGCCTGTTGAAAACAACAACCGCGTCAGTGCCGGCTGTGTCAAGCTCAGATATGAATTTAAGCGTGTTCGTATAGTATGGAGTGAGCTTCACAGCCACCGGAATCTTCACGGCCTCTTTTACCTTGCGAAGGGTCTCCACCTGTTTCTTTTCGATCGTTTCACGATCCTTGCCCGATTCGTCAGGGAGCGAATAGAAATTCAGTTCCAGTCCGTCAACACCTGTTGCTGCTGCTTTTACTGCGTATTCAACCCAAACCTCGTCATTAATGGCATTGAGGCTGGCAAAAAAGGGAACAGATACAGCCTCCCGGGCTTTCTTCAGGTGAAGGAGATAGTCTTCAGGTGATTCCGGCACTGTATGGGAGTTGGGGAACAGCGTCACCTGTTCGGCGTGTCTGTGCTCATACTCAGTTTTGAGTTCGTATAGCTCAAGATTCTCGAGTTGTACCTGCTCTTCGAAGAGAGATTTGTAGACGATTGCTGCAACACCGGCCTGTTCCAGTTTCTGCAGCTTGTGGATGTCAGTCACCATGTTGCTGGCACCAGCAATAATAGGGTTCTTCAGCTCGATGCCCATGTAGCGTGTTCTCAGATCTGCCATGACGTTTATTTTTTATGTATAACAACAGGTTAAACAAAAAGTTCGGCGTGAGGCTGATTAAAACGTTTGCGGCTGCTGGGGATCCGGTCGGCGGATTTACACTGCATGGCGCTGGCTGTGGCGCAAAAAAAAACGGCCGGGGGTGCCGGCAGTAAAAAAACGGCCGGGGGTGCCGGCCGTCAATTTTTGTATGTCAGAATTTATTTTGCCTGGATAAACTGTCCCTTTGTAACCCAGTTAACCACCTCGTCAGAGAGAGGTTTGACTGCAGGTTTGAAGAAGCCCACGAGTTTGCCGTTCTCATCTATGATATATTTCTGGAAGTTCCATGATACTTCCGAGTCGAGCACACCGTTTGCGCTTTTGCTGGTGAGCCATCTGTAGAGGGGGTGCATGTCATCGCCCTTGACGGAAATTTTTGACATCATCGGGAAGGTCACTCCGTACCTGCTGTCGCAGAATTGTTTGATTTCCTCGTTGCTTCCGGGCTCCTGGCCCATGAAATTATTCGCCGGGAATCCGATTATGACCAGCTTCTGTTTGTATGCCTTGTTGAGCAGTTCGAGGTCCTTGTACTGGGGAGTATGGCCGCATTTTGAAGCAGTATTCACTATCATCACCTTTTTGCCTTTCAGGTCAGCCATGCTGTACTGTTGACCGTCAATGGACTCGACGGTAAAGTCGTAGAACGACTTCTGAGACAGGGCGGGTGCCAGGATGAAGGCCATCAGTGCTGCCATGGTAAAGAGTTTTTTTTTCATTTTTTCAGTCATTTAATTCAGTAATAACAAACCTGGTGCCAAATGGTTTCAATGCCCGTAATAAAACTATCCGGGAGGCCGAAGTTACAAAAATCTTTCTATTTTTGCATCGCCGATTCGGGGTATAGCGCAGTCCGGTTAGCGCATCTGGTTTGGGACCAGAGGGCCGCAAGTTCGAATCTTGCTACCCCGACATAAGAAAAAGCCCGGCCCGCCGAAAGGTGGAGCGGGCTTTAATTTTTTCGAGCGACGAAAGCTTGCTTTCAGGAGCGAGAAAGAAATTAAAGACCGGAAGCTCGCGCAGCGAGTACCGGGCTTTTTCTTATAGTCACCCCCCCGAAAAGTGATCATGAGCGAGCTCCAGCGAGCGAATAATCACTTCAGACCGGAAGCTCGCGAATAACCACACCCCCCCTACTCGTACCTTAACGCCTCAACCGGGTTTCTGTTGGCAAACCTGTAATAGTTCACTGCCGCAACAAGCGCTACTGAAAACAGAATTGCCAGGCTGCAAAGGACAAACAATCCCCAGTGCATCGGAACCTTTACCGCGAAATTCTGCATCCATTTGTCGACGGTAAACCAAACCCCGATCAGGCCTGCAAGAACAGATGGGATGGCAATGTACTCCAGCTCAAGTATAAAAACTTTAAGGATATCAGAAGTAGTGGCGCCGCTTATCTTTCTGACGGCCAGTTCCTTCTGATGCCTGCCGGCCTCACTTGTTGTATAACCAAGCAGACCGATAACCAGGATGACCAGAATAACCGCATTCCCCGCCATCAATGCATTCCGGAACCCCTTCTGGGCATTATACATGTTCTCAAGATCCTCCTCAAGGCTCCTGACGGTGGCATCTTTCTGAGGCATTCCCAGGTTCATTACATCCGCAATCTCCTTTTTCATACCAGATTCCAACCCCTCACGCACCTTGACAAGTATCAGGAATGAAGAAGCCGGTTTCTCGATTTTCATTTGTACGAACCTTTCTTCTGGCAGGTAGAAGAAAACCGCAGGCCGCGTGTCGGGTTCCGCTATTGAATTGATTATGAAATCGGGGAAAACGCCACAGACAGTTGTTGATCCGTGTTCGGTTATATGGATTTGTTTTCCCACGACCCCGTCCGTCCAGCCAAAGTGCATCTTCAGCATATCTGACCCCTTCTCACTGATCACAATATCATTTACAGCCGTATTGCCGGGTGAAAAGTTTTGTCCGGCTGATACCTTAATATCCAAAATCGAAAGGAAATTCTCATCTGCCTCGTAAAAATCAGCAACATTGAACAACTCCATCTGTCCGTCATGTGGTCTTACATTATTACCCGAAGCGCCGTTAAGTGGGAGACCGTAACCCAGGCCTACATTTTCCACCTCGGGCAACGCCCGAAGTTCGTTCAGAATGGTCTGAAGCCTGTTACCATCCATCCCAACCGTAGATCCGTAATAGACTCCATCCACATTGTACCCATGGTCTGCGTTCTTCATCATGCCGAATTGCAGTGTTACGAAGATCATCAGGGTAAGGATGAACGAGGCGCCTGCAAACTGAACGAAGAGCAAAGCAAGTTTCCACCTGTTGTTTTTCTGCTTGTATGACCGGAATACGGTTGCCACCGGAATTCGCGAAAAAAACCTGCCCGGGAACCATCCGGTTATCAGTACAAGTAATGTAACAATTGCCAGCAGCGGTAATATAACATAAGGGTTCATCACGGCAGCGATACTGTGCCCGAGCTGTGATTCAATAACCGGCTTCAATGCTGCTATGATCAGGACAGCTCCGGCCATTGAAATGAAGAAAAGTATCAGGGTTTCGACGAAGACAATCAGTTGCAACGTTCTGGCCTGCGCCCCGAATGTCTTATGGATGGCAGATGACTTTGCCCTGGTTACAAGTGCACTGAGGGTCAGCAGAATATAATTCATCAGCGAAACGAAAAGCACAGCGATTGCAATTGTGCTGAGAATGATTATCATATCCGTCACACCTCCGGAATATAATCTCCTTATTGGCAAAAACGAATACTTAAGGATACTCCCTCCGTACTCCGTCTCCAGCCTGACAATATCCTGATGTACCTCCTGCATTTTCCGTACTGCAGGCGCAAGGCTCTCAGGAGCGGCACCGGGCTCAAGTTTTACACATGTATAGTACCTGTCATTACCCATCCAGTTATCTGTTCCGTCCCAGGTAAAATGCTTCGTTGATACCATCGAGATGAGTAAATCATAATGATAGTTTGTATTCTCCGGCAGCTCTTTGAATACTCCTGCAATTGTCAGTTTCTTGTCGGGATACCTCTTCAGGGTGATCACCTTCCCGATTACGTCTCCACCTATCGCCTTAGCAATTTTCTCCGATACCATACATGCCAGTGGCGTTTTCAGAATCTCAGCCGGATTCCCCATGACGACCTGCCGGGGCAGAACATCAAAGAGAAATTCGTCGCTCAGGGACACGTCTGCTTCGTAACTGTTAAGGTCTTCAGCATAAAATACATTTGTGCCTATCGAATTCAGTCGGCAGGCCGCTTCAATACCGGGGACCTCAGCCTTCAGACCGGGTCCGATGGCGCCGCTGACCCTCGGATGACTCATCATGTCTTCCGATGACTTGTCCGGTCTGAAATTCTCATGAACAACATAAATTCGTCCGGCATCCGGATAGAAGCTGTCGTAACTGTAATAATACAATACTTCGGCAATGAGCAATATGCCAAAAGCCAGTCCGGCTGAGAGTGATATGATACGGGTGACTGTATGTTCTCCTTTCCGGAACAGAGGTCGAAACGCCAGCTTGAATGTGTTCATGAGGATTTTTTTGATCAAGTCCCTTTGAATACAGACCTTAAAAAAAACAAATCGTTGCACTCCGGTCAGAGATTATTCCTCTTTTTGCCTGCCGTATCTGTTACCGGACCCTGGCAGTCAACCGGAATGAGGATTGACATATCCGGGTACACCGTCGTAATCCGAGTTTCAGAACCGGCATGAAAACTATAGTTGCAATGACTGAAAATTGGTCAAGTATACCTATCTTTAGCTTACTGAATTGAAAATGATCAGTTAACACAAATATCCACACACAATGAACAATCTATTCAGAGGATTATTGGCAGGTATCGGGGCATGGAAATTAGGCGGCGGATGTCTGGGCACTATTGTGGTTTTTATAATTATCTGGGTTCTGCTTGGACAATGCAGTTAATTATTCTGCTGCAAGCAACCGCAGGATTTGAATCAGATCTGGAGTATTGATCACAGATGAGTATGAAGATATGGATACAGCTATGATATTTAACAGGTTCTGGAATCGCTATTCCACGGAAAATCCCGGTGCAAAGCGAATATATGATCTTTTAACAGCCAGGGGCGAGAAGGTTGTACATGACCACATCGCCCTCCGAACATTCGATGACCCCAGGATGAACATTGATGTGATTGCCCGGCTCTTTACCGAAAACGGGTATGAAGCATGCGGGAACTATGAATTCAGGGCCAAAAAGCTGAGAGGCAAGCATTTTGAACATAAGTATGATCCGGGCGCACCCAAGGTGTTTATCAGCGAACTTCTGACAGATCAGTTCAGTGATTACCTGAAGACGACCGTCCGCGGATACCTGGACAGCCTGGCTGCCAGCGTTTATGCTGCCCCTGACCTGACGTACGGCGGCAGCATATGGGGTAAAATTGCATTTGACACCTACAACAGGCTGCGCCAGGAATCAGAATACGCAGCCTGGCTGCTGGTATACGGCTACCGCGCCAACCACTTCGCTGTTAAAGTCAATGAACTGAAGCAGTTCTCAACCTTACAGGAGGTCAATGAATTTATCAAGGGAAACGGTTACCTCCTGACGACTGTCGGAGGAGAGATCTACGGGACACCCGGGGAACTGCTTGAGCAGTCTGCAACCCTGGCTGAGATCCGGCCCGTTGAATTTACAGACGGGGTCTATGAGATTCCCTCGTGCTTCTATGAGTTTACCCTCCGGTATAATCGGCCTGACGGCACCCAGTACCCCGGATTCATTGCCGCCAACGCTGACAAGATTTTCGAAAGCACAAACTATTATAACAGGCAGGCTGAAATGATGTAGCCGGTTTACATTTGCAGTCTTTCCCGCCTGTCAGCCGGAACCTCATCAACTGCCTGTCATGATTCTGATTCAGCCACGCAGGATCTTCTCCATCTTCCTGCCTTTGGCAAGCTCATCAACCAGCTTATCCAGATACCTGACATTCCGGATTAAGGGATCCTCGATTTCCTCCACCCGGTATCCGCAGATTACCCCGGTGATATGCCGGGCATTCTCATTCAGTGAGGCTTGTCTGAAGAATGTTTCAAATGTCACCTCTTCATCTATCAGCTCCTGCAGCTTCTTCCTGCCGAAGCCAGTCAGCCACTCAATGACCTGGTGCAGTTCCTCCTCCGTTCTGCCTTTCTTCTTTACCTTCGCCACATACAGTGGATATACTGAAGAAAAAGTCATTTTTGCTATTCGCTGATTCTGTGTGTCCATAAAACAGGTATCATTATGCTTCGCTATGATACCAAAATTTAATCATAAATGACCCTTATGTCAAATTTTTCGTGACATCCTTAATTCTGAACTGAATACTCAATTTTCCAGCAATTTGTTCACGGTAAACCGTATCCTTTCGTCAGTAGCCACCTCAGAATACCCCTTGATAATTTCCCTGATGATCCGCTTTTGGTCAAGAATAAAGAATACCGGATACGACCCGATGGAGTAATTATCAAGTACCTCCTTGTCTGCCTGCAGAAATGTATAGTCAAACTGGTTGCGGCTCATGTAATTCCTGAGTGCATTCATGTTCTTGCTGGTGCACTCTATTGCCACAAGCGCAAAATCATCCTTCCCGTACTCGCCGTTTATCTCCTTCAGAAATGGTATCGACGCCCTGCATGGCCCGCAACTGACACTTGTAAATTGTAACAGAACAACCCCGGAGGTTAAACCTGCCAGCGAGACAGTCTGATTATCTGCTGACTGCAAAGTCCACTCCGGAGCTTTACCGTTTAAGAGAGAGCTTTTCTCCTCATCTGTCCTTTTATACCCGTACTGTCTTATCTCATAGTCGGGAGGGAAGAAATCCGCAGCTCTGAAGTCATTGATATCAAGCTTGTTGAACTCAGGGTCAAGAGATGTCGAAACTGAGATATCATGAGACATTTCGCGCCTGACCTTATACGGAAGATCCGTCGCCTTATCTATCCACAGTTCATAAATCGAGGTGTTTTCGCCATAAGTATAAGGTGAAAGGGGCATATGGATAGCTTTTCCGAAGAACTCAACCTGTTGTTCCTCATTAATGGTCAGACGAACAAACACATCCTTCTCCTGTTCCTTCAACTCAAGGGTGATGCTGTCTCCGGTGGTGAGTGCATAACTGATTATGCTTGTCACATAGTTATAGAATGGTGCACCTACCGGCCTGAAAGGCAGCTGCCTCACCTTGAAGCTGTCAATCAATATACCTTTCTCTTCGTCATAGAATGTGGCCACCATCTGGCCGTCGTAACAATAAGATGCCTTTGTTCCTGTCAGTGAATCAAGTACCACAAAGCTTGACCCTATAGCAGTGTCAGGCGGATTCCTGTACTCCCTGTAAAATCGCCAGAATACAAAGGAAGCTGCGGTATCACCGGGACTCCATGACTCGCCAAACTCGTAGTAAGATGCAGTTTCTATCTGCCTGAGGTTGCCCAGTACAGTGTTCAGGTACTCTTTAGAGGTGTAGTCCCTGCCGCATGAGGCAAGGAGAAGCATTAACATTGCAAGACCGTAGATTTGTCTTTTAATCATGATTTTGTCTTTATTTAGTACTATACTGTAACCACCTTTGGTTGTAGCAAAGCAAGCCACATCCGCCGGAAATCAGTTCATAATTGTTGTTGAAGCGAAGGTTCTTCTGATACCTTTTCTATACTCCACTGAAGGATATCCGAAAATGACAATCACTCCTTCCCTGCTGGAATATTTTATACCGTGATGTTCCCTGAACCTCCGCCCGCTCCCGCCATACTGTATCATCGGATGTACTGATCCCAGCATGCAGGTGCCGAGTCCGAGTGATTCTCCGGCATACATTGCTGTGGTTGCAGCCACAATAGGGTCAGCCGGGTCAGTGAAGGGCGAACCGTAAAAATACATCGCAAGCGGGGCATCATAAGTCACGACATTTATGCCATTTCCCATGCAGCCGATGAAGATATCAAACATGGGCTTCACAAAGCCCCTGAACATCTCGTCATTGGCTTTTCCCCAGAATGGGCGCATCAGGGTCAGGAAAAACGGGGAAACGAACCAGCGCATTTTTTCCAGGAAGTCACAGAAGTCAGCCGCAAACCTCCTGGTTTTTTCCTTGCTGTCAAGCACAAGTACATTTACATCGGAAGGCGGCAATCCCATCGGAGAGGTCACGGCTGCATCCAGGATTTTCTGAATAATCTCAGGTTCTACAGTTTTGTCCCTGAACTCCCTGATGCTCCTGCGTCGCCTGAACAGGTTTATCACCTGATCATAACCAGCGGCGGTATCTGTTGCGGGGAGCTCAAAAAGGTCACCGGGAGAGATTGTCCTTCCGGTTATCTGAATCGCACCTGTGGGGCACATTGCCATGCAATGCCCGCAACCGATGCATCCGAATGCAGGATTGTTGCTCAGGTCCGCCTTACCGTCCCTCAGCACGAGGCTGAAATCCTTGCACACCTCGACGCAGTCACCGCAACCGATGCAGATTTCCTGGTCTATCCTGATGTCGCCTTTTTCTTTCGCTCTTGTTGTCGGAATTGCCATGATTTATTCTGTATGATCTTACACTCTGGTTCTGCTGGATTTGACTTTCGGGAAAATGAATCTATAAAAATAGGAATCCTTATCACATTATGCAATGCACCAGCCGGTTAAAATGAATGCGTGACTACCGCGGATGACCAGGGAGCTATTGGTGCGTAGGTTTCTCAGCAACATTCAAACCCTGCCGTTCCCAGAAGCCGGTTATATTACCCCATCTGACAACCAGCCTCTTACCGTAATCGGTATTCCAGTCAGCTTCGATATCATGATGACATTTCTCCCCAAGCCCCTTACGGTCATGATGGCAGAACCGGCACTCCATCGGCTGAAAAGTGGTATTGAAAAGCTCACATAAACCGTCAGAGAGAAAGGTGCATCCCTGTTTCGAAAAGACCTCAAGGGCATAATTGGATTCATTTCCTTTGAATGCAGGCGACAGGACTCCAAACCGGCTGTCAGGAGAGACCTCCAGCATCATCCGGTCAGCATATCCCTCCTCTATGGCCCTGGCAGCCTCTTCAACCGTCCACCATCCTGGTCTAAGGCAAAAGCTCACGCATGTCTGGCATGAACACGGTCCTGAAGGCGGATACTTCTCATGAAGCAGCTTATTGCTGATTATTGAACTCACCGTGAACTGAATAAATGAAAGTTAAAACTCTGAGAACTGAAACTTACGTTAGTCTTTCTGAATCAGCATTTTAATCCGGTAGTCATCCTGTTCCACCTCCTGGTCATGATTGCGCAACGGATTTACCTCAATGATACTGAAGGAGTAATCACCAAAAAGATAAGGTCCGCCTGACATCCTCAGCACCGTATCAATCGTAGCCAGATCCTGCCTGATTTTAAAATACAGGTCCACATCACCTCCCCATATGCAGATAACATCTTTCGGGCAACGGTAGTCACTCACCGAGTCGATTGTAAAAGAGAGGCCGGGCGTGAGAAAGTACTTCGTGTCTGTCCTGCAGGTGAATGGCTCCCCGATCTGGATACTGTCACAACCGGTCAGAATAATGACCTGCAGTATGGCCAGAACCCTTAACGCTGACTTTGTTCCTGAATTCCGAATCATTGCAGCAGGTAGTTTCCCAATATGCCACAAATTTCATGCCCCGGTCTGATCTGTAAAAATCTTTTACAGAGAAACATCGTATTCAGTAACATTACACCTTCTGTAACGAAGTCCTGCAGATTACCGCCTGCCGGCGTCAATCATAATCTGATGTATCCTGCGGAACGTATTTACATTCCTGATGGTCATATGACGGTATAAATCCGTCCCTACGAGCTTAATCATTCCGCTTTTACTGTAATTTTCGCCTTCAACATTCCACAAAATTGCCCCTGGCACATATCTCACGTTGTCTACGGAATTGATATAGGTAACAACATTTCTAAACCCGATCGACTCGAAAGTGGCCTTAAGCTTTTTCATGTCAACCTTGTTGTTACCACCTACGTTTATGCCTCTCAGCAGAGCTACGTAAATCATGATTATAATTTCTACTTTTGCATAAAGATAGTGTCCGGATTCATTTATCCGGTCAGGGTATCGGGCAACAGGTGTGATAAACGGACCGCACCCGTGGAAGGCCCCATATCAAGTCATTACAGCACGATTCCCAGCAATCTCCCTGTACTCAAGGATATCCCCCGGCTGGCAATCAAGGGCCCTGCAGATTGCATCAAGGGTGGAGAACCTTATCGCTTTGGCTTTCCCGGTTTTCAATATGGAAAGATTCGACAGGGTCAGATCGACTTTCTCAGACAGCTCGTTAAGCGACATCTTCCGTCTGGCCATCATGACATCAAGGTTCACAATGATAGCCATGGCTATACGGTTAATTCGTTTTCGTTCTGGAGTTCGACTCCCCTTTTGAAGATAGTTGCAATCACATAGACTACTGCCGCCATAAGGATGAATGCCTTGCTGTCAGCCCAGAACTTTCCCAGGGGTGCGGTATCAAAACCGTGATGCACTAATCCCATCGCAGTCTGCCGCCCTATATAACTTATAATGCCTATGGCAAGAGTCATATAGCTGATTTTTGTAATATGACCTGAAGCAGAACTGCTGAAAGGCTTATCAATATCAAGCTTCATTAAAAGCTCTATGACTACATAGAACAGGTAGGCCTTCAATACCGAGATGGTCAGAATGAAAGAATACAGGCCAAAATAAACCCATTTGTTAAGACTATAAATCTGGCTCAAGTCAAGCTTCTCATAAAGGTTGCTAACCACTTCAGGCTTGAAGAGGCTGAAGGCAAAATTAACCAACAGGGCGCCGGCTTCAATACTCAGTCCGATAAATATGATCCAGGCTACTACGTGCAAGACCTGAAATACGAATTTGTTACCTTTCGACATAATTGACAATGGTTTTAATTATGGCTCAAAGATAACAATTATTTATTGTTATTCAATATATATTTATTCTATCTCAAATTTTATTTATTGAAGAACCAGAGATCAAGTATCTTCTTCAGCTAATAATAATGTCATATTTGTTTAACAGTCCGGGAAGGCCGCCGGCAGAAAACCTCGTCTTCTTCAGCCTGTTCTTGTCGGGATCCAGGGAATAATTGACAGCGGTACTGAAATCAACCCTTTCCAGGTTTGTACTTTCGAAAACCGCACCGCTCAGGTCGCATTCCGGGAACAACGAACCTGTCAGGTCACACTCCGAGAAGTCAACACCGGTCAGCTTTGTTCTGCTGAAAACCGTCTTTATGATTTTCAATTTATAGAAGGATGAGTGGTCAAGGGTGCAATTTTCAAAACTGAATGATACACCAAACTCGTTGCAGTCATCAAAATGCAGCCCGAGCATTTTGCAGTTAAGAAATTTAACGTCCCGGAAGGTTGTCCCCGTCAGCCTGACCAGGCTTAAATTACAGTAGCTGAATTCACAGTCGGTGAAAACACAGTCGGAGAGATCGCATTCAGAAAAATCGCAGTCATTAAACTGGCAATTCTCATACTCACCTTTCAGCAATGGCTTCACCCGGAAGGAAATGTTCCCGAGTTTCTGATCAGCAATATAGTTCAGTTTCATTCTGTCTTGATTGTTAATGAATTTCACAAGGAATCGCCAGGATATCGAAGAAGCTCAATTTTATAGTTTTATTCACACTACAGGAACCGTATATGCTTCTCACATGCATTAACCAGTTTATTCAATCTGGAGATTCTGGTTGCCTCCTGTTTGGCACTCATAATCCAGTATATCTTGGTCTTTTGATATGACGGCGCCTGCCTTACAAAAAAGTCCCATGCAACCTGATTGGATTTAAACAGACTCTCAGAAATATCATCGGGTTTAGCGGTTTCTTTCTCAAAACTGTATATGGCTGATTTTGTGTCTTTACGATTATTATACACCTGAAGTCCGGGTTCTTTCATGAGTCCTTTCTTTCTGAGCTCCTCCACTTTTTTGATATTGACTTTGCTCCAGATACTTGCAGGTTTGCGAGGCGTAAAACGAATACAATATCTTTCTTCATCAATCGATCTGCGAATTCCGTCTATCCATCCAAAGCAGATTGCCTGGTCAACAGATTGTGACCATGTCAGGGAAGGCTTGCCTGTCCTTACTTTATAGTAACCAACAATGATTTCGGATTCCTTGTCATGGTTCTTCTTAAGCCATTTTCTGAATTCATTCTGATCCTTAAAATATACTGGTTTCATTTTAACAGATGGGTAAAAAGTAGTCTAAGCCATTTGTGCTATTCGCTGATTGTGACTGTCAATATCAAGCCATGTTTTCAATCCCGGATCTTCACCATCAGGATAACCCCGCCATCATCATTTCTAAGCGGCAGGCCCGGTCCTATTCTTATCTCCTTCTTCTGGGCAAAAGAAGTCATTGACATCAATGCGAAGAACAGTACTGAAAGATATTTGATTTTCATACTCCGGTTATTATTCTGAAACTGGTTCATCAGTTCCACAAACAGCATGACAGTGTGCCTGATTGGTTTTCAGATTTTCAGCGCCACAAAAAGAATGCCGGTCAAGCATTGAATTAACAGAATTGCGTTCAGTAATCGAAAATTGTCTTCAATCTGATTTCCAGATTCTGGCCCCTGAGGTTAATGTAAATAATTTTCCCTTGAGGATCAATGAGATAGTTCTGCGGAATTCCATTTACTCTATACCTCACAGGAACGTCTCCCAGCATCCCCCTGAGGTCACTCACTGTTGTCCACCCGATGGTATCTTCCCTGATGGCAGACTCCCAGTCAGTTTTTTGCTCATCAAGTGAAACGCCAAGAATTTCAAACCCCTGATCCCTGTATTTCCTGTAAGCGTCAAGCAGGTTTGGGTTCTCCAGCCGACATGGGCCACACCATGAAGCCCAGAATTCCAGTAAAACATATTTGCCCCTGTACGAATTGAGAGACACCTGGTTTCCATTAATATCGGGTAATGAAAAATCGATAGCCTGGTCGCCTGTCTTCAACTCAACAGACTCATTAAGGAATGTATTTATCGCTTTGCCCCAATGGCCTTCCCGTGAAGGCACAGATAGCGCATTAAACATTTTTTCAGTTACCTGCAATGGTTGATTGTACATCAGGAATGTGAGGTAATATGGATTTAGATAGAACTCAGGATTTGAAACCATAAAATCAAGGATTGCATTCTGCTTCACTGTCTGAAGGGAGTCCCTGATTCTGTAAAGCGATTCCAGTCTGACAGTATCTGATTTGTTTGTGATTCTTATGATCATATCAATACTGTCTTTCTTCGCCTTCAGATTGTTCTCCAGTTCCAGATAAGATGAGTTCAACTCCTGAAACTCAGACCCGGAAACTTTCGCAGTCCGGAGCTTGTACTTTGAAGCATCAATAGTTATCTCAGAGTTGTCAATCCATAATGATATATAATCCTGGAAGTCCCTGGTATGCACTACATATTGTTCGATTGAATCAACAGCTCCCTGAAACCGGAAACTGTTGCCTGAGAGCATCGTTGAATCACAGATTTGTGAAGCAGATGCCTTTCTCAGGTAAATCGCCGTGCTGTCCGGCAGTCTGGAAGTAAAACCGGTAATCGTAAATTTTTTATCTGTATTACAAGATATTACAGCAACCAGCAAAATGAATAAGAATACCCCTTTCATATATTGAATTTTTGGTTGTGACCTCGTATGCATACAAGCCCTTCGCAGATTCATGCAGACATTCTTGCGTCTATCCTGATAAGCTCAGGATTCGCGTATCCTTTGTACGGCTGGATGTTCTTCAGGCAACGGCTTCCACATCCGGTCAAGGATAACTATTGCTGCAGTGAATACAAAGAAAACTATAATCATGATATTCTGATCAAGCGGCTGAATCAAAGCAACAATTGTATTAGCAGATGCGTGGGCAATACCTGCTGCAAGCACGCTGCCTCGACTCCGGTTATAGCACCAGCAGAGAATTATCGCCGAGGGTATGTGAAGCAGGTACGAACTTGCCCAGAAAGATACTTTCATGACATCCCTTCCTTCCCCGGTCCACAGAAACATGTGCCACGGCACCCAGAAGAGGGCCAGTATCAGGCCGGCAACCAGCGGGCTGGACCGGGCCTGCATCCTGCGAAGCGCAAAGCCTCGCCAACCGACCTCCTCTCCTGTTCCGTTGAAGTAAAAGAACTGCGACAGGAATTTGATTGCAAACAGTCCGGCCAGGCCAAAACCGGTAGCCGGCAGGCCGGAAAGGGAGGGTGTCTCGTGACCCAATATCCTGCTGACCAATATTGAAATTATCGTCAGGCAAGGAAAGAGTAAAAATGCAATGATGATCCATGTGTGACTACCGCCAGAAACGGTTGACTTCAGTTTGAAACCACGTATAACGGGGAACCGTGTATAGGCGAGATTAACGATAAATGCAACCGGAAGTGAGGAGATTGAAATGAGGATCACAAGTGGGGTCGAAACCTGGCCTTTATTGACGAAAAACTGATTGGTAATAAAGGCCATTGTCACGACGATCCAGCAAATCAGCAAGGCGAGCCATGAAAACCGCTTTCTTGCCGCCTGCCGGTCCGAATCCGAAATGGATGCAACAATGATGCCGGCAATGGCGGGTCCGCACGTCGCCAGAAACATCAACGGCAGAAAGAGGTACTTCTCGCGCATTACCGCGATGTATGAAAACCCAAGTCCCCATGTTATCAGGAAAGTGATGATGAAAAAAGACGTTACCTGATGAGAGGCAATCCACCTGAACGAATTTTTGATCATAATTCCCCCTTCTTAATGGACACCCAACAGATAAGGCACGATAGCACTGTCTGCATTGTTTTGCAGATGCTCTGATTTCTCAGGAAAAGTTATGACTAATTTTTCGTATTTAAACCAAAACCCAGGCGAAATGTCAACTTTTCATCGAGGTACGGGTTGCCAAATACCCACCCTTTGGTTTTATATGACAAATCGGCCATTATGGTAAATCGCTCTCCGATATCAAAACGGGGTTGCACTCCGACAGCCATCCCTGGGCTGGCCTTGTCGGCGGCAAACAGCTGATCCTTTGGCTGAAGCCATCCTGAGAGATTGACATTCGCGCTGAACCGTGAATCCTCCCTCCTGATAATGTTATAGTAAGTAACATCCACAGACGGGAGGATAAGACTTTTGCTTCTGTTGATCCCGAGGTTCAGCAGCACCTGCCGGTCGTTAAAATCCAGGAAAAAATCGCCTCCGGCGTAATAGCCAAAGGAGGTGGGTATGCTTCGCAAGGCGAAATTAAAGAAGTAGCCTGGTTTGAGCTGGATCCTGTTGATACCAATCATGAACGGCGAGATGAAATTCAGATATTGCATGTTCCCTGTCTCCCTCAGAAAATCTTTCATCTCCGCAGTCAGGTCTGACTCCTTCACGGGGCGTTTTATACCCAGACCTCCGGGCCATGTACCACGGTCTTCATACGGCTCCTCCGGGGTAAACAGATCATAAACCCAGGCGGAAAAATCCCAGCCCGTGAAATCCCTTGCCAGTATATTGTCCCTGTCATGCGCAAGGATGCTGTCAGTTATCGAATTGAATCTTTCGGTAAAAGGCAGGTTTACATAACTCACGGCATGGATTGTACCCAGCAGTGAAATACCGAGGAACGGGTAGCCGGTCTGCCTGAAGAAATTGTCTTCCCTCATCCGCAGCAGGAAGGCATACTCCCCTTCAACGCCGGCTGCCGACAATCTCACCTGGTCAGCAGGATGGTTCGCCTTGAGGTAAACCAGGTCTTCGTCCTTCACATTGGTTACGGCGATATCCAGCCCTTTGCCAAACTTCCAGACCTCGTCATAACTGTAGATATGTCTTGATGACATTACCGCACGATGAAACTCCTCATGCTGGTATGCAAATCCGTAAGGCAGTTTTATGGCAAGATAATCTGTGCCCAGGGCTGCAATATTTGCCACTACGCGGTTCAGGATATATCTCTTCGTGCTGTTTGGTTCAATTACTACGTTCCAGATCACATTGTGCCCGTAGTATAAGGAGCCATGCAGGTTCCGGGCCATCTCAGTTGTCTGCTCCATGCTCAGGTTACGGTAGAAATTGCCGTAATCTCCGGCACCCGGTGTGACTGACTGGGGAAGGTCTCCGCCGCCTGCCCTGATGGCTTCGGTTTTTGCCGCATCAACCATATAGGGAAAGTCAAACAGATGCAGGCTCCATTCAAAAGAGGGAGGCAGAGTGTCTTTTACAATGACCTGAGAGTGACCTTTACTGATCAGCAGGGTTAGTGTCAGCAACAAAATAACACTGTTCAAAGTATATCTTTTCATGACTGTTATTCATTTGTTTTAGTGACTCAATAATTTTTCTATGGTTGCTTCGGCTCATGCAGGTATGGCTTGCTTCTTTTCACACGCCTGCTTTAAAAGGGCGAGCCAGTTGTGCATACCCTTCTCCAGGTTTCTGTTGAGCGACTTCCTCAGGAGGACTGCAAGGAATCCTTCCATACTCTCCTCCACCGTGACAATTGTTTGTCCGCTTGTCTCCATCAATATCCAATTATGTACAGCGAACAGTCCAACTGCCTTGCCTGTCCAGCCGAAGTAACTGAACGGTTCCACCGTATGGATTGTTGAGAGAATGTTTGCTCCCCCGGATGTCCAGTTAAAATTTCTGCCTGGTTTCAGATCTCCGTGAAGGAACGATTTGCTGATGTCTGTCTGCCAGGCTGGCCAGTTGCTTATGTCTGTCAGAACTGCCCATACCTTTTCACTGTTTGCACTGATGATTACCGTCTTGCTGCATTTTACCGGTGCGCTGCTGTTGATTCTTTTCATGATTGTCCCGTTTTTGCAATCAGGCCTTCAATGACTGTCAGTCTGATTGCGGTTAAAAAAAGCTGATTTCGTAAGAACTGTCGTCATTACTGCCGACGACACAAAGATCCTTACAAAGCCAGCCCGTGCTCTTGACAAAAATCAAGAACTTCAGCCAATCATTTTTTTTCTCAGCCTGCTCAATGTTTCCGGTGTCATGCCAAGCATCGAGGCCAGGTATTGCAAGGGCACCTGGTTGAACAACTCTTTATTTATACTGAAGAGCTGATTGTATCTCTCTTCAGCAGTCATTGAGAGATGGGTTACAATTCTGTCTTCGAGTACTGTAAAACACTTTGCTATGAACAGTTTTTCGAGTTCGGTCCAGCCGGGAACTACCTGCCCGATTTTCTGATAGTCCATACTGTCAATAACGTAGATCTCGCAGTCTGTCAATGCCTGAATATTCCAGCGGGCCGGAAGGTGAAACATGAAACTTGAAAGGTCTACCACAAAATATCCCTTTGTTGAGATCCACTTTGTGACTTCCCTGTCATTGATGATTACAAATTCCCTGATAATCCCCGACTGCACAAAACCAAGCCTGTCGGACTGTCGCCCGGTCCTGAGATAATATTCGCCCTTTTTGAGGATAATAGGTTTAAAAAAGGCGCTGATACTGGTCAGGTCATCCTTGCTGACACTGAAATAGGTGTGTATGTATTTTTCAAGTTCTGTCATTTCCGCAGTAATCAGCCTGTTACACCTTTCAGGTGACCGGAGCAGGTATTGTGATCTTTGCTGTACAGTAAACAATTCAGTACAACCGGCGGTTCGCTAAAAAGTCTGTTTTAACTTTTCCGACAGGATTTCTCTCACCTTTTCAGCATCGGGATTAATTGCAAGAATTGTCCCTTCATTATCCATCAGGAATGTTCCGCCACCCGAATTTGACACTCCGTACTTATCCCAGATATGATTCTTATGGTCAAGCTCTACGAGATTTATCCACGGAAACTTCTCCTTCTCTATGCGAGCTCTCATCTGATCAGTGTTATCAATCTCGGCAGCCACACCACAAACAGTAAATCCTCTGTCCCTGAATTCTTCATAAACAGGGATCATGCTGCGGCTTGTTGCTATACATGGTCCGCACCACGAAGCCCACAGATCAATAAGAGCATATTTGCCGCCTATGATGTCAGAGAGCCTGTGAACGGTTCCGTCCAGGTCTGGCAGGGAGAAATCTATAAAGCTGCCGCCAACTTTTATAGCATCATAGCCTTCAAGCATGCTCCTCATAATCTCGGTGTAGGCATGCTTCGGGTACCTTCCGGCAAACACGGGATAAAGGCTTTTTATCTCCTTAATGCTTGCCTGGCTTGATTCAAGGTACCTGAGATCATTCAACAGAAAGTAGTATGAGACGATGGACGGATTTTCCTCGATGTATTTGTATCTCCACCTTGTGGCTTCTGCCCTTAAGCTGTCGCCCTGACGGGTTAGGTCCTTGGCCCGGGGGCTCAAATCATTGCCCGTAGAACGCAGATCTTCCATTTTTTCCCGAAGCGCCATCCTGCTCTCATTGTCACCAGCATTTGCCAGTTCCGACTGCAGCAATTTCATTTCCGCACTGAAATACTCATTCTTCTGAAACAATGCATCGATGCTGTCATTTAACGGATCCGCCTTAGGCCGGAACATACCAAGAAACTCTTTGTTATACTCTGCCAGAACGCTGTTCAGGTTCCTGCCGGTAATCTTATTTTCATCAGGATTGCTGTACAGCTCGAAGCTTATCTCTCCCTTCTCAGCTATAAACAATACCGGTCGCCAGGAACCCCTTTCCAATTCCTCCTTGAATATCAACTCATACGCTTCAGGATGTGAGATCTGTATGGTGCATTCGAAAGCACTGTCCCTGACCGGTATTAACACCTGGTTAAACCGGGGATCATCAGTTGCCCTTTTCAGGATAAGGGTATCACTGTTTCTGTTATGAATTCTGCCCTTTAGAGTGCAGGATACTTCCCTGGTTGTACAGCTGGTAAGGACAACTCCGGAGACCATAAATGCGAGTAAAACTCTGATTTGTTTTTTCATCGAAATATAATTATTTAATTGTATATTAATCAATTATAATCAAGCCATATAGCATATTCATAACGGGTTTACCAGGGCCAATGGCAACAAGCCGGGTAAAGGTCTCTGCGGTCATGCAGCACCTTTTGTCAGAGTTGGTGATTTATGTATAGATTAAACTTATGTCTTTAGAAAAGAAGAACTTCCGGTCTCTTATTATCAGGTATCCTGCCAGGATTAACAGGAGAATAGTCTGGATAATTTTACTGTCAGGGTGAGTAGCAAAAATCTCATTAAAGAAAACAGCTGTTATGTGGAAAATGACCGGAAGCAAAATATTCCTTCTGGTCTTATAATATAACCAGTTCATGATCAAGACATATGGGATGATACTGACCATGAAGTTCAGGCTATAAATCCAACCAGACTCGACAAGGTTTGCCTGGTAGTAATCCTTAATCGTTGACAACGGAGCATGCCAAACAGCCCAGTAAGCTCCAAAAATCAAGGAAGTATAAAACAGACTGAATTTATTTCTAAGACAATCAGTGCCATACGAATGCCATGCGAGCTCTTCAAAAACCGGGGCTATGATAAGCAAAAACCAAACTGGAAGAACTCCTGAGGTAAAGGAAAAATGCCCGGTTATTACGAACTGACCCGGACTGTATCCAAATAGTAAAGAAATTCCCATTGCGACAAGGATGCTTGCCAGCATGATGAAGCATGTAAGGAAGATGTACCAGGGATTAATATCTCTGAAATTAAAGAACCTGCGATAAAAATCCCTGCGCAGATCCGGATTGCGATTCAGGAGCAGGAAGGCTACTATCATTGGGCTCACCAATCCAACCAGAGCAAGCATTATTGCAATATTCATATTCCGTTCTGCATTGGATGGCAGGTGGCTTATGTAACCGGCAGTGAACCAGAAGGTCCATGGCAGGATTGTAGATAAAAGATAGAAAAGGCCCGGTTTTTTGTAATTGCTGATCATATTATCATGAGTTATGATTTGGTACCCGAGTTAAGATTCGTGATTTCTGATTGCCCGTTCAGAAAAGGTGCTCTTTATCCTATTATTCCGACTATGAGTCCGATTAAAGGCACACTGTTAAAAGCCATATGAGTTATGATTCCTATCCAGGTATTTTTTCGTTTATAAATTACATAGGAAAGGGCCAGGCATGACGGCAAAAGGATTATCAGGTTCCATTTCCAGAAAATATGAAACAATCCCCAGAGTGTTCCATGAATTACCCAGGTCCATTTCCCGAAGGCCAGCTCCTGCCGGGGCAGAATATATCCCCGCCACCAGAATTCTTCTCCGATAATATTGAATATTAAGACTATAAAATATGTGATCGCAATCCACCATTGTCCTTTTAAGGGTATTCCCAGGAAAGAGTCCAGGAAAATGTTCTGCTCAAGTCTCGGGTCAACCGCGGGGATCAGAAATTCAGGAGGAGAAAAAAGCTTGAACTCAATAAGCCATTTGGGGGTGAATGAGAGTGTCTCATAAATTATGGCCATGACAACAAAAAGAACAAGGGCATAGATCCAGTCTTTCTTGGTCAATCTCTTAAGCCGGAATCTTGTCCGGAACGCAGTCCAGCCAAAGCTATTCCCCTCAATTCTGTACGCAATTATTGCAGCCACAAGCATTAATACCAACGGGGAAGTCATTGATACAATGTAGTTGACAAAGTCGTTGGTTCCATTCTGGTGGAGCTTTTGCATGACATAGTAAATGCTGAAACTAAAAATCAGAGATGGAATCCCAAAAAACAAAATAGAGGGGATTATCCCCATCGGTTTAATTTTAATAGTACCTGAAGTTTCCATAAATGGTCTGTTCTGTTTAGCCTGCTGTTAGTTTGCCTATTATTTACCCCAAAAATGAGGTTCAAAATGGTATACTTTTTTTGAACCTAATATCTTGAATATGCACGGATCTGAGCAATTAGCCAGACATCTCCCCTGCGGACCAGGATATCGGTGAACATATGATGTGCCAGGGAGGATACATTAGCAAATTCCCCGCCCTCAATAAGAGCCTCCCCATCGAGAACTGCCACATCGTCCGTCACAAAATTTACCCGGATAATACGGCTTGTGTGTGTCGAACCTTTGGCGGGACCACCTAAAAACTCAATGAACAGGTCACGGATCTCCTGGTGACCACAGGCCACATCACCCCTGGGGCTTATCACCACCGCGTCTTTTGTAAGGCGGGTGACTATTCCCTCAACATCTCCCGCCTGCCAGGCCTGGTCATACTCAGCCTCAACCCTGAGAACTGATTCCTTGTCTCGCAGTTTATTTCCTTTTTTCATTTCTATTGTAAAATTATTTTGCCTTGTTGGTATGGATTCAAATGTCAAACCCGTCAGGTCTGAGGTATTTGCCCGGAAAGCATGGCCCTGGTAAGTAAACGGATTGCTTTCATTGACAAATTATGTTAAAGACTTCCTTAAATCTAATTTTTTTCAGGCAGCATTTGTAAATTTAATCGGTCTTTTATTCATCCTTCAACCAATAAACCTGACATCATGAAAAAAATCGTTCACCACTCGCTACTGACCTTCTGTCTGGCTTTCGTCCTGAACACTTTATGTAATGCGCAGGAACACAATCTGCTGAGTGATTCAATTTATTCCGGTATTTTGAAAGAGGAAAGATCTCTCAAAGTACTCTTGCCTGACACCTGGAAGCCCGGATCAGCAGAAAAATATGAAGTTATCTATATAACTGACGGAGAGTGGGCTATGGATCCGTTTTCCTTTGTATACAAATGGGCTCAGGGAGAAAATTTTGTTCCGCCTGCCATCATAGTTTCTGTTCCGAACAGATATATCAATTCTGCTAACCAGCGTGACAGGGATTTTTTGCCGGTGCATGTTCCTCAACCAGCTATATCAGGCGGAGCAGGTAATTTCCTGTCTTTTTTTAAAGACGAACTGATCCCGTATATTGACAAGACATACCCTTCTAATGGAACCAGTTCCCTTTATGGGCATTCATACGGAGGTTTGTTTGTTTTGTATGCCTTGCTTTCTGAACCTCAATTATTTGAGTCTTATTATGCAACTGACCCTCCTTTTCGGTTTAATGATGATTATCTGATTAAAATGGCAGCCCAAAAACTGGAAAATCTCCCGCCCGATAAGATTTTATGGCTTGCTGGCAATGAATTATCATACAAAGGTCAGGGGATAGATCGCCTGGATTCGGTTCTGAGAATTAAGTCACCGGCAAGTCTGCACTGGAAAATGGTCACATACCCCAATGAGACTCATAACAGCGTAAGACTAAAAGCGATGTATGACGGGATAAAATTCAATTATTCAGGTTATTCGAATACTCCAATCAGTTTCCATCCGATGAATGGCATTCTATTAAAAGACAAACCAACACCGATAGTGGTACTTAACAGTAACCTTGATTTCAGGTATACGACTGATGGCACCGAACCGGATCAGACATCTGAAAAGGTAACGAACTCAATGTTTGCTGTAACAGGTCCTGCTCAGCTGGTACTGAAAGCATTTTCCGCAAGCGGGAAATACGACAAAACAGCGAGAGGTAATTTCGAACTGGGTGAAGCATTGCCTTCAGTACCGCAACCAAAAAAGGCTAAACAGGGTGGCCTGAAGTATTCATATTACGAAGGAAATTGGGATAAAATGCCTGATTTCAAACGTCTTAAACCGGTCCAGGCAGGTGTTGCTGATAGTCTTTTTTATACCAACAAGCTCCCTGGCAAAACTAATTTTGCCTGCCTGTCAGAAGGTTACTTTGAGATTCCCGGGGATGGTTATTATATTTTCGCACTTGTATCAAATGGTTGTTCAAGACTAATCCTGGGTGATAAACTGATAATTGAGCATGACGGTGCCGGCGTCGCAGAAAGTATAAAAACATTCATCCTTCCTCTGAAAAAAGGTTTTTATCCTGTCCGTGTTGAGTACCTGCAAAAAAATGAAAGCAGCGTTTTTCAATTACTTTATGTAAACATGGAAACCGGTAATGCCACAAATTATCCTTTCAGGCTTCAATATTACCTGAAGTAGACTCTCCCCGGGTCAGGTAATACCCGGAGATGTCTGCCATGACGAGGTCATGAGAGCCCGGTGTGATGCAAAAAAATGTTGGTTATTACAGGAGCGTCACGCAGGGTGCCTTGAATGTACCGGGATCATTGTTGAGGCCGTGCTTATAATTAATTACCTCGATTGTGTCCGGGACAATCTTAATGAGTACAAAGATCTCCTGCCAGTTCTGAATTCCGCTCCAGTAGTCACGCTTCATCTTTAAAACCAGATCCCGGTCATCAATAACTGAAGCTGTTCCGGTTATTGTTACATATCCTTTGGCGGAGAGATGGTCAGCGAAGTAAACACATACTTTCGGATTGGATTTTATCTCCTTTGCCTTACGACTTGCTCGTGCCGTAGCAAACCAGACAATAAAATCATTTTTGACCGGAAATGGATTCATGGTCCGGATATGTGGCTGTCCCAGGGAATCCATCGTAACGAGTCCACAATATGTGGTCTCATTTATGATCTCGTGAGCAGCTACAAACAGGGTGTCTCGGTTAACGGGTGATTGTCCGCTCATCACTCCATAAAATGAGCCTGACATGAAGATCAGAAGAAAGATGCCCGGAAAAATACACGTCCTTTTCATAGATTGAGGATTAGAGTTACAACCTGGCCTGCTACAAATATGAATACTATAAACAAGACTAAACGAACAGATACCCTTATACCAGGCTTGTAAAGAAGATTTAGTTCATCTGACATGGTTTCCTGTTTTAAGAATTTAAGATTTGTTATCATTTTTCTTTATGACCCATAACAGTATGAAATACCCTATTTTTAATCTGCACGAAAGGAATTATTCAGGGTTGGCAAACGTGAAACCGACGTCGGTCAGTAAAGGCAGACTGCTGTCAACTTCGACTTACATTTTGAATCAGAAGGTCTGGTCAGCAGACTCAGAACAGGTCATGTTATGTTCACTCGTTAAAAATTCTAAATATGCTCAGCCCGGCTTTTAAGCTCCTGCAAATTCTTTCTCATCCCTTCAGTCAGAGATTTTCGCATAAATGATGATCCTAAACCATTCAGAGACTCCTTGACAATGACTTTCGTTTTATTCCCTTCATTAATCAAGTACCAGTTATGTACTGCTTTTATCCACCAAATTCTTCCTGTCCAGCCAATCTGAGAGTATTCATTTACGGTATGTAATTTTGAATGAATTTTTAAACCTCCGGCTTCCCATTTAAATTCAACTCCAGGTTCAGGTGACCCGTATATCTGAGCCATGGTAACACTACTCTGCCATTCAGGCCAGTTATTAATGTCGCAAAGGATCTTAAAAACATTTTCCACGGGAGAATCAATAATTATCTCATCTTCAGAATAACACCTGGCCGCTGTATCTGCTTCAACATTCATCTGCTGAGCTCTTAAATGTGTCGCCATTAATAAAATAGCGATCCCCAAAAGAATAGTCTGCTTCATCCTGAGTGTTTAAAAGACCAAACAACCGGGAGTATTGATTTGTTTGCCAGTCAGATCTGACAGCAATGAAACCAAACGTTTTTGCCTTGATAGCAGCGTAGACCGGAGCGATCAGGTATTGAGAGCCAGATGCATTTCCTATATCAGCTAAGTGCCACAATTATGCTGGTTGTCAGCTGGACAAAGGCAACAGGTGCCCAGATTCGCTCTATCTTACTTGGCGTGATGGAATTCAGAACGGTAGCTATAATGAAATAAACTACAATGAACCAAATGGCTATTCTTGAAATTCCAGCGAGTTGTGGAAGTATTAATCCGGCGCGTGATAATACTATCACCGCGATAACTCCCAATATCAGGATGTTTATAATTGCTATTTTCCTCATCTTAGGCGGATATTTGCCTGGATATTTGCCCCCCATTGAAGCTTCTCCCCAAGGCACTCCTGCAGCCAAACATGCCTGAAAGATGATTACAATTCCAGTAAATACTGTGAAGGTTATAGCTGATATTGTTAATGGCATTTCCTGTTTCTCTGTTTATTACAATATGCAAAGTTAGAGTCTCATGTTTCCAAAGATCTTCACTGCTCTTAATAACATCATCACCTGGCAAAAGTTAAAGCCAACGTCAGGCGGACCCGGGCCCGCGGAGCACCAATGACATACACCGATCTGCCGCCGTTAGCTATTTTTTACTGTTCAATTACTTCATCTTCAAACTCTATTCCGCCAATCCTTAGCGCTATCACGTTGTATAGCCAGCACCAAAGCGCCGTCATCAAAAAACCCATTATGGGATATAATATGGGCATGATTACAAGTGGCAATGCTGCTTTCCCAAATCCCATACCACCAGGAAATCCTCCTGGGATTCCCGTAATGATCAGCATGGGCACAAATACAATCAGCGAAATAAAAAAGAAAATCAAAGCAGAAATTAATGCTGTCTTCAGCACCCTGATTTTTGCAACTCTTCTCTTTGTCATCTTGTTACGCTTTTAGGTTAATAGTTTATTTTTGCGAACCATATCTTACGACAGTGAATATTCTCAAACAGTAAACGGCACCTCCGGATGATGCCTGATATGCCTCCGGCCGAAAGCAGACATTTATGAAATTTCCCTCCATTCATTCAGGCTTACTTAATGCGCAGCCCCGTCAGTCCCAGTGCTGTACCCCCGACACCTCACTCCCATTACACTGTAAAACAAAGAGGCAAACAGATCGATTCTTCACCGAAGTTATGTAATAGTTTTCAAACAACATCGTCCCGCAACCTGAATTTATCCACCAAAATAACCCTGACGGTTGATTACTTCCATTCTGCTCCCGGCCCGGAATTTTCACTATATTTGAATTTGCCGGCAGACCACAACCAACTGCCTGGCGCTAAACCAGATATTACCTTATAACCATGAAATACGAAGACTTTATCGTCTCAACCCTCGGAAAAGGGCGTATTTGCTGCCTATAATGTCTGAGAGGGTATGAGCTGTGCCTTCCAGGTCAGGCAATGAAAAATCTATAAACCTGCCCCCCTGTTCTGATAGCATCATACCCCTCGAGCATATTTCATGTAATCTCAGTATAGGGATGCTCCGGGTACCTGCACACACACGCGGGATAAAGGCTTTTTTTCTCCTCAATGTTTGCCTGACTGGATTCAAGGCAAGCAAACTTCTTGTGATTCTTGTCATTTAGCAAGTAATGCTTATTGTCTGGAAGTCAATGGAGATAAAACTGCTCTTAAAACATCCGGTATCTTAATCTGTCACGGTAATGGTTTCAGATGAATTATTAGTCTTCATCGTTGAACACCTGCTCCTGTTGAATAAAGTTTCTGGTATCATTTATCCATCGATGTTCGTCATAATAGGCGTTTGAAAAGCCAATCATTGATGCGGCAAGGATTATATAAATCCAACGCCAGGTTGCTTTGATTGCTCGAGTGAAGAAATTAAACAGGAAGAATCCTTTCTTTTCGGGTTTAGCCATTTATCATTATACATTGAATTCCACATTAAAGTCCGGTTAGAAATGACTGGCCCGGGAATCGGGCACGGACTGAGTAATAACTCAGCCTTGATAGCGGACATTTTAATGTGGTCAATGGTCAGGCTATGGAAGAACACTCCTGAAGCCAGCTGAATCAGAGGCACAAAACTATTATATGTTGCCGATTGGAGTGATATGATTATTCGCTGTTCGAGATCAGTCAGTTCAAGAAGAACAGGTGAAAAAACATATAGATATCCAGCTTGCCCTGAACTTCTGAAGCATTTATAATAGTGGATGCTCTTGCTGACCTTGCTGTTTGTTCCCGACACCCATTCGGTAAGGACTGAATGGCTGATAACCGTGCTGTTGAACACGGGAGCTTCGCCAAGGCCGAAAAGGGCCATCAAGGCCAAAAACGGCACAATATGTCGCAAGCTGAACTTCATCCTGTAATTTATGACTTTATTGGCAGAATTGCAAAATTCCTGACGGACCCTCTGAGAACACTGACTGTGTCAAAGCGGGAGTATTAGGTTATTAGGCAAGAGGGAGAAACTGCTTATTTTCTGACAATCAGAGGTATGTGGTATTAGCCAGAACCACCATAAGTATACCGGCACTACCATCCTTGTTTATTGCTGGTTTACTGTTGGTTTTAAATCCTGATGTAATGTAACTGAACCAGCCCTGTGTCAAACTCTCTGGAGCTTATGAGTTTTAAATCAAGTTCGGGACGGCCATCCCTGAACAACCGGATTCCGTCACCAAGAATTACCGGGATGATAGATATTACGAACTCATCGATAAGGTTATCGTAAAGCAGTTGCGTCAAAATATCTGATCCCCCGTCACAAAAAATATTTTTCCCTTGCTCGTTCCTTATACCCGAAATAAGATTTTTTAGCGGACCGGAATAGTATTTCAGATTATTGTCCTCTGAACCAGTGTTGTGGCTGATAATATAAATCTCTTTGTCTTCAGGATATCCGAACCCGATATCCTTGATTTTATCGTATGTTCTCCGGCCAAGAATGATAGTGTCCACAGTTTTTAAAAAATCAGAATAGCCATAATCAACTCCCTCTTTCTCAACTCTTGATAAAAAGGATATATCGCCATCCGGTTTGGCTATATATCCATCCAGGCTTATTGCTATGTATGATATTACATTCCGATGATAAGACATCTTCCGGTCATGTTATGTAGAGATAACCTGGAAACAGGCCTTTCTGTTCACAACCCTGAATCAGAGAACCTGTAACGATTACCAAGAGAGAAGGGCCGACTACTTCATAAACATTCCGATCAGAAGGAACCCGAATAGGGGGATATTTGATCAAATCCTCTCTGACAGTCAGATGTTTAATTACTCCTGATCAGATTAAAGTTTTTGATGAGCTGTTCACAGAGTTGTTCAACATGAATCTCAGGCAACCCCAAGTCTTTAAAAATTTAATTGCCAGGAAGTTCTTTACCTGTTTGATCTGCAAAACGCTGCAGATCTTTATTAATAATACCCGGCATTTTAAATACCCTCAGCAAGGTCGCCAGTCTGAAAATATCCAGGTTGTGTTTCCGTATGTTTCTGCTGTCTATCTCCTCACCGGCAGATCTCCTTTTTGTCAGATCAAGAAAAGCTTTTGCCTTCAGACAAATCAGTGCTTCTGTTTGTGCAATTCTGATCGAATAATACAATCTGCTATTATCAAGGGTGAACCGATAGTATTCTTCATCCAACCTGGTTTCACCAACATTAATTATTCTATTGTAAATAATCTTACGCATTTATTACCTTCAAACTTTTCAACGATTCTGTCAAATACCCTGCGCGGTAATAAATTTGTAAGTTGAGCGAAGATATACTTGCCATGATTCATGGATAGATGCATTTCTCAAAGTCAGAATCTACCTTTTAAATTCAAATCGTCACGAACAAAAAAAAAGCTGCGTATGCGATTATTTCATAATTTCAAAGAACAATTAAGATTTTCTAATGCCCATTAGTGTAATAGTTTTTTAAACAACATCGTCCCGCAACCTGAATTTATCCACCAAAATAACCCTGACGGTTGATTACTTCCATTCTGCTCCCGGCCCGGAATTTTCACTATATTTGAATTTGCCGGCAGACCACAACCAACTGCC
>Ga0209098_1000164_pt1 | contig 74013 bp, 80 predicted proteins | sample AD_JPNHW1_MetaG_FD_184429 | JGI IMG/M metagenome (GOLD analysis project Ga0209098, IMG submission 184429) | Active sludge microbial communities of municipal wastewater-treating anaerobic digesters from Japan - AD_JPNHW1_MetaG (SPAdes) (version 2) | ecosystem: Engineered > Bioreactor > Anaerobic...
CCCCCATTGCTGAGAAGGAGGGGTTTTTCAGGGTGTCCGACATCAGAGTGGTCATCCGACCGCGAAGCAGAATGGGGGTTATAAAAAACCGTCGAATTCCACGGGTTCAAAACCAGGATCTCCCCCGCCCCTCATTGAATACCTTTTGTATCCTGGTGCATACAGGATGTATTCACCTGCGAGGTGATCCACCCCCCCTAAAAAACCGCCGCCGGCTCAATTGGCCCTACGGCAGCCCGATCGAAGCCCCCTTTCGCCTCTGGATATTGTCTGATATTGGACAAAAATCCCAACGGAAATGGCCCGGATCACCTCAAATATGGGTAAATCTCCCGATTCCAGAAAACCGTGTACATAATTACCCCTATTTTGCACGAAATTCACCGGACCACCCCCTCCGGAGGGCAATCGGAGCCCATTGCGTGCCCGGATCACCCTCCCGGAGATACACTTCCCGGGGCAGCCAAAACGAGGGATCCTCCCCCGTTGTCGGGTGCGGGATCCGGGCTCCTGCCGGAGCTATGCTCATCCATCGAAGGTTCCTCGTCCTGACTCTCCTCATCCGGAGAAGACTTCTCATCCTTTGCAGGTTCCCCGAACGGGCACTCCTCATCCTGAGAAGACTTCTCTCCCTCCGTATCCGCAACCGGCACCGGGAGCACCGGCCGGTAGAGAATAGTCCCGTCAGCCCGGATCTCGACAATGCTGTCAGGCCGGATCAGGAAGAACTGCCACCGGCCGTGGGGAAGCCGGAGCCAGAGCTCCCAGGCCATCACCCTCGTCTGGGGCATCCGGGTTATCCGTTTGATGTCGCGCTCGTAGTGGCGGATCACATCCATCGTGCAGGCAAACTGGAGGCCTGATACCCGGAACCGGACAAAGACATTCCGGAACTCTTCGCAGATGATCAGGTCAAACGAATCGCTCCGCCCGCCCGGCACCAGGATCACGTCCCCGCGTCTCTCTGCAATCTCCGTTGCATCCCTGAACATCCGGTGCGGGGGCCGGCCGCGTCCCCGGCTCACGTCCCCTCACCACCGGCCCACACAATCTCTGCCCGCAGCTCGCGGTTCACCGAGCGGGTGCGGATACTGATATTGTAGAAATGCCGGCCCGCCTTCTTCACCACGATCCGCTCCAGCTCCTCGCCGGCGTTCTGGATCTCGTCCCGGATCACGGACGGGATCAGGAAGAGCGGGACATCGGGCCGGACCTGCGCCGGTCTTCGCGGCATCAGTACCGCCCCCTTTCGCCCGTCACACCATTCCTCAAAATCTCCGCGTTTCGCTTCACATCATTCTGGTGACAGGTTCCGCTACCCGCTCCGGTCACCCGCGTTACCATTTTTTTGTCGTCTCTTGTCATGCCTGGTCAATTCGTACACTATTCCCCTCGCGCTACCGTGCAGCACTCCTGCATCGTCAGGACCGCTCTTCATCCTCTAAAAAAACCCGGGCTGGTCTGAAACGTGATCTGCCATACGGCAGGTCCCCTCTACGATCATCAGCCACAGGAAGAAGATCAGAAGAGCGGGGTCCGATGTATGCCGGATACAGCCGGAACAACGGGACAAGAAGATCCCGGTGCAGGATCGTTGTGGTGCCCGGACGACTGCCACGCAACCCGGCCCGGTACTGCGAGCACCCCCATCGCGGCACAGACAAGGGCCATGCACCGGATCAAGAACCAGAGGATGCAATCAGCACGGTGCGGGGGGTACCCCAGCATCCTTATCTTCGTTAAGAGCCGGGTGCAGAACTCGTGAGGCATTCTACTAAGTAATATTCATAAAAAATAGGATATATACTAATTGGTTGATGACAAAATCCGGCAGCATTTTGCTTATGCAATCAAAAATCGGAACGGAAATTGCGGTCGGATTCGTATAACCCGGAGGTTATATGATTGAACCGCGGGGATTTTTGGTTTATTGGGGGATCAATGGTCCAGGCGTCTGATTACATCCCCGTTTACTTTCCCGACATAACCCCATCTAAGTATATTCCGTGAATACGCCCACAACGTTTAGCCGGATACGTAAACCCCGGTCACCAGAGAGCCGCAGTTTTATGGCAGGTGTGCCAGGAGGGTGCAATAAAAATCCCTTCATCCACCCGCCACCGGTTTCACCACCGCCCCTGTACCGCTCCCCGCCCTTTCAGCCATGGTTCAAGGGCTCGAAGATTCCCTGAAAGAGATCTTCTCAAGGCCCTCACATTCCTTCGTCGCGTGAGTGCCCCATCGCACACCGCCATGATGCGAGGGCCAAGGGCAACGAAGAACGTGCGGATCGATAGAGGGGGACGGGTGGTTTTAGAAACGGTACATATCCTGAATACAGTTCATGCAGAATTGTCTGGCGGGTTTGAATATTTCCTGGATCTCGCCAAATTCTAAAACCTGCCAGTCGCCATCTTTCGATAACAACAAACCTTCACATACGCTTCCCATTGTCCCGATCAAACCGGTCTCTGAATAGACAGCCACATATTTTGCAGATTTCTGTCCGCAATTATCCAGCGTATGCAGCCGTTCGATCTCCATGGAAACGGACTGTATCAGGTTATCGGGTTCATTCTTTCTTTCACGGACCAGGACAAAGAGGTGGATATCACTTTCAGCGATCAGCCTTTCGCTTAATTTCCGGTCAACTACCGGATCCTTACTCTCTCGATCCTTCCCTTTTCTTGTATCGAGATCTTCAGAGATCCGGGGATAGTACCCGGCGTTCAAAAGGAATTCCTTTAAGGAGATCAGACCCGGTTTTCTCGATCCGTAAAATGAACCGAAAATGCCAATGGGTGTATCGCGTTTGTAGCGGTCGAATTGCTTTCTCCTCTCTGAATAAGAATGGCAGGTCTCTTCAGAAAGGGTCATTGTAATAAGAATTTATTGTAAAGGTTTAGTTATCATTACCCTTGCAGGGTGAAAGTGGTATCAAAAGGATTATGAGTTACTGATTCGTAACTAGTTATGTGGTAGTAACTTATGGATGAGCACGCTGTTCAGCATTACCTGGACCAGGTTCCGGTTGAGATCCGCGAAGCGGTCATGGAACTTGATACCCCGCTGAAATGGGCGATCTATATCGCAGTTACGGTCGAAGGGGACAAATTTTTCAACCAGCTGAAGAAGCAGTTCAAGGCAAATCCCAACACGATCGATAAGGCACTCAAATCACTGGTGGCGGGCGGTCTTGTTACAAAGAAAGTGAAACAACTTGCGGATATTGGCGATACCAGCAAGACCTACTATACGTCCACACCTCTTGGCGAAAAACTGCTGGCCGGTTTGTACGAGATTGCCCTGCCCCCGCTGACGATGCAACCGGTTACCGCTCCTGTCACCCGCCGCCGGGCCTCACGGGTTGAAGAGATCTGATCTTATCCGTTTTTGGCATCAGAGGCAACGGTCACGTATTCCCTGACTGTTGATTCCCCCACATCATCCCGCCACCTGCTTCACTACCGCCCCCGCGAACCGCTCCTGTACTCCCGCCCTCTCTTTCAATCGTGATTCAAGGGCATCGCAGAGTTTCATCAGTGTATCAACCTTCGCGACGATGCGGTGCTATTCAGCGAGGGGTAGGGGGTTCGGCCGGCATTTCAAACGCAAACCAAAAGGTGCACTCAGCCAAAAACTGCTTCAGTCCTGTTCGGCCTTCCCGCTCTCATCCTTCTTCTTGTTATACGTGCAGAACGACCCGCACCGGGTGCACTTCCCCTCGGTGCACGGCTCGATATGGATCGTCACGTTGGCCCGCGGGAACTCGAGCAGCAGATCGGCTTCCAGGTGATCGGCGAGATCGTGCGACTGCACCACTGTGATCTCGCCCGCCATCACCAGGTGGAACTCGATGAAGACCTCCGGGCCCGACCGCCGGGTCTTGAGGCCGTGGAACCCCGCGTAGATGCTGGCATGCTCGCAGATGATCTCGATGATCCGCTGGTTGTCGGCATCCGGGAGGCTGTGGTCGATCAGATCGGCGAGCGAGCGGCGCGTGAGATCGTAAGCCGCCTTCATGATCACGACCGCAACGCAGAGGGCAACGAGCGAGTCCAGGAGGGCGATCCCGGTCAGCTTGATCAAGATGAGCCCGACCATCACACCGGCCGAGGTGTAGACATCGGTGCGCAGGTGCCAGGCATCGCTCTCGAGCGCAATAGACTCCGAGAGTTTGGCCACCTTCATGAGCCGGTTCGAGACGTACAGGTTCATCAGGGCCGAGATGCCCATCACGACAATACCCAGGATGAGCAGGTCCGGGGAGGTGGCTTCTGACTCGCCGCCCAGCAGTTTTTTGAATGATTCCCAGATGATCAGAATCGCGGCCACAAAGATGAGCAGGGCCTCGATCAGACCCGAGATGTCCTCGAACTTGCCGTGCCCGAAGGCATGGCTTTTGTCGGGGGGCTCCGAGGACATCCGGACCGAGAAGAAGGCGATGACGGCAGCGATCAGGTCCATCGAGGAGTGGATCGCTTCCGAGATGATACTGACCGACCCACTTGCAAACCCGACAACGAACTTCATCAAAACAAGCCCGGTGTTGGAGATGACCGAGAGCCGTGCGGTATTGGACTTCAGCGTGTCGAGTGCCTGCTTATCGGGCAGAGGAGTATCCATGGTTTCTTTGTACCAATCGGCGTCTTGTTTCATGAAGATATGGGAAAAATGAGGTGATGCTGTACTGCCGGGCGCGGGAACAGCCTGCGGGCACGCGGTTTGCCGGATACCGGTTACTCTTTCGTTTCGTGCAGGTGGTTATCCAGACCCTGCCTCTTCTTGAGCTGCTCGATCCTCGCAAGCGCCCGCTGTTTTGCCGCCCGTTCACTGTCATCGGCCGGCTCCCAGTACGGCTGCGTAACGGTCCAGGTCAGGTTCCCGCTCAGGGGCGGCTCTGGGAATGCGCCGGGATCACAGAGCATCTGGCCCCGGAACTCGACAGGGTTTTCCTGGAAGCAGGACCAGACGGCTTTCCGGATCACGGACTCGTCCTGGAACTGGCAGTCCACGAGCGTCAGCTGCTCCCGGAACCTTGTGATGAACTCCACCGGGACATTGTAGAGCACGGCCGTCAGGCCCTTCGTATCGATGATACGTCTCTTCTCGTCCACGCCGTTTTTCAAAAGCGCCCTGATGGCATCGCCGGTCTTGTGCCCCTCGGACTCGGGGCCGCCGAGGATGAGAAAGCGGATGTTCGGGTTGGCCACAATATTGCAGATCAGTTTCTCGATGCCGATGTTTGCGGTCTGCAAGGTCCCGGAGAGGGCGGCACCGCTCTCCACGCCGGTCCGGACGAGCTTCTCGATCGCGGGCGGGATCGCCTCGGCATCGTACGTCAGAATGATGACAACCGCCGCCGGGGAATAATCATTGCCCCGCAGGTAGCGCCCCTCTTCAGGAGGATAGGCTGGGTGGGGTGGTACTTTAAGCATTACCGGATCATCTCGTTCAACCTAATCAGGGCAGCAGGCCCCATCCGTCTTCCCCCCGTACCATCGCCCCCGGAGCCAGAGCGCAACGTTCACGAGCGCGATCAGCACCGGCACCTCAACTAGCGGCCCGATCACCGTTGCAAACGCCACGGGCGATGCAATCCCGAAGACCGCAATCGCAACCGCAATCGCGAGCTCGAAGTTGTTGGACGCGGCCGTGAACGAGAGCGAAGCCGACTTTGCGTAATCGATCCCGAGACGCCAGGCCATCCAGAAACTGACAAAGAACATGATGACGAAGTAGCAGAGCAGCGGGACTGCGATCGTCACCACGTCGAACGGCACGTTCACGATGTATTCGCCCTTCAAGGAGAACATCACGATGATCGTAAAGAGCAGGGCAATGAGCGTGATGGGCGAGATCTTCGGGATGAAGACCTGCTCGTACCAGGCCTTTGACTTCACCCGGAGGAGGGCATACCGGGTCACCATCCCCGCGATGAACGGGATACCGAGGTAGATGAAGACGCTCGTTGCGATCTGGAGCATCGTGATCGAGACCGCTGACCCGGCCCCGATGCCGAGCAGGGGAGGGAGGTACGTGATGAAGAACCAGGCATAGACGGCGTAGAAGAAGACCTGGAAGATGGAGTTCAGGCCCACGATCGCGGCACAGTACTCGCAGTCGCCTTCTGCGAGATCGTTCCAGACGATCACCATCGCAATGCACCGGGCGATCCCGACCAGGATCAGGCCGTACATGAAGAGCGGCTGGTCGCGGAGGAAGATGACCGCGAGCGCAAACATCAGCACGGGCCCGACGATCCAGTTCTGGACGAGCGAGAGGCCGAGCACTTTTGTGTTCGTGAAGACCCTCCCCAGTTCCTCGTACTTCACCTTCGCGAGCGGCGGGTACATCATCAAAATGAGCCCCGCCGCGATCGGGATCGAGGTGGTGCCGGCCGAGAGCCCGGTGATCAGTGCCGGTACCGCAGGGGAGAAATACCCGATGGCGATCCCTGCCGCCATGGCAAGGAAGATCCAGAGGGTCAGGTACCGATCAAGGAAGGAGAGGCGGTTTGTGATTGCCATGTGCATCAGCCTTACAGGATCTTCTCAAGGATCTCAGCAGCATCCCGCACATACTCCGGGCATTTTGTCCTGAACAGGTTTACTTTCGCAGCTGCGTCGTACTCGTCCTGAATGTTCAGGTTATACCCGAGCAGTTCCGTGCAGTTGATCGAGCCGTTCTTTAGCGTAAACTCGTGGATGAACTGCCGGACAAGGGCCCGCGTCTTCTCGGTTGCGGCATCGTCGTCTGCCACGGTCTTCCCGTACTTCAGCCCGATCACCAGGATTGCCCCGGATACGGCCCCGCAGGTATTGCCGGTCTTTGAGATCCCGGCCCCGAAGCCGCAGGCGATCTTCTTTGCCAGAGCGGGATCCAGGCCAAGCTCATCGGAAAAAACCGAGAATACTGCTGCAGAGCAGGTGAATTTCTTCTGGAAACTGGCCACTGCTTCGTCGGCTCTTGTCGATGGTGTCATCTGCAGTCACCTTCTCTCTTTTCCGGCTCACACGATGAAGTTTCTTCACCAGATCCGCCACAGCAGGAGTTGTCGTCCCCGCCGCAGCTGCACTCGGTGTCCATATCCTTTCCCCGCAGCGCAGCGCCGATCATCGCCCATGCACAGCCCACCCCGCTCTGCACCGTGATCGCCTGCACCGGGCAGTTCTTTGCACAGGCCCCGCACTCCATGCAGGCAGCAGGCCGGACCAGTTCCGCGTGCTCTCTTCCCTCAACAAAGACCGCGTGCGGGCAGACCTGCGTGCACCTCTTACAATTGATGCACCGGCCGGGATCGTAGGCAAGACTCGTCTCGGTATAGCAGGACATGCTCAGATCACCCCGAGAAGGCGGCTGATACCCAGAACGGCGCCGAGCGCGACACCGAGAACCGCCATCGCTGCCATCACCGGCACGTACCGGAAGATCTCTTTCTTGACACCGGTCCGCGAGGTGTAGGTCGTGCTCCCGGTGAAGTTCAGGGCAAGGTACGCCACCACCGCGGGCATGACAAGGAGGGCCGAGACCGCTCCCGCCGCGTTTGCCCACAACGGCAACCCGGGCGTTGTCCCAAACGTGTACGCAAACGGAAGGGCAACCACGAGCCCGAGGAGGAGACCTTTACCGGAGAAGTCCTGCGTGGGGATATACGGCAGGAGGGCCGGGATGAGCACGGTCCCGGCAAGCACCGCCGCCACGGCTGCAAGCGCTGCCACCGGCCCGGCAAGCAGCCAGAGAACGGCAGCGACAATGACCATGGGAAGTGCAATGTGCACGAACTCCACGGGGATCAGGACCAGGCGGTCAGGGAGCGGGAACTCTACCCGGCGCATCGCCGGGGTTGCCGTGTGACTTTTCAGGTACTCCGGCAGGTCGCGGGCCCGGACCGGGCCGAACTCGACGAGGAACTGTGTCCTTCGCAGCACCTCCGGCCACGAGACACCCGGGGCCCCGAGCTGGGGCACGATGATCTTCCGGTGGCTCACAACCCCGGCAAGGCCGTTGGCCTCGATGCGCCGGATAAGTTCGTCGGTGCCAAACGTCCCCTTCCCCGCAGCGCACCAGACATTGATGCCCCGCGTGTCCAGCACCAGAATCCAGGCATCGAAGCCGGCGAGCGCCGAGCGGAGGGCATCGAAGCTCAGCGTGTAGTTGGCCGAGGCAAAGACCGGCGATTCGGCCGTGGGATTCCCGAGCCGGTACAGGCCGGGCACCACGCGGTGGCTCTCCCGCTTCCAGCCCCACCGGGCAAGGACGTGGTCGAGCCGGTTGGCTGAGGTGATCGTGCTCGTTGCGGTGCGGATCGTCCGGTCTTTAGGGCTCGCTGACGAACAGCCGCAGGAGGCGGCCTGCGGGCCGGGGGTGCAGGAGCAGGGTGCACCGGCATGGTTCTTCTCGTGATGGGTATCGGTCATGGATTATTCCCCGGCGAGTCTCGTGTGGACTGCTGCCACCACCCGTTCGATCTCGTGGTACTGCACATCCGCCATCCCGTTCTTCTCGATCCCGAGTTCGGTGGCGATGATGCAGACATCCGGCACCAGGCCGGCAGCCGTGAGTTTCCTGGTTGCACAGTGATCCGTGCACCCGTCGATCACGATCAACCGCTCTGCTCCTCCCGCATCCAGTTTGAGCGTCTCAGCGGACTGCTTGCAGTTCATGCAGAGGAAGATGCCGGGCCGTCTCTGCATCAAAAGCATGCCGGCCTGCGTGGTGAGTTTTCCGGTATTCGAGACACCGGAGCAGGTGACGATGGCGTAGGTCATGGATGTCCACTCTGAATTAACAGGTCCCGCCGCACCCGCAGCCGCTCCCGCCGTCTTTTCCGCCGGTCTTCTGCGGTTTTACTGCATCCGTCTTCCGGCCCTCACCCTTCCAGCACGCATCAACGATCGTCTCGAGATCGTTGTTCGTGTAGGACTTCGAGGGGCCTTTCGTGATACCGAGCCCGGTGATGAGGAGGTGCTGGCCCACCGGGACGCCCTGTGCCCCGGCAATCTTCTTTGCGCAGAGCATCTGGCAGCCGTCAAGGACAACCACCTCATCCGCCGTCTTCGCACGCGCAATAAGGCTCTCCGCCCCGATGGCGAGCAGGGCAACGCAGGCAATGCTCCCGTAGCCTTCTTCGGTGAGCTGGAGCGCTGCAAGATTGGCGAGCTGCCCGACATTTGCCTGGCCGGCACAGGGGAAGATGATCCGTTTCGGTTCGTTCTGTCCGCAGGAACAGGTTGCTTTTTCTGTCATGGTCTACTCCGTAAGCATCGATTTGATCTCGTTCACGTCCGGCACCCGGCCTTCTGCAACAATCTCGCCGTTGATGAAGAGTGCCGGTGTCATCATCACCCCGCTCTCCACGATGGCATCCAGGTCCTCGACCTTCACCACGTCTGCCGCGATCCCGAGATCCTTAACTGCCTGTTCGACATTCGCAAAGAGCCGCCGGCACTTCAGGCAGCCGGTTCCGAGTACCTCAATTTTTGTCATGATAAACACCAGACTCAGATTTCAAATTTTTTTGTATTCTTCCAGCATCGCCAGGGCATATGCCTCTTCGACACCTCGCGGCACGTAATTGTAGATCTTGATCTTCTTCATGAGCGCCTCACGGATCGCCGCATCGCTTCTAAGGTTCTGCTCTTTCACCGTGGCGATGCTCTCGTCCAGCATCGTGATGCCGGTCAGGATCCCGTTGACCGGGATCCGGCGGATGCGCCGGAGCGCATCGGCGGCACAGCAAGGAATATGAACGTTTGTCATCATCACCACCCGAGATTTCCGAAGATGAAGCCGGCCAACGTCGAGAAGACGATCACGAGGCCGGCATATACGAGCGTTCTCTTCCCGCCGATGATCCGCCAGAGAACGAGCAGGCTCGGCAGGCTGACGGAGGGCCCGGTCAAGAGCAGGGCAAGGGCCGGGCCTTTTGCCATCGACCCCGAGAGGTAGCCGAGCGTGGTCCCTATGATCGGCACCTCCAGCAGGGTCGGCATGTAGAGGATGGCGCCGAGCACGGCCGCAAGGAAGTTGGCGGGAAGCGAGTTGTCGCCGAAGAACGGCTTGAACCAGACCGGCGGGATGAAGAAGGCGATGACGCCGAGCGCGAAGGTGCCGAGGATGAGGACCGGGAAGATCTTCTTGGTCAGGTCCCAGATCTCAAGGCCCCACTCGGTCACCTCCTCCTTCGTGAAGTAGTAGATCAAAAGGAAGGCTGTCGCCATCGAGAGGCCATACACGATCAAAAGCCGGACGAAGACGTCCAAAGCCGAGGTGCCGATGAGCAGGATTGCGACGAGGATGATGAAGAACGCCGGAACCACCCATTTCGGCCGGAGATCTTCCTTTGCCAGCGCGGCCCGGCGGGCTGCGGCATGGGTCTTCGTGCTCTCTTCGTCATGGGCGGGAAAGAGGCTCATCATGATGAGCCCGATGAGGATGGAGAGGACGACTGCCGCCACCGCCCGGGCGATACCCAGGTCGAGCCCCAGTACCTGTGCCGTGTACACAATGGCAAGGATGTTGATCGCCGGTCCTGCGTACAGGAACGTGATCGCGGGCCCGAGGCCGCTGCCCTTCTTCAGGATGCCCGCAAACATCGGGAGGATCGTGCAGCTGCAGACCGCGAGCACGGCGCCCGAGATTGAGGCGATCCCGTAGGAGGTGGTCTTCTTCGTCTCGGGGCTGAAGTACTTCAGGATCGCATCTTTCCTGATGAATGTCGCGATCGCCCCTGCGATGAAGAAGGCCGGGACCAGGCAGGTGATCACGTGCTGCGAGAGATAGGCAAAGAGGGTCTCCCACCCTAAAAGGAGCGAACCGATCACAGGATCTGTCATGGAAGTACCTCACACCAGCGGGGGCGAGAATGTGGCCAGCAAAAGCAGCCCGTCGGCTCCCGCATCGATGCGGTGCAGGGTGTTGGCCGGCATGACCCCCAGTGTTCCGGAAACGTACCGGATCGTTTTCTTGTCGAGCAGGCAGGTGCCGCTCCCCGCGAGCACATCGTGGATCTCCACCATGCCGGCATGGGCGTGGTCGCCGATCGAGCACCCGGGATCGATCCGGACATGGTGGAGGCTCATGCGGCCGCCGGTCTCGCTGCCCGTAACCAGGTGTTTTAAGAACACTCCCGCGAAGCTCGCATGGGGAGCCCATGCAAGTGCAGAGGCCGTCTTCTCAGTGTCCGCGAGCACGATACGATCTTTCTCTCCCGTTGCCGTGCAGGGCGTGGTGGTGGGTTCCATGAAAGTCACTTCATTTCAAATTTTATTGAATTAATGTGAATTTGGCAAGGTTATATATCTTTTCATTTCAGATTAATTTGAAATGAAGCGCGTGAACTCTGCCTGCTGCGGGCCTGAAGGAAGAACCGATGCGGCGGGAAAGGAACCGGAGATCCCCGAGCAGATCCAGAAGGAACTTGATGCCCTCGGGGGCTTTGAGGCCCTTGCCGGGCGCGTTCCCGATGCAACTGACTTAGAAGAGCAGAGCAGGATCTACCACGCGCTCGCCGACCCGCTCCGGCTCACCATCCTCTACCTGCTCCGCGACCAGCCGCTCTGCGTCTGCGTCATCAACCGGTTCACACGCCTCTCCGGCTCGAAACTCTCCTATCACTTAAATATCCTCAAAGAGAATGGCTTGATCGAGGGCGAGTACCACGGCAACTGGATCATCTACGCGCTGACGGATACCGGGCGGGCATTTATCCGGTGATCCGGTCATTTTTATTTGTCAGGCACCGCAGTTACGATCTTCCTGATCACCGGGCAATCTTCTCATTGATTGTCTAGATCTTATGCCTTGAGCGGCAGTTGATCCCCAGCGCCTGCTCTGACATTTTCAGAGTCCGTCACCATGGAAAGAGATAATGTTGTACAACAGATATCATAACTAGATGGATGATGTGATACGGGTCCTCTACGTCGATGATGAACCGGGACTCCTGGAACTCGGACAACTGTTCCTGGAAGAGTCCGGGAAGTTCCGCGTCGGGACCTCCGCATCAGCACGGGAAGCGTTAACCTTCCCCATCCCCCAGGCATACGATGCAATCGTCTCTGATTACCAGATGCCCGAGATGGACGGGATCGCATTTTTAAAAGAGGTACGGAGACGGTTCGGGGATATCCCCTTCATCCTCTTCACCGGACGGGGCCGCGAGGAGGTGGTGATCGAAGCGATCAACAACGGCGCCGACTTCTACATCCAGAAGGGCGGCGACCCGGTAACCCAGTTCGCCGAGCTGGCGCACACGATACGCCATGCGGTGCAGATGAGGCAGACCAAGCTGACCCTTGCCGAGCAGAACCAGCGCTACCACGATCTCCAGAATGCCAGCGACCTGATCCAGAGTGTCGGGCCGGATGGCCATTACCTGTTCGTCAACAAAAAATGGCTGGACACGCTCGGCTACACGGAGAATGATCTCCCCCGTCTCACCGTAGCCGATGTCGTCCACGAGGAGTGTCTCGGGCACTGCATGGATACCTTCCGACGGGTGATCTCCGGCGAGAGCGTGGGAATCATCGAGGCGACCTTCAAGACCCGCGACGGGAAGAAGGTCTGGGTCGAGGGCATGGCGAACTGCAAGATGCAGGACGGGGTATGCCAGTATACCCGGGGATTATTCAAGGATGTCACCTCAAGGAAGAAAGCAGAACAGGAGCTGCTGAGGAAGAATGAAGAGCTCTCTGCCATCAATGAAGAACTCAGGGCAACCGATGAGGAACTCCGGACAAATTGTACCCTGATCCAGGAGAAGGAGCAGGCTCTGCGCGAGAGCACCGAGACCTTCCGGGCGGTCGTGGAACAGTCGAACGAGGGCGTTATTATCGTTGATTTTACCGGCAAACTCCTCTATGCCAACCACCGGGCATCGGAAATTGTTGACAATACAGGAGAACTGGATACTACCGGCGCGATCAACGTGCTTGAATTTGTTGCCCCGGAGTCACGAAAGAGTGCTATCCAGGCGTTCAGTGAGGTCGCCCAGGGGCGCGACCGGTTTTTGGTGAATTATAAGATCACGTCCCTTGCAGGCAGGGAGCGATGGCTGGAGTGTATTGGCAGGAAGATCTCGTACAAGGGTTCGCCTGCCATGCTCCTCTCCTTCAGGGATGTGACTGAACGCCAGCATGCCCAGCAGGAATTGGCCCGGGTTCACGAGGAAGTCCGGCAAGGCCTCACCGAGGAGAAGCTGATCTCTGATTTTTCACAGTTCCTTCTCACGGCAACTTCGGTTGAAGAGGTGCTGGACGCCTTTGAGGAGATCATCTTCAGCCAGTCGGGCGCTGACTACCTGATGCTGGCAAAACTGGATCCCGTAAAAGATACCATCAAGATCCATTCTCTCAAAGGGTTTGGACCCCTCCTTGAGCAGATCGGCCGTCTGATCTCGGTTGCCCCGACATCCCTGAACGTGCCGGTTGATGTGATCAAAGCACAACAGGACCGCGTACCGCTGGAACTGGGACTGAAGAGATTGACCGGGGGAATAGCCACCATCTCAAGGGGGTACCTGCCAAAAGCGGTCTGCGTCGGGATTGAGACGATCCTCCAGGTCAAGACCATCTATATCAACGAGCTTGTCTGGGAAGGAAATATGTACGGGAGTATCTCCTTCGGGTTCAGGCAGGACAAGGATATCCGGAACACTGCCCTCATCTCCACCTTGAGCAACCTTCTGGCAAACGCGCTCTGGCGGCTCTATTCTGCGGATGTCATCTCCTCGGAGCGAAGATTCCTTGCGGAACGCGAGGAGATGCTGCGGCTGCTCTTTGAAGATATGGTGGACGGACTTGTCCATGGTAAGCTGCTCTATGATGGATCGGGCAACCCTGAGGATATGATCTTCCTGCAGACCAACAGGAATTTTTCGCTCCTGACGGGTCTTGAGAATGTTGTCGGGAAACGGATGTCAGAACTGGGGTTCGCGATGCAGGTGTTGAACGGTCATTTGTTTGAGATCTTCTGCAGGGTCGAGGAGTCCGGAATTCCCGAATCTCTCGAGAACCCTGTCAAATCCCAGGAGAGGTGGCTGAATATCTCGGTCTTTTCCCCAAAGAGAGAGCATGTTGTTGCGGTCTTCCATGACATCACGGATCGCAGGAGAGCGGAAGAAGCGTTACGGCAGGCCAACCGGAAGCTCAACCTCCTCTCGGGCATCACCCGCCATGACATCACGAACCAGCTGATGACCCTGGATGGTTTTGTCTCCCTCCTCCGCAAAAAGATCCCCGATCCCTCATTTGAACCCCAGTTTACCCGTATTAGTGCTGCAAGCAGGCAGATCAGGGATATGATCAATTTTACCAAAGAGTACGAGGAGATAGGGGTGCGTGCTCCGGCATGGCAGGATCTCCGGTCCCTTGCTGACGGTGCAGGGGGGGATGCCCGGCACGGTCACGTCACGCTCATCAATGATCTTCCTGCCCGGATCGAAATATTCGCCGATCCCCTGATTACCAAAGTCTTCTTCAACCTTGTCGACAACGCCCTGCGGTACGGGGGGAAGATCACGAAGATCCGGTTCCTGCTTGAGGAACGGGATGGCAACCGGGTCATTGTCTGCGAGGATGATGGTGTAGGGGTAGGTGCGGACGAGAAAGAGAGGATCTTCGAATTGGGATTCGGGAAGAATACCGGTTTTGGTCTGGCCATCTCACGTGAGGTTCTCGATATCACCGGCCTCACCATACAGGAGAACGGTATGCCGGGCCAGGGTGCACGGTTCGAGATCACCGTTCCGGCCGGACAGTACCGGTCAACAGAGTAACCTCCTTTTTTCCCCCGTTAATGGATAGGGGGGGCCAGATCGTGACTTACAGAGACCGGCGAGCAGGGTCCAGAAAGATCACCGTCACCTGGTTGCCGCTCTCCTTCCCGTAGGCATCCACCCGGACCGCGACCCGGTCCACCATCCGCCCGGTGGTCAGGATCAGCGAGTCCTGGCCCCGCAGCGCCCGCAGGATGCACTTGTCGATGACCCCGTAGGTGAACTCCAGGGGGATGCTCTCTGTTGCAGCGCACTGCTTTGCCCGCGTCCCCATCGCCCCGACCGCAAGACCCTTGCGGGCCTTCACCCATGAGGCCAGCGTGCCGGTCTCACCCTCATCCACGTTGCAGACCGTGATGGTGCCAGGCTGCGGGTGGCAGCAGGAGCCCTGGGTGTGCTGCTCGATGATGTGAACCATGTCGAGCACGCTCCGGGGCTTGCGCTCGGGGATTGTAAACCCGCGTTTCTCCAGTTCCACCGAGAGTTCGAGAAGCGTCGGGACCGAGAGGTGCGCCATGCGGACATAGACCGGGTTCCCGAACGCCACGTCCGGCACATCCTCCCGGATGATCCGGCCATCGGCAAGAAGGATGACCCGGTCTGCCCACGGGTACGCGAGTTCCACGTCGTGCGTGGAGATGATGATCGTCTTGCCGTCATGGTTCAGCTCGTCGAGCAGTTCCATGAGGTCCTCCGAGCCGGACGGGTCGAGCCCGGTGGTCGGCTCATCGAAGACCAGCACGTCCGGGTCCATCGCGAGCACCCCGGCAATGGCCACGCGTTTCTTCTCCCCGCCCGAGAGCTGGTGGGGCGGCCGGCGCTCGAAGCCCTCAAGGCCCACCTGCCGGAGGGCCACCGCCACTGCCTCCTTTACGGCAGTTTCATCGAATCCGAGGTTCACGGGCCCGAAGGCCACATCCTGGTACACGGTCGGCGCAATGATCTGCCGGTCCGGGTTCTGGAGCAGAAAGCCGACCCCGCGCCGGACCTTGCGGAGCGAGCGGGTATCATACCGGATCTCCTCGTTGTCAAAGAGCATGATGCCGGAGTCCGGCCGGATCATGCCGTTGAACATCTGGAGGAGCGTGGACTTGCCGGCGCCGTTCGGGCCCACGAGCGCGATCTTCTCGCCCCGCCGGACATGGAAACTGATCCCGGTGATCGCCTCCCGGCCCCGGGGGTAGCGGTACCGGACATCCCGTGCTTCAAGGACAATGCTGCTCATAATCTGATCTCCTATAACAGGGTCATTCCCTGCGATGCATACACCGCTGCTGCACCGGCAACGAGGAAGAGGCAGAGCGTGGCAACCGACCGGAACCCGGCCGGCCGGCATTCTCCTAAGAGCGCAAACTTCCCGTCATAACACCGGGCATCCATGGCACGGATCAGGTCGTCACCCTCGTCCCAGCTTGCGATGAACGCCGCCCCGCACATCGCGGCGAACGTGGTGATCGACTCGCGCCACGTGGAGTACCCGAGGCGCATCACCTGCGCATGGTAGATCTGCCGTACCTGGTCCATCAGGATGAAGATCGTGCGGTAGATGATCATGGCCAGATCGATCACGAAGTCCGGCACATGGCATCTCCGCATCACCGCGAAGAGATCGGTCATGGGGGTGGAGAGCGCAATGAAGAAAAGCGCGGACATGCCCCCGATCACCCGGCAGAAGATGAAGAACCCTGTATTGATGCTCTCGCGGGTGATGGCAAGGGCAAGGAACGGCAGGGGATCCCAGCTCCAGTACACGTGCTCGCCGCCCGAGATCAGGACGATGACGATGGCGCTCAGGAAGGCAAACCAGAGCGGGACAAGGAAGAGTTCCGCGTAGGTCTTGATGTCCACCCGGGCGAGCAGGAGGATGGCCGCGGAGAGGACGAGGGCGATGAAGAGGGGGGCAAGGTAGCTGCTCGCGAGGAGGCAGAGGATGATGGCCCCGAGGCCGGCCGCCAGCTTGACGGTCGTATTGACCTCGCGGAGGCCGTTCTTCTGGGCCACATCCTCCAGCAGTTCCTCAAACATGATTCACTGGTTGGCCTTTGTCTCACTCATACTTTTCTTCTGGCCGAGCCAGTACCCGAACACCCCGCCCACGCAGATGCCCCCGATGGCAGACTGGAGGGCAAAGAGGCAGGACTCGATCTCGCCACTCGGCGGTTCCCACTGCGGGATGAGCGGGGTGAAACTCTCCACATCCTTCCCGGTCAGTTCCGCGATCAGGTTCGATCCCACGTTGTCGGATCCGGCGAACTCAGCCCCGGTCATGATCGAGCTGGTGTAGAGGAAGACCGCACAGAAGCCGAGGATCGCAACAACCGCCAGGATCTCAAGGAGGTAACTCTTCGCCATTATGCCTCACCCCGTGCCCTGTTGATCTGTGCCTCGGAGAAGACCTTCATCCGGATCAGGATATCGGGCTTGAGGGCGACGATATACTTGAAGACAAGAGCGAGCACGACCCCCTCGACGATCGCGAGCGGGACCTGCGTCACGGCAAAGATCCCCATGAACAGGACAAAGGATGTGCCAAAGCCGCCGACTGCTGCCGGATAGGCAAGTGCCAGTTCCAGAGAGGTGACCACATACGTGAAGAGGTCTGCAAGGGCAACTGCGAGGAAAACGGTCACGTACACATTAACCGAGGTATCTTTCAGCAGCCGGTAAACGATGTACCCGACCAGGGGGCCCACAATTCCCATCGAGACGATGTTCGCCCCGAGCACGGAGAGTCCTCCATGGGCGAGGAAGAGGCTCTGGAAGAGGAGCACGATGGCGCAGACCACTGAGGTGACCCACGGGCCAAAGCAGATGGTCGAGAGACCGGTGCCGGTCGGATGCGAACAGCTGCCCGTAACAGATGGGAGTTTCAGGGACGAGAGGATGAAGATGAATCCGCCCGTCACGCCCAGCAGGGGCAGCGCCTCGCGGTCCGCGTTGATCACTTTTTTCAGCTGCCATACGCCGAGCATCAGGCAGGGGAGGGCGACAAGCCACCAGACAACGCACCACTGCCAGGGTAAGAATCCTTCCATGATATGCATAGTAATACAGGGTCAATTTTACTTGCATTAAGTAAATAAAAGTTGTGTATTACTCTCACATTCACGGTAGTGCCAGAAAAAGAAAAATGCGGGAACCGGCGTGGACTAGGGGATACCGTGAGCCAGAGACGTTCCCCGCGCACTACATCCACCGGGTATATTACTTCGTGTACCAACCGGATCTGCATGAAGAGCACAAAAGCCGGCGCGAACCCTGCAGCGCCGGCACCATCCAGCAACAAATTCTTCTCCACCCATCCCTCCCGGGCAGATACCTTCACCGAGTCCGTGATCCGGGAGATGACCCGGCTCGCACTGAACCATAACGCGATCAATCTGGCACAGGGCTTCCCGGACTTCCCGTGCCCGCAGGAACTGAAAGACGCGGCATGCAGGGCACTGAACGACGACATCAACCAGTACGCGATCACGTGGGGTGCCCGGGATCTCCGCGAGGCACTTGCCCGGCGGGTGAGGGCGTTCAATGGCATGACGTTTGATCCCGAGACTGAGATCACCGTCACCTGCGGCTCAACCGAGGCGATGATGGCCTCGATGCTTGCTGTCATCCAACCGGGCGACGAGGTGATCGTGCCGGAGCCGTTCTACGAGAACTACGGCCCCGATGCCCAGATCTCCGGGGCATCCCCCTGCTTCGTTTCGCTCGCGGACGACTTCAGCCTCGATGAGGAGGCGTGGAAGAAGGCGTTCACGAAGAAGACCCGGGCCTTGATCCTCAACTCGCCCAACAACCCGACCGGCAAGGTCTTTTGTAAGTCGGAACTCTCGTTCATCGCAGACCTCTGCATCGAGCATGACGTGATCGCGATCACGGACGAGATCTACGAGCATATCGTGTACGACGGGCACCGGCACATCTCGCTCGGGTCGCTTTCGGGCATGGAAGACCGGACGATCACGATCGGGAGTTTCTCGAAGACCTACAGCGTCACTGGGTGGCGGGTCGGCTATACCCTTGCGGATGATGCCCTGACCTCCCGTATCCGGAAGATCCATGACTTTTTGACGGTCGGCGCCCCGGCACCGCTCCAGCGGGCCTGCGTTGCTGCACTGGAACTGCCGGAGTCATATTACAAAGACCTTGCCGCTGAATATGACCGCAAACGCCGGATTCTCTATAAAGGGTTGCAGAAAACTGGCTTCCGGTGCGAGCTGCCGCAGGGTGCGTATTACATCTTCACAGATATCAGCGGATCGGGTATGAACGATGTGGCATTTGCACGCCAGCTCATCGAGACGGCAGGAGTGGCGGCAGTGCCGGGCAGTTCGTTCTACCAGAAGGGAGGCGAGACGAAACTCCGGTTCACGTTCTCCAAGAAGGACGAGACGCTCCTCGAGGCGTGCAGGCGCCTCGAAGACCATGCCATCTGACCGGTACGATCCTGCCTGAAATAATACCAAGTAACACGGAACTTTACTTTTTTTCCAAATATTAAAAAACAATCACTGCTGATAGTCTGATAACAGGATACGATACCCATGGATGACGATCTCTCACGGATTGGCATATCGCTGCCGAAAAACCTGCTCGACCGGTTCGATGAAATCCTGAACTACCGTGGCTACTCTTCACGCTCGGAAGGCATACGCGATGCGATCCGTACGTACATCACGTATTACAAATGGATGTCGGATGTGAAGGGCGAACGCGAAGGCGTCATCACGATGGTGTACGATCATGACCAGCGGAATCTCTTGACCAACATCACCGATATCGAACACGAGTACCATGATATCATCAAGGCAAGTCTCCACTCCCACGTCACCCACGAGCGGTGCCTTGAGGTGATCTTGGTTCACGGCGATGGCAGCCAGCTCAAGGCACTGGCCGAGCGGATGATGGCCTTGAAGGGCGTGGAGTCCGTCAAGCTGACCACGATCCAGATCGACGAATAACAACGATTCCCTTTTTTTAACAGTTCCCAAGAGGGAATTTGTATCTCCTCCGTATACCAACGGCAGGAAAAAAAGCAGGTACTACCCATTACCGGGGTGTGTTCGTGCCGTGCGGGTGCTCGCCCGGCACCCACCGGTCGCCGTCCTTTCTCAGTTCCTTCTTCCAGATCGGCACGTGCTTCTTGATCGCCTCGATGATGAAGCGCGAACCTGCATACGCATCGGGGCGGTGGCCGGCACTGACCACAATGATGAGGATGTTCTCGCCCACGGCAAGCCTGCCGATCCGGTGGATGATATCAACGTGGAGGAGATGATGCTCCCTTGTCGCCTCGTCCGCAATCTTCTCGAGTTCAGCCAAAGCAACTTCCTCGTACGCCTCAAGTTCCATCTCGCGGATGTCGTCGTCGCGGACAATGCCGTCGAAGACGACAACCGCCCCGGTGCCCGCTCGCTTCGCCTCCTCGATCAGGTTCCCGATGTTTACATCTTCAGTCTGGATAGCGATCATGGCCTGCTCCGCAATCAGCCGCCGGCAACCGGGGGAAAGATCGCGACCTCGTCACCGTCAGCTAGGGGGAGCGCTGCGGCATCCCCGTGTTCAACCCGCTTGCCGTTCCGCATGATGATGACAAACTCGCGGAATGTCCCGTGTTCGTCGAAGAGGGCATCGTAGCCGTCCTTCTTCTTCATGGCAATGTCCCGGACAAAGGGGGCGAGCGTGGCACCGGCCGGATAATCGAGGATGAGATCGGTGCCGAGCAGTTCACGGAAACGGGCAAAAAAACGTACTTTGATGGTCATGATAGTCTCCTCTGTTACACATGAGGGTGGCCGGTCCCGCAGGCCGGGCAGGCCGGGTTTCTGGCAATCGCAATCTCTTCGCACGTGGCCGTAAGCCCGTCCCACATCAGGAGCCGGCCTGACAGCAGCCGGCCGCTTTTGGTCAGGTACTTGATCACTTCGGTTGCCTGCATTGTCCCGATCACCCCCGGCGTCACGCCCACCACCGGGAAGACCTCCTTGGGCGGGGCCTTCGGGAAGATGCATTCGAGACAGGGCGTCTCACCCGGGAGGATGGTGGTGGCCTGGCCGCTGTACCCGCGAATGGCCCCGTGGAAGAACGGGATCTTCTTGGCAAGGGCGGTCCGGTTCAACAGGTAGCGGACCGGATAGTTGTCCATCGCATCAACGATCCCGTCAGCCCTGCCCACGAGCTTTGCAACATTCTCTGCATCGATCCGGGTATCGATCGCGTTCACCGTGATATCGGCGTTGTACTGCTGAAGTTTCTCGATCGCGGAGACGGTCTTCTTCTTTCCCACGTCCCGGTCTGTGTGGAGGATCTGGCGGTTCAGGTTGGACTGGTCCACGGTGTCCATGTCCACGATCGTGATGGTCCCGATACCGGCAACCGCGAGATAGAGGGCAATGGGCGAACCAAGGCCGCCCGCCCCGGCGATGAAGATGTGCGCGCTTCTGAGCCGCTCCTGCCCTTCTTCCCCGAAGAGGAGGATCTGGCGTTTGTACCGCTCCTGTTCGCGTTCAGATAACATCGCTCATCCTTGTGGTCCCGCTGCCGGGCGTACCCTGAATAACGCCGCAAACCCGGGATCTCTTACTATTCTCTATTGACAGGGGCATTATTAATGAGATCCGATATCGGCAATATTTGCGAACCTCAGTGCTGGCAGGTTTCGCCACTATCCTCATCATGCGAGTGAGGATGCTTCTCTTCCCAGAGCGGCAGGCCCTGCTTCTTCCGGTAATCGTTGATCGCCTTGTGGATGCCCTCCTCGGCGAGCACCGAGCAGTGCATCTTGATCGGGGGAAGGCCCTCAAGCGCCTCTGCCACCGCCTTGTTGGAGAGGGCCCATGCCTCTTCGAGCGTCTTACCCCTGACCAGTTCGGTTGCCATACTGCTCGACGCGATGGCCGCACCGCAGCCGAAGGTCTTGAACTTCGCGTCGGTGACAACGTTGTTCTCGATCTTCAGGTAGATATTCATGATATCGCCGCAGGTCGGGTTCCCGACCTCGCCGACACCATCTGCGTTCTCGATCTCGCCCACGTTGCGCGGGTTCTTGAAATGGTCCATCACCGTGTCACTGTACATTGCAACCTCCTTTCTTCCCGCCCTTGTACAGGGGAGACATCTCCCGCAGGCGGGTGACTACCTTCGGCAGTGCCCCTAAGACGAAGTCCACATCCGCATCCGTGTTCACGTCGCCGAGGGTCAGCCGGAGCGACCCGTGCGAGATCTCCACCGGGAGACCGGTCGCGAGCAGGACATGCGAGGGTTCGAGCGAACCCGAGGTGCAGGCGCTGCCGGTGGATGCGCAGATACCCTCGTCGTCCAGCCAGAGCAGCATCGATTCGCCTTCGATGAACTCGAAACTGATGTTGATGTTGCCGGGCAGGCGTCTCTCCATGTGACCGTTGAGATGGGCATTCGGGATCTTCGCAAGAATGCCCTTGAGCAGCCGGTCACGCAGGGCCCGGATCTTCCTGTTGTGACCTTCGATGTCCGCAGTCGCGAGCTCGATCGCCTTCCCGAGGCCGACAATACCGGCGATATTCTCCGTTCCCGCCCGGCGCCGGCGTTCCTGGCCGCCGCCATGGATCAGGTTGTCGATCTTCACACCTTTTTTGATGTAGAGCACCCCGACACCTTTCGGGCCATAGAACTTGTGGGCGGAGAGGGAGAGCAGATCGATATTCTGGGCCTTCACATCGATGGGGACGTGGCCTATCGCCTGCACAGCATCGGTATGGAACGGGATCTTATGCTTCCGGGCAATGGCACCCAGTTCCGCGATCGGTTCGATAGTACCAATCTCGTTGTTGGCATACATGATCGTGACAAGAATCGTCTTGTCGGTGATCGCACGTTCGAGCTCAGCCGGGTCCACGAGGCCGTACTTGTCTACCGGGAGGTAGGTGACGACAAAACCCTCCTTCTCAAGGTACTCGCAGGGATGGATCACCGCGTGGTGCTCGATCTTTGAGGTGATGATGTGGTTGCCCTTCTTCCGGTTCGCGTACGCGATCCCCTTGATCGCCCAGTTGTCGGACTCGCTGCCGCATGAGGTAAAATAGATCTCATCCGGTTCGGCACCGAGGGCGGTTGCCACCTGTGCCCGTGCGGTATCGATCGCTCTTTTCGAGTCCCGGGCAATGCTGTAGATAGACGAGGGGTTACCGAAGTGTCCGGCGTAATACGGGATCATGGCATCCAGTACTTCCTGTTTGACGTACGTGGTTGCGGAATGATCCATGTAGATGATGCGTTTCTCTCCCATGCTTCACCGTGTACCTGAATATGTGCGCTGGTCGTCTGATTAGTCTTTCTTTGGATATGCAGGAACCCGTCAAGGGGTTCATGAATCACTCCGCAGGGGAGCAAATTTTATGTGCTGACAGATTCAATTCACAATTGTGAATGCAATAAATTATGTCGAGAGTGTGACAACATAAAGGTTGTGTTGTGATGGAAGCCCCTTGTCAGAAGATCGTTTGGGATGTCCTGCCCGCAATCCGGGCGGCAATCGCGGTGGAACTCGTCAAGTGCGGCGTCTCCCAGGTAGAAGCAGCGCGGATGCTGGAGATCGCCCCCTCCGCAGTATCACAGTACCTGTCAGGTAAACGCGGGTACCGGATCGAGTTTGAGAACGATGTGAAAAAATCCATAGAACTGCTGGCAGCGGACCTCAAGGAAGGCAGGAAGCTGAACCTTGTCCAGCGCACCTGCGACATCTGTCACCAGCTCCGTGAGGGAGAGGAGAACCAGTGCGGCGGTTCCCAGGCTCCCAGGGAACGCTGCGGATCGTAAAATATCAAAATCAATAATCCCATTTTTTTCCGTTCGTGAGGACACCATGAATGTTGTTGAAAAAGAGCGGGCCCTTCTTGAACATATCCGGAACCGGGGCTCCCTGCTGGTCGCGTTCTCGGGAGGTGTTGACAGTACGCTGCTTGCGGTTCTCGCCCGCGAGGTGCTGGGAGACCGGAGCCATTGTGTGCTGCTCGACAGCCCGGTGGTTCCCCGTTCTGCGGTGGAACAGGCCCGCCAGATCACCCATGACCTCGGGCTTACACTTGATATCATCCCGGTTCCCCACATGGAACACACGGAGTTCTGCAAAAACCCGGAGAACCGCTGTTATCACTGCAAGAAGATCTCGGCAGGATATCTCAAACAGAGGGCAACCGAACTCGGTCTTGCCCATATTGCAGACGGGATGAACACCTCCGATACCGGGGAGCACCGACCGGGCCTCCGGGCCTCTGATGAGGAGGGCATCCTCCACCCGTTCATCGAGACCGGGTGCACCAAGCAGGACATCCGGGAGATTGCACGGGAACGGGGACTACCCGTATGGCAGAAACCCTCTGCAGCCTGCCTCTCGTCCCGTATCCCTTATGGTGATCCCATAACTGAGGGGAAACTACGGCTGATCGAAGAGGCCGAAACGTTCCTTACCCGTCAGGGCTTTTCCCAGCTGCGGGTCAGGCTGCACGGGACCATTGCACGGATAGAAGTACATAAAGAGGAGATGGGGCGAATACTGGATCAGCAGGATGCCATTACTGCACATTTGCGGTCCCTCGGGTTCTCCTATATTACGCTTGACCTCGAAGGATATCGCAGCGGCAGTATGGACGAAGTGCTGAAATAGGCGCTCTTACATCCCGTTATCAGACCGATACCATGTTCAAGAAACTACCCTGTGTCCGTGTTGATGGCGATACATGCCGTGACGACCTCCACGAGGTAATCGAGGAGGTGCCCCTGGCCCTGTTCGTGAACGGGAGGCATGCGATGACCGCGATGATGAGCCCGGTGCAGCTGGAGGATTTTGTCACCGGCTACCTCTTCACCGAGCAGATCATCAAAGGCGTGGATGAGATCGAGTCGATCAGGATTGAGAAGAACCGGATGAGCGTCATCACCAAGAACCTCTTCAAGGTGCTGGGGCCCAAGAAGACGATCCTCTCCGGGTGCGGCGGAAGCACATCATTCATCGATACCGGAAAACTCCCCACGATCCATTCCGATTATAAGATCAGCACGAAAGATATCTGGAACTCGGTGAAGGCAGTCCTGAACTCCGAACTTCACATGACAACCGGCGGGATCCATATCGTGGCGCTGCTGGACCGGGAGAAGGTACTTGCCGTATCCGAGGATATCGGTCGGCACAATGCGCTCGACCGGGTGATTGGCCATGCACTCCGCAACACTATCGATCTCTCAAAAACGTACGTGATTGTCTCAGGACGCATCTCGTCTGAGATGGTGAGAAAGTGCCTGATCGCAAATATCCCCATCATCGTCTCCCGCGGGGCAACCACGACGCTTGCCGTGGAGATCGCCGAGAAGACCGGCCTCACGGTGGCAGGATTTGCCCGGGGAGGAAAGATGAATATCTATTCCCACCGGGAGCGGATCACCGGTTCAGTACCCGCTCCCGGATAACGGACGGTCCAGTTCGCGGCGGAGCTGGCAGAACTGGCAGAGTTCCCCGCTGCAGGGCTCCCCACACTCACGACAGGATCCGAGGGGATTGGCGTTGATCTCCACGGTGCAGGACGTTTCAATTGCCTCTTTACTCTCCATGAGACGTACCATCGTACCGGGGTACCGGTACTCCAGCGTGGAAAGCATGGCCCGGGCATCCTGCCGCAGGGCAAACTTCGCATACGGGCACTCGGGGAGATCCTGCCAGGCATCATGGAGCAGCAGGTAGGCCGCAATCTCCTTCTCCGCAACATACATCAGGGGCTTGATCCGGGGTATGAAACGTCCTGACGAATCGGTACTGCTGTCCCGGACGAGCCGGAGGAGATCACCCCGCAGAACGTTCATCAGGACCGACTGGGCCTCATCATCGAGATTGTGGCCGGTGGCAAGTTTTGTTGCACTCACGGAACGGGCCGCATCCGCGAGCGCCTTCTTCCGGAGAATGCCGCAGACCGTGCAGGACCGGGTCTCCCGCCCGGCAAGGAGCGTATCAAGCGTATCGCCATACAGGTCCGTGAATGATACATGGCGGTGCTCAATCTTCAGGCTCTCAACAAGCCGGTTGGCCGCGAGTATTGTGTCCTCGCGATAACCGCTGATCCCCTCATCCACCGTGATCGCAACCAGTCGTACATCGGGGATTGACGGGACGATACGAGAGAGGATCATCAGGAGTGCCGAACTGTCCTTTCCGCCGCTCACCCCCACGGCAACGGTATCACCCCGCACGATCAGGTTCCGGTCCATAACGGTCTTTGCAACCCGCTCTTCTATCTCAGCGATCAGGTGGGTACCGCAGAGGTGGCGGTTTGTCTGCCGCTCAAAAAAAACCGCCGGTTCCCTGCATACGGTACAGCGTGATGCTTCCTTTCGGGAGGAATCGCCTGCCATACTTCATCCCCCATGCGCGATCTGGATGAGCCGGATCACATCTCCGCTCCTCACCGGTGCATCCTCCGGGATCAGCGCACCGTCGCGGGTCGCGATCACCCCGAGAGGATTGATACCCTCGGCAAGCAGCAGCTGGTCAAGGGGAACCGTGGCGGTGGCAATCACCCGCTCCGACCGGTCCGGAAGGATGAGTCTCATACTGTACAGGATATGGGAGGGCCGGTTTCTTAAACATCCCGCACGCAGAACGGAATCACGGGAGTTTGTGGTCAGCGACGGTTTGATGTGATGGAGCACCGAACAGGTACAGAAGTGTTGCTATCGTGCAGGACAACAACAGTATCCGGGAAGAGATCGCACGGCTGAAAGAGGAGAGAAACGCGATTCTCCTCGTCCACAACTACCAGCCTGCGGAGATCCAGGACATCGCGGATCTCACCGGAGATTCGCTCGAACTCTCACGGGCAGCTGCCACGATGGAGGGCGACGTAATCGTCTTCTGCGGCGTGGACTTCATGGCAGAGACCGCCGCAATCCTCTCACCCGATAAGACCGTCCTTTTACCCGCCGAGGATGCCTGTTGCCCTATGGCGCAGATGATCTCGGCTGAAGAACTGCGGCATGCCAAGTCGAGATATCCGGATGCGGCTGTGGTCTGCTACGTCAATACCGCTGCCGAGATCAAGGCCGAGAGCGATATCTGCTGCACCTCCTCGAACGCGGTGAAGGTGGTCAATTCCGTAGATGAGGATACCATCATCTTTGTCCCGGACCGGAATCTCGGGCGGTATGCCCAGCGGTTCACGAAGAAGACGATCCTCCCGTGGGAAGGGTTCTGCATTGTGCATGACCGGATCTCACCGGCACAGGTGCGGGATGCACGAAATGCTCATCCGAATGCGAAGGTTCTGGTGCATCCCGAGTGCCGGCCGGATGTGATCGATAACGCCGATCATGTGGCAAGCACTTCGGGAATCATCAAAGAGGTCTGCTCATCAGAATCACAGGAGTTCATCATCGGCACTGAGGTAGGTATCCTCCACCGGATCCAGAAGGAGTGCCCGGATAAGCGCTGCTATCCCCTCTCTGCCGGGGCCATCTGCCGGAACATGAAGAAGACGAATCTTGAGAAGGTGCGCAACTCCCTCAGCACGCTCCGACCCCGCATCACTGTGCCGGAGGATATTGCCGTACGGGCCCGCACCGCCATCGAACGGATGCTGGCTCTTCCCTGAAATTCTACTTTTGCCCTGCGGCGGTTATCCGTGCCATCATCTTATTGTACGTCTCCTCACCCACGCACTCCTTTGCGTACTTGCACCACTGGACACAGGAGAGGGTATCGTTATACACTTCAAACCCGCAGGCGCTGCACTTCACGGAGATGTCATTTGAGAAGACCTCGACCTCTCCGCCACACTGCGGGCACTTCCTGATCGTGAGCATGGGGGTGCGCAAGGATGCCGAGCCGGGGCAGTGATCGAGCATGATCTGGTCAAGCTCCAATGTCGGCATGCCGGCACATGAATCCAGCGGTCGTACTATCGGTTACCCTTCATCGTCCACGGTCTGGTGTCACCCGCAGAAGGGGTCGCGCGATCGGAGCCCCGACACGGTGACCATTGCAGAGGTCAGGTGTTCAGGAGATACCCTGTCAGGCAAAGATGTAAGAGGACCGGTCACTAACTATCCGGCAACATATGGCTGGAAACCCGCTGATCGCCACCGTAAAATACGTTGCCGGCACAAAAACCTCGTTTCGCCTCTCGGAGATCATCCCCTATCTCGACGCACCGGCAACCGTAGAAGAGATGTACCAGGCACTCTCCCCGGAATTATCCCGCCTCGGCCTCGTTTCAACAAAACACGGTAACGACTATGAGATTGCACGATTCCAGCCGACTCCCGCCTACCTGCTGAACGATGCCGAGAACCTGCGCGAAGAGACCTTTCTTGCAGGAAGGCAGATCCCGTCACCGCTGACCGAAACCATTGAGCGGTATATCACCAGAAAGACCGGCAAGGCATGGGATGATCCCGTGGTCATCGAGCGGCTGAAAAAGGCGATCGTTGCCCAGAAGGACGATTACTGGAAACCTTCCCAGCGCCGCTCCCTCCAGTATGCGAAGGGCTACAGCGTACTCGGCTACCTTGCCTATCACTTCCCGGTCTACTTCATGCAGACCGAGCACCTGCTCGCCCGGCTGGCACGTGACGGGTACCTGAAACGATCGATGACCATCCTGGATATCGGCACCGGTCCGGGGGTTGTCCCGCTCGCCATCGCCGATTACTGGTCGCGGCTTGAGGACGCCACTGCGTCGGTCTACTCCATCGAGAGGTCCGAAGAGCATATCGAGGCGTTCCTCTTCCTGCGCGACGCACTCGTGCCCCGTGGCGGCAAAGTCTCGATCAAGCCCCCGGTGAAGGCAGATATCCGCGATCCGCTGCCCTCGTCCATCCCGGAGAAGATCGATCTCATCGTATTCTCCAATGTCTTAAACGAACTCCCCGACAGTACGGAACGTTCCCGGGCAGAACTGGTGGAACGGATCGCAGAACGGCTTGCACCGGACGGGGCGATCCTGATCGTTGAGCCGGCGGACGAGGAGAATGCCACCCGTCTGCGGACGCTTGTCATTGGGCTGCATGGGCATAAATTATACCTCCATGCCCCCTGCTCGTTCATCTGGGGGACGCCCTGCCCGGCCCCCCGGTGCTGGAGTTTTGCCACCGCCCCTGCCATCCACCAGACGCGGGTGATGGAGACCCTTGCTGCATGCGAGGAGTTTTACCGCTACATCAACACCGACATCAAGTACAGTTATGCCCTCCTCCGCCCGGCCGGCATCCATAGCGAGGGCTACCGGATTCCAAGGGGTTCAAAGGTGCTCCGGTTCTCAAAGCTGCACCTCCATACCGGCCGGAGGGTCAACGTGACGGCGGTGAAGATGAGCGGGGAACTGGGAGACACGAAGAACCACCTCTTCAAGGTCTGTGACGGTACCGCAAAGGTCCCGGTCTATGCCGTGCTTCCTGCATTCCACAAGACTCCTGAGAATGAAACGCTCCTCTCCGCACCCTATGGTACCGTGCTGGAGATGGAGGGTGTCCTTATCCGCTACAACCAGGACCATGATGCCTACAACCTGCTCGTGAGCCGGAATACGGCAATACGTCTGGCCGCGTGACTTTCACCTCAGATATACCCAAACGATTAGGGGGCAGGGGCGGCCCTCACGGCTCGATCGTGTACGCTTTGGTCAGGATCGCGTATTGCCCGTCAGGATTGGTCACCCGCACATTGGACACATTGGGAATAACACCGACCGGGAGCGCAAACGTAGTCGTGATCTGAGTGGCTGTACTGGATCCGACCGGAGCGGTGTAGATAAGGGTTGATCCATTATACAACCGGACCTGTGCCCCGGTCCTGAAATTTGCCCCGGTCACTAATACCGGAGTAATCGTAGTGCCCCTTTGACCGTGAATCGGGCTGATACCTGACAGCGTTGGCGCAGCATATGCGTAGACTCGGAACGCGTTGGTCCGTGTTGTTGTCTTCCCTACGGGGAGGGGATTTTTGACCGTGATGTTGTAGTATCCTGTTGGTGCAGAGGACAAATCAAGCATTCCAGTGATACGGGTCATTACAGGTACGCTTATGGAACCTAAGGGAAGCGATGTCGTCGAACCCTGCCAGTAGGTCACGGTCGCACCCGGCTGGAAATAGGTTCCCGACAGGGATACGATCGTTACCAGATTCCCCGAAACACCCGTTGAGGGTGTGCTCGATGAAATGACCGGAGTTGGATTACTGACGGTGAAGTAATTCGCACGCGAGGCCGTCTTCCCGTCAGGATTGCTCACAAGGACACTATAACCGTTAGTAGCACTTGCCTCAACACCAGTCAGGTCGTAAGTACAGAACAACCGTGTTGATGAGACATAGGTACATGAGGCGGGATTAATTGTCAAAGTCCCGTTGACAAAACTCGCCGTCGACCCGCTGACAAAATTCGTGCCAGTGATGTTCTCGAAAGCCTGCCAGCCGCTGTAACCGGTGCGGTTGGTGATACCGCTTACCGTGGGGGCATTGTCCAGGACCCGGAAAAGGTTGGCACGGGTGACAGTCTTGGCATCAGGATTTGTAACCGTGATATTGTAATACCCGATCGTTGCCCCTGCCGGTATGGTGAGTGTTCCCGAGATACTGGAGGGGTTAGTGACCGTCACACCAGTAAGGGGGATTGTAGTGGTGCCGTTGTTGTACACAACTACCGCCCCGGGCTGGAAGTACGTACCTCGCAGGAGAGTGATGGTAACGGTTGCACCCTGCAGTCCGGAAGACGGGGCACTGCTCGTCAGCGTTGGTGCCGGGCTGCTCAGAGTAAAATAATTTGCCCGCATAGCGCGTTTACCATCAGGATTGGTAACAACCACATTGTACCGTGGAAGACTGATGGCTTTACCCGTGAGATCAAATGTGCAGATTAACGAGGTAGGGGACAGACAGGTACAGGAGGTTGCAGGGATTTCCTCGCCATCAGACCGGTTCAGCAAGGCTGTTGCACCGGACAGGAAATACGTCCCGGTGATGTTCCTGACCATTGGCCATCCACGGTACCCGGTCGTAGAATTCATACTCGTTACGGTGGGTCCCGGACCGGTAATGTTGTCACAAGTTCGCTGCCATTTTGACACGATTATTTTCGCATTCTCGTCCACCAAACGTACAGTCACCGGACATATCGCAAATGACGTTCCCGGCATTGCGTTCACGTTGTTAGTAATTTTGTAGCCTTTCACAGTAGCATTGTAATAGACAAAAATTGTGTTTCCCGTTTTGAACTGGTTGAGTCCGGCAACAGGAAGGGCCCGGTAGCTTCCCGTCATTGTATCCACATAAACACTTATCAGGTTCTGGCCAGAACTGCTCGCATTCAGAGAGACCGTATCTCCTCCCCGATTAAGGATACTGATATAACTATCTTCATTCAATGTCTGATATTGTAACTCCGGCAACAGGTATGTGGATTTCTGTTGGATATGAAAGCCACCAACTATCATAGTTAAAGCAAGAATGGCAAAGAGGGATCCAAGCCCGACCATCATTACTACCGATATGCTCTCTGATAGAGCGCATTCAGATTTCAAAATAAACTCCGTTTTGAGAAGTTGGCTACCACGCAAGATATATTGTTTTGTTTTGATTTTATATTATTTTGTTTTGATTTGAGGACAAATGATAATTAATGTCATAGAAATAATGGATTGTAGGATCGTATGGATAACCTGAACCTGGAAAGCGATGAGTCCATTATTCACCGGACACAGGACCTCATCATCAATGGTGTCGGATTTGAAGCGGCGCTTACCGGTAGCCGCGTCATCATTGTCGACCAGAATACAGGTACTCCGCGAGAGAGTATCCCCTATTCCGATATCGACCTTGCTATCGCTGGAACGAACCGGTTGCGTGAACCGGTAATACAACTCACGGTCAGTTCACCTGAAGGGGATGCACGCGAGATCGAACTTATTTTTGTCCACCAGGCAGCCCACCGCCATTTTCTGAACCGTGACAAGTGCATGGCAGTCATCAGGGACCAGGGGGTTCCGGCCCGGCTGGATCCGTATCGTGACACGTCCCATTCGATCAACCGAAAGGAAAGTATGGATGCCGGAACGCTGGATCCTGATCTGCCATCCGGCCGCCCCTCAGTTCCGGATTTGACCGTATATGGCATAGCACAGGGCGGAAAAAATTCCCTTCCGGAAGAGCCACAGCCGACATCGCCATTTGTCACGTTCATTGCCATAATCATTATTGCTGCGCTGGTTATCGCAGCCCTGACCCTGCCGATACCGGGACCGGATGCGACGGCCACCGCAGCCAGCCTGTCCATGGCAAAAGCCAGCCTTGGGGCAACACCTGCACCCACACCGGTGGCTGCCACCACACCGATTCCAACACCCACAACAGCACTACCCCCCTCCGATGGATCTGTGCCAGGCAACGGCATATATGCAAAGATCACGTGCCCGGGCGCCTATTCCGGTTATTTCGCAGCTGCGGGATGGCGTATGGACGTGAAAAGTTCCGGGACGCAGGTATACCTGCTGCCGGTCCAGAATACGGTCATTGATGCATTCATTGAGAAAACTGAGGCATCACCTGACAGCCTTGATATAGTGATCTATAGTGCCGGCGTCCCCGTTGCACACCGGGAGACAACAGAACCCCGGGGACTTGTCGAGATGCATGTCCCCGTAGGATCGATGAGCCCGGGTATTACTCTTCCCTCTGAGGCGACTGCGGCAACGCCGGCACCGGCCACCGGCCCGGTTCAGTATGCCATACCCGCAACCGGCGTCTGGGTGCATGTTGCCTACCCGGGGAATTATACCGGTACCCTGGCATCGAACGGCCAGTGGCGGGAGATCGATGCCTCCGGGGACCAGATCTACCAGATGGTACTGAAGAGCGGGGCTATCGATGGCGTGCTTGAGAAATCGGATGGATCCACAAAGCCCCTTGAAGTCGAGGTCTACAAAGACGGAATACTAATCGATCTCGCCAATACCACAACTCCGCTGGGTGTCGTGGAGATACACACGAGAATATAAATATATTCCGGGGTATTTTCGGGCAGATGACCGAGAACCGTGCAACACGGTTAGCGCAGTTGCAGTAACCTCGATCAATTTGTGCAGAACGACCAGATCACGGTAGAAATTTCAGATTTAATGCACGGCATGCGCTACATCAGATCATAATTTGATAATCATCAGGTAATGCCTTCCGGTATCATTCATATTTCTTTTAAGATTTTATCGGGTACATTACAGGAATGTTACGTATGCATGATGATCGACCCCGTCCCCAGAGATTGCAGATCAACAATTACATACCCGGTTGCCCGGCCGACACAACTACAGGTGTCCGTTAAAAAAAATCAGAAGGGATAATCATCGGAACTGCTGAAATAGTCCGCAAGGTTTGTGAAAGTAACCGTTGTCCCGCCACTGGTGACATCGAACCCGTCCCGGGCAATCACAACTCCCTCGAAGAATCCACCATTGAAAGTCACCTTCCCGTTGGGGGCAAAGAGCACACCTCTCAGGCCACTCCCGCCAAGTCCGGTGATGGAGATATCTCCTGTTTTTGCAATTATGACCACATTACTAACCGTGTTCGACCATGAACTGGAGGAATAACTATTGGCGAATATTTTGAGGTTGTCTGCCAGGGCCCCGCTCGGTACATATCCCCGTGCCGCGTACCATGCATCCGATTTTACCGAGGGGATCGCCTGTGAGGGCATGGTGAATCCCGGTACGGTAGGCTGGTAGATGCACTTGGAGGTAATCTCTGTGGGATAATTGCCGGGGATCGTGAGCGTTCCCGTGTAATAAATATGTGAATTCGTGTCAAGCGTTGGCGTCCACATCAGGGTAACATCACCATCCACGTACACATTTCCATGAATCCGTGCATCCTTCAAGTTGAAATTACCCAGGATGTAGACATCCCCATAGATATCCCGCTTACCATTTAACAATGACATATCACCGGTAACATAGATGTTCCCGGGGTTGGTGGACGATCCCAGGCCGGCACTGCCCCCATTCAGAGTGACATCCCCATTGACATAGATGGTATGCACCGCTATTGAAGTACCCCCATTAAGGTCACTGGTGGTCAGCGAGTCTGTGAGGATGACCGTTGCATCGGGCCCGGATACCGTAGCACCCGTGAAGCTTAACTGGTCCCCGTAGACGAAGACATCATTCTCAATGACGTAATTCACGAAGGGCATCTGGGTCACCCAGATGTAATCATTCTTTGTGAGGTTACTGGATCCTGATGCATTTGTCACATTCAGACTCACGGAGTAGTTTCCGGGTGACTGATAGATGTATGTCGGGTTCTGGACCGATGAGAAATTACCATCGCCAAAGGACCAGTTCCATGCCGTGATCGACAGGGTGGATTGATCGGTAAACGCCACCGTGAGGGGGGCATAGCCGGATACCGGGGTCGCATTGAATTTTGCCACGGGTGAAATCCTATCGAACGTGGCCGTTATTGTATGATTTGCCACCACGTTCGTGAAGTTGTAACTGGTGATCGTGCCATTCGGTACGTTGTCAACCAGCACATTCGCTATGTGATACCCGGTATTCGGTGTGATCGTGAACACCTGGTAGCCGCCGTAGTTCACCGTGGTATTGCCGGGGGTGATCGAACCGTTCGGACCGGCCGTGGCATTGATGCTGTAGGTGTTGATCGCAAACGTCGCCGCTATCGTGTGGTTTGCAGCCACGTTCGTGAAGTTGTAACTGCTGACCGTACCGTTCGATACGTTGTCAACCAGCACATTCGCTACGTGATACCCGGTATTCGGTGTGATTGTGAACATCTGGGAGCCACCGTAGTTCACCGTGGTATTGCCGGGGGTGATCGAACCGTTCGATCCAGCGGTGGCGTTGAGGCTATAGGTGTTGATCGCAAACGTCGCCGAGATCGTGTGGTTCGCAACCACGTTCGTGAAGTTGTAACTGCTGACCGTACCGTTCGATACGTTGTCAACCAGCACGCTTGCTATGTGATACCCGGTATTCGGTGTGATTGTGAACAACTGGGAACCACCGTAGTTCACCGTGGTATTGCCGGGGGTGATCGAACCGTTCGGACCGGCTGTGGCATTAATGGTATACTGGTTGATCGCAAACGTCGCCGAGATCGTCTTGTTGGTCGTCACTGCGGGGAACGTGTAACCCGTTACCGCTCCCACGGACGTGCTGTTCACCTGGACATCCACTACATGATACCCGGTATTCGGCGTTATTGTATAGGTCGGCGTGGCCCCATAATTCACGGTCGTTGTTCCAGCGGGAGTTACCGCTCCGTTCGCCCCGGAACTCGCCACAATCGTGTAAGTGTTGATCGCAAATGTGCCGACTATTGTCTTGTTCGTTGTTACCGCAGGGAACGTGTAACTGTTCCCGGTCGGGGTCACGGTAGTACCGTTCACCGTCACGGTGTTCAGGTGATACCCGGTCGACGGTGCGAACGTGAACGTTGGTGTATCTCCGTAGTTCACGGTCTGGACCGTTGCGGGGCTGATCGTTCCGTTACCGTTCACGATTGACGGCGTAATCGTATACGTGTTGATCGCAAACGTTACCGAAATCGTCTTGTTCGTTGTTACCGCAGGGAACGTGTAACTGTTCATGGTCGGGGTCACGGTAGTACCGTTCACCGTCACGGTGTTCAGGTGATACCCGGTCGACGGTGCAAACGTGAAGGTCGGCGTATCTCCGTAGTTTACCGTCTGGACCGTTGCGGGGCTGATCGTTCCGTTACCGTTCACGATTGACGGCGTAATCGTATACGTGTTGATCGCAAACGTTGCCGAGATCGTTTTGTTGGTCGTCACTGCGGGGAACGTGTAACCCGTTACCGCTCCCACTGACGTCCCATTCACCAGGACATCCACGACATGATACCCGGTATTCGGCGTTATTGCGTAGGTCGGCGTATCCCCATAATTCACGGTCGTTGTTCCAGTTGGGGTGACAACTCCGTTCGCCCCGTAACTCGCCGCAATCGTATACGTGTTGATCGCAAACGTCGCCGAGATCGTCTTGTCACCGGTTACGCTCGGGAAGGTGTAACTCGTAACGGGGCCTACCGATGTGCCGTTCACCAGGACATCCACGACATGGTACCCGGTATTCGGCGTGATATTGTAAGTCGGCGTGTCCCCATAATTCACGGTTGTTGTTCCAGCCGGGGTGACGGCTCCGTTCGCTCCGGAACTCGCCGTGATCGTATACGTGTTGATCGCAAACGTCCCTTCGATAGTCTTGTTCGTATCCACCGCGGGGAACGTGTAACTCGTAACGGGGCCTACCGTTGTGCCGTTCACCAGGACATCCACGACATGATACCCGGTATTCGGCGTGATATTGTAAGTCGGCGTAGATCCATAATTCACCGTCGTTGTCCCGGCAGGTGTTACTGCCCCATTCGCGCCAGAACTCGCCGTGATCGTAAACGTGTTGATCGCAAACGTCGCCGAGATCGTGTGGTCTGCAGCCACGTTCGTGAACGTGTAGCTGCTGATCGACCCCTGCGAGATGGAGTCTACGAGAACGTCAGCTACATGATACTGGGCATCAGGTGTGATGATGAACTCCTGACTGCCACCATAGATGACAGCGGTCTCCCCGACAGGATTTATCACACCATTCGATCCAGCTGTAGCATTGATGGAATACGTGCTCATCGCAAACGTGGCCGAGATGGTATGGTCTTCCATCACGTTTGTGAAGTTATACGTTGTTATCGCTCCCTGCGATACGGTGTCTACCAGGACATCCGTTATATGGTAACCCGAATCCGGGGCTATCGTGAAGGTCTGGTCTCCGGCATAGTTCACGCTCACAGGACCACCCGGGGATATAGATCCGTGCTCCCCAGCAGAGGCAGTAATCACCGGGTTTTTTGCAAACGTTACGTAGATACTATGACTTGAAGTGACGGTTGAGAAGGTGTAGGTTGATACAACCGCAATGGAATTCCCATCAACCAGAACAGTCGCAATACGATAGCCGTCATCCGGCGTAATAATAAACGCCTGACTGCCACCGAAAGGAACCGAAATCACACCAGATGGAGAGATGGATCCTCCGGGCCCGGCAGCTGCCGTAATGGTCAGTGAGAGGGTGGAGTTGCCGGCAACTCCTCCAAAGTTTGCTGATGAGAGCACCGCTGCGGCAGTGGTGCCCTTGGTGTACACAATCTGGACCGTTTGTGCATTCGGTGAACCGAACGTTAATGTCTCTCCCGAAGACCATCTATTGTCAGACCCGGCCGGCCAGAGAACGCTTTCGGGTACTTCGGCTCCATCAACCAGGACCTTGAAATCTTCTTTCTGGAGTACATCTCCCCCATTATGGAAGATCTGGACGGCATCCCCGGTATTCGAGATGACCGCTTCCAGTGCCGGGATCTTCTCAGGAGCGGGTTGCGACAGCATCACCACGGCGATGATAGATATTGCGGCGCTGACTACCGCTATCAGCATCACTGCACCGATGACCTCAGATACGCCATATTCGTGGGTGTTGGCCCTTCCTGTATGCTGCAGCACAGGTTATCCGTCTCAGCGGGTAATTATCCAGTATTGTACTGTTTTGCTATTAGAAACCTACTGGTATCTGAAGGTTTCCATTCTGACAATTTTATGACAAAACCGGGGAATCGATGCCAATCATTGTTCAGTACTCATACCCCTCGTGAAGGGAGTTTTGGATACGAATCTCATCCCCCTCACAGACAATCTTCTGGGTTTGTGCGAATACATCTTCATATAAAAAAATAAGTGATTCTTCCTGATACGAACGATTAGAACGGATAGTCGGCTGAATCACTGATATATTCGTCCATATTTTTGAACGTGATATCCGTTCCACCGGAAGTGACATAGAGACCATCGCGGGCGATGACAACGCCTTCGAAGTAATCTCCGTTGAATGTAACCTTCCCTTTGGGGGCAAATAAGATACCAGAAACAGAACTTCCTCCGCCAGACAGATCGATATCCCCGTCAGCTGCGACCACCACCACATTTGATACCGTACCTGACAACGTGGAGGTATACCCACTGCCTGCATACACCTTCATGTCAGTCACCAGGGGCACCGTGTTAACATAGCCCTCCGTCGCATACCACCCGGCTGATTTTGGTGAGGGGATTGGAATATCAGGTATGATAAAGCCCGGAACGGAATCCTGGTGGATACATCTAGAGATTATGGCAGGATTAGCACTATCATACCAAGCTGGGTACGAGAGATTTCCGGTATAATACACCCATGAATTCGCATCAAGCCCGGTTCCCCATCCCATGGTGACATTGCCATTCACCGACAGGTTCCCATGGACTTGCGCACTACCCAGATCAGAATTGCCCGCAACAGAAACATTCCCGTAGAGATTATGGTATGACCCCGAGGGAATATTCAGATCCCCATTCACGTAGGTATTTCCAAGTTTGCCAGGATATCCCAGACTGGCACTGCCGCTGCCCAGGTAGACATCTCCGTCGACATAGATGGTATTGACGGCAATTGCTGAACCCGGGTTCAGTTCATCTGAGTCCAGAGAACCCATAATGACAACGGTGGCATTTTCCCCAGTGATCGTATCCCCGCTGAAGATCAACTTGGTTCCATAGACAAAGACACTCTCGTTATTGACGAATTCAGCAAAGGACTGGACCTGCGTGTAGTTGACCTTTGTTGCTGTGCTGGTAACACCGTACGAGGTATTTGTTACGATCAGGATGACCGTGTAATTCCCTGCATCGGGATACGTGTACAGCGGGCTCGGTACTGACGAGATATTACCGTCACCAAACGCCCAGCTCCACTGGTTGACCGGCCCGGTTGACAGATCGGTAAACTGGACGGCAAGCGGCAGGTACCCGCTTGTCGGAGTACCGCTGAAATCCGCGGTGACTACGGGAGGTGCCGGTGTTGTCGTGGTAACTGGTGTTATCGTGGTAACCGGCGGGGTTGAGGATGCTATAACGGACGTATTCCCCCATGACTGGAGGAGACGTCCTGATGAGCTGCCGGTATATATGATCTGGATGGAGCCTGGAGGGGCTGAATCTCCCGTGTAGGCAAGGGTATCCCCAATCACCCAGCTGGACCATCCATTACCCTCCATGAGAACGAACGAGTTCGTCCGATCAACGCCGTCAACCATGATCGTCATCTGATCTTTCTGGAGTGCATCGCCGCCATTGTGCGTGATCATGACTGTATTGCCGATAAAGTCAATCTCCGCATTCAGGGCAGGAATCTTCTCCGGTTGAGGCTGGGAGAGAATCGCCACTCCCGCGATGGAGACCACCGTACCGATAACCGCAATCAGAATCATTGCCCCCACAACCTCTGAGGCTCCGCTATGATTATCGGCCTTCACGGTTCATCCGCCTACGCCATACAGCAGGGCCGTGTAGGTTGCGTTGGATGCTACCACGTTGATGTCGTAATCTTTCGTGGGATTTGAGACATAGTCAGTATATCCGATACGGATGAAACTCTCGGTTCCCGTGATGCCGGTTTCCGTATCGGGTATGCCGGCAACCGTTGCGGTGTAGTCAAAATAATTCTTCCACATCCCCCGTGCCTGCTCATCTGAGGTATTGACGGCAATCCTGATCCATTTGGTATTGGCTTTTCCCGTTGCATAGGGGAGATTATACACGGAGTCAAGGGTTGTCTTGATCTGGACAGGACTGTTGCCGCCGACAACACTGCCTCCGTACGGGTTGGTAATACTCATTGCATTGATGGTTACCCGGGTCACGGGTCTGCTGGGATCTGTATTATCGAGGGCAAACGAGATCTCCGGGGGAAGTTTGTAGGTGTTGTTGCCATCAATCTGGGAGAGGAAGACGCCGCCCATCTGGTAATAATACTCCTGGGAGATCCAGTAATGATTCTGGGACTTGTAATCAATGGCTCCGAGAGTGATAGGGGTGATCTGATAGGTTGTTTCAATGAAATTGTAGGTGAGATTGCCGTTTCCGGTTACTTGCGACATGGGACGATCCACCTTGAGATTGAGTGACTGAAGGGGTTCGATTTCAGAGGTAAGTCCATAGGTGCTGTCCATCAGATCAACGGCATAGGTAACTCCGCGTTGGACATTTGTGTATACAGGATATTTGTCCATCAAGAGGGTGCTACCCTTTGAGATAGAGAGGGTAATATCTGTACCGGTGTAGTTGTATGCATACATCGGCACTAGGCATGTATCAGTTGCCCCCGGTAGGTCAATCCAAATTGGAGTCCCATTATTGCTTCTTCCTAGACAATTTACCTGAGTGCCTGTTTGAGAATCATACCACAGATAGTACGTTTGTCGCGGTGTGAGGTTGACCGTGGCAACCCATTGGGTAGTGTTCACAACCATACCGAAACTGGAAGTCCTATCAAGAACCGCAGACGGACCGATTGTGACATTTGCATACACATGACTTGGCGTATAATTAGCCTCTGCCGGGAGATTCTCCGATGTTCGGAACGTGGTATTTGAGGAATCCACAATAAGCGAACGCGAGGTGATAGTGAGCGTCTCAGGCTCCGTAGTCCGCCGGTTGATGGAGAATGTCCCCCCGGAACTCACCGGGTTCATAATTGGAATAAACCCCATGACCCCCCCTTGCGTATAGCCACCTTCAGATCCCAGCGAGAAGGAGTTACTCAGGGTTGTATCCACCTTATTATTGGTGGAGAGGGAATCGAGCCCGATTTTATAAGCGATGAACTGGTCCTTGACCACACCCATATGCAAAATCTCGTTCTCACGGCCCTGTGCCGGGACACCATAGGTGAGGTAGAGCGAGAAGACCGCCATGAGAAGCGCAATGATCAGGACAAATCCGACCACCTCAGACAGTCCGGCATCCCGGTTCCATCCTGTACCACCGACTCTCATCATCTATTAACTCGTGTATGGCTTGGCTTATAAAAGTACCCGTCGTGAAATGAATCGATGAACCATCCCAAGACGCACCATCAGCGTGACCTCCCGTACAGTACCGGAGGGGGTCGGACAGGGTCACATACGAACATCAGATACCGGGATTGTAGCCCAGTTCCCTGCCATAATACGAAGTGGAGAGCCATCCATTCATACCCGTAGGGCCCAATGATTGACCGAGCCAAAACCCATCTGCCCCTGCCCGACCCCCCCTTGATCATTTTTCCTATACCACACAATTTATCTCGTAAAATGATGGAAAAATCTATTCATGGCATGTAGGGGGTCGGGCAGGGGCAAAGTAAATTCATGAAGCAACCGCAGGATCCCGGACGCCCCCACCCCATTTTTGGGAATCGTTGTAAACCAGTCCGGCACTGCCATGGGATCCACCAATCTTCCGGGACATGCACAGAAGGGTTTTGAATCTCACCCGTCAAACAGTAGGATCACATGTACGACCGCAATGCCGGTCCGGGACTGGTACAATCGTGACCCTTTCTCAAGGTTGTGTGCTCTGCCACCAGGGCGCAAAGATGGTGCTCTTTGTTACGGGACGCTGCCACCGCTCCTGCTGGTACTGCCCGCTCTCATCCGAGCGAAAAGGGACGGATACGGTATATGCCAACGAAGTCCCGATCGATGTCCCCTCCCAGATCATCGAAGTGGCAGAGATGATGAGCGCCCTTGGCACCGGGGTTACCGGGGGCGAGCCATTGCTCGTCCTTGAGAAGGTGACCGAATACTGCCGGATGCTGAAACGTCACTTCGGCCTCGAACACCAGATTCACCTCTACACCGCAAAAGCACCATCGGACAGCGAACTTGAGGAGATGCAGGGCCTCGTCGATGAGATCCGACTGCATCCCCCCCGGGAGTGCTGGGATACAATCCTCGATTCCGAGTTCATCCGGTCCGCAAAACGGGCAAAGGAGATGGGATTCGACATCGGCATCGAAGTCCCGGCACTGCCCGGGCTCGAACTGCTCATCCCGGCACTCCCGTACCTGGACTTCCTCAACATCAATGAACTCGAATGGGGCGAGACCAATGCCTATGCCATGCGCGAGCGGGGGTATGACCTTGCCGACCAACTGCACAATGCCATTGAAGGTGCAAAGGGATGGGCGGAAGAACTCTGCCGGCACGAGAAGGTGCACTGGTGCTCGTCCGGGTTCAAGGACTCCGTGCAGCTCCGCGAGCGCCTGAAGCGGATTGCCCTGAACACCGCCCGGCCGTTTGACGAGATCACCGATGACGGCACCATCGTCTATGGTGTTCTCGAACCCCTGCCGGGACAGCAGGGGGCGATCACCGGGTTCTGCAACGAACGGCTGGAGCCGGACAGTTTCGAGGCCCGTGACGGTCATATCGAGATGGCATGGTGGCTCTTAGAGAAGTATGCCGGTGAACTCCCCGGTAACAAGTACGTGATCGAACGGTATCCCAACCGGGGCATGGTCGTGGAGATGACCCCGTTATGATCCTGCGCGACCTCGTTGACCCCCTGTATGAACGGCAGCTCAGGAAGCAGTGCCGGCATATTCCCAACCACATCGCCATCATCATGGACGGCAACCGCCGGTATGCCAAGATGCTGGGGATGGACAGTGTCAAGGGCCACCGGGCCGGGGCGGACAAGACCGAGGAGGTGCTCGACTGGGCGCAGGAACTGGGGATCCGCCACATCACGCTCTACTCGTTCTCAACCGAGAACTTTTCCCGGAACGAGCATGAGGTCGGGTACCTCTTTTCCATCTTCAAAGAGAAGTTTTTGAGTGTCCTGACCGATGAGCGGGTGAACAGGTATAAGATCCGGGTGCAGATGGTCGGGGACCCGGCACTGCTCCCCGACGATCTCCTCCAGGCCATCAGGGCGGCAGAGGAGGCGACAAAAAACCATACCGGGTTCTGCCTCAATGTCGCGCTCGCATACGGGGGAAGAAACGAGATCGTGCTGGCAGCGCGCGAGATCCTTGACGAACTCAAAACGACCGGCGCCGACCCGGACTCGGTCGATGTCCACATGGTCGAGAGCCACCTTCACCAGGGAAAGGGCATTCCCCCGGTGGATTTGATCATCCGGACCGGCAACGAGTGCCGGACCTCCAACTTCCTGCCCTGGCTTGCCAGCGGGCATGAATGTGCCGTGTACTTCTGTGCCCCCTACTGGCCCCTGTTCCGGAAGATCGATCTCCTGCGTGCCATCCGCATCTACAGCGAGAGAGTGACGGCAAAAGCCTGAAGAGCCGGACCACGTAACGCAGCACAATCGCGTACTTAATTTCTCTTGAGCGCCAGATCATCCCTTGAGCTGATATGACGGCAAAGAACGGGGTCGGGAAGAGATGGTGCCAGACGACCGTGGCGATTCGCGAGGATATCCTCTCCGCCACACAATCGGCCGGCCTCGATATCCAGGACCTGTGCAACCGGGCGCTTGCCGGGGCAGCCGGAATCCCGTACCTACCGGAACCACGAAAGAATCAACCACCGTCAACACCGGTCATCATCGCGGATCCGGGTGTTCCCAAGGCGGATACAACCGAACTGCACGGGAAGACAAAAGACGGACTGCACCCGGTCATCAATGCCGATGACCCCAGGGCCCGCTCGGCCGTGAAACTGCTGCCAAAACCAAAGACCGGCGCGCTCCCGGTCTCTCTGCCCGGCCGGGTCTCCCCGCCGGAAAAGCCAGTGCCTGTGCCCCCGGCTCCCGCACGGGTACCACAACCAGAGAAGCCCAAAAAAGCGGTTGCGGAAAAAGCCGGGAAGAGACCTAAAGTCTCTTCGATCGGGAAGTTCGTTGCCGAACGCATCGCCCGTGATGACGCCGAGGAGTCTCATATCTCCAAAGACGCCCTCTACGCCGCATTTACGCAGTGGTGCCGGGAGCGGAGGATCACACCGGTGCCGGACCGGCGGACCTTGACCGTGACCCTCAAAAACCAGTTTGCCATGACGGAGACCACGATTGCCGGCGAGCCTTCGTGGATCAGTGCCCGGATACGATAAGACGCTATTTCCCAAAACGCCGCATCCGCGCCTGGTAATCCCGGAGCACCCTCAAAAAGTCAACGTTCCGGAGCAATTTCCAGTTCACGTCAGAGAAGAAGAGTTCCGAATAGACCGATTGCCAGATCAGGAAGTCAGTGAGGTGATCCCCGCCGCTCTTGATCACGACATCCGGGGTATACTGAAACGTCAGGTAGGACTCGATCAGGGCCTCATCCACCGATTCAGGGGATACGCCGTCCTGCGCCATCTTCCGGATACATGCGGTGATCTCCTCCCGCCCGCTCTTCCCGATGGCAACCACCACGTCCATCCCCGTACCCGACACTTCCTGCCGGTCACCGATATGCAGGTGGAGCCGGGCAACCGTGCTGATCTTCCGGATTTCCGGAAGGTATTGGTCGAGATGCTCAGGAGTGGGCGCGGCAATGTGGAACATGAGTCCCCTGATGCCCGGGACAGGGGATGCATTGTGCCGGGCCACGTATGCCGTGATCTCATTACACCACCCGGTCACGGAAAAGAGCGAGCCGGGGGCATCGGCCAGGTCCTGCCCGCTGATCATGATGCAGATCTGGGAGGGCAGATCGGTGATCTGCCGTTTGAGCAGGGTGGCATAGATCCAGTAGATCATGTGATTACCCATTATTGGAGAGCCCTAGGTAAATATCCTTGAGGCTCAACAGTCCTGCCGTCACATGAAGAGACTGAGCACATGGAAGGCAACAGCGCCGAGTCCGATGGCAAGCACGGTCTCGACTGCCGTGATGCCCAGTGCCTGTTTCCAGCCGAACTCCTGTGCCAGTACAACGATGGTGGAGATGCAGGGGATGTAGAGCATAGTCACGAGGGCAAAGACGATCAGCTGGACCGGTGTGAGCACCTCAGAGAAGGCCGTGGTGCCAAAGAGCGTGGCAAGGGCGAGGATGGTCATCTCTTTCCGGATGATACCAAAGACAAAGACCACGCCGGTCATGATCGGCAACCCCAACAGGAGGACGGTAATCGGGGAAAGAAGCGTATTGATCGGTTCCAAAAGACCGGCTGCATAGGCTGCCGTGATCACGATGCTGCCGATGATATACGAGGGGAGCACGATCCCGATCAGCGACCGGGTCCTCTGCCAGGTCTGGCCAAGCACGATGTGAATGTTGGGGGCATGGTACTCCGGCATCTCCATGATCATCCCCACCGATTCACCGGGCAGGACCCGGAATGCCAGCCGCCCGAGGATGACAATCAGGATAAAGTCGAGGAGGTAGAGCGCCAGCGCCCACCAGATGTTCACAAACACTGCCACAACCCCGAGGATCACGATGGTCCTTGCCGAGCAGGGGATGAGCGTGACGAGGAAGGCGGCCAGGAGTTTCTGTTTGGGCGATTCGATGATCCGGCACGAGAGGCAGGCCGGCACCGTGCAGCCAAACCCGAGGACAAGCGGGATGATCGCCTTGCCATGCAGACCCATCTTGTGCATGCCCCGGTCCAGCATCAGGGAGAACCGGGTGAGGAATCCCGAGTCCTCGATGAGCGCAAGGAGAAGGAAGAACGGGATGACGTAGGGGATGATGAGGGTCAGGGCCGCAACAAGGCCGGTCCACGCACCATTGAAGACGATCTCCCCAACCGAGCCCGAGATCAGGGGTTCAACGGGTGCGATATGGGAGAGGAGGGCGCTCAGCGTCGCCGAGATCCAGGCCCCGACAATGAAGGTCCAGACCAGAAGGCCCCCCAGCATGAGCGCGAGGAGAACATACCCGAGTATTGGGTGGAGCGCGATCGTGTCGATCCGATCGGTGATCGAGCGCCCGGTCTCTCCGCCAGATCGGAGGGTCATGACACGCGAGACTATCTGTTCCGCTGCATGATACCGCTCTGCACTCAGGATCGTTGCTCCCGGTTCGCCGTGGATCGTCTCGAGTTCCGCTCTGACAGCGGTGATACGGGCCACCGTGTCGGGGGCCAGTTTCTTCACCTCCCAGACAGTATCAGGATCACCCTCCAGCAGTTTGATAGCGGTCCACCGGGCAGGATAACTCCCGACACCCTCAGGAAGCAGCGCCATAATCCGGCCGATCCGCTCTTCCACCTCTTTCCCATAGATGATCTCGCGGGGCTCAGGAGGCGAACAGACCGCAGCGATGATCGCATCCGTGAGTTCGACAATGCCCTTCCCCTGGATCGCGACAAGCGGGATCACCGTAATGCCCAGCTCGCGGGATAGTTCCATTAAATCCAGACGGATGCCCTTTTTTGCTGCAAGGTCCATCTGGTTGACCGCGAGGATGAGAGGGCTCTTCAGTTCCATGAGCTGGAGCGTGAAGAAGAGGTTCCGCTCCAGTGCCGACGCGTCCACGATGTTCACGACCACATCGGGATGATCGTGGGCAATGAACTCCCGGGAGATCTGTTCTTCGGTCGAGAGCGCGGAGATCGAGTAGATGCCGGGGAGATCGATCACCCGGATCCGCAGGCCGCGGTACTGGAGAAGCCCTTCTGCCCGCTCAACGGTCTTGCCGGGCCAGTTCCCGATCTCCTGATCAACGCCGGTCAGCTGGTTGAACGTGACGCTCTTGCCCACGTTGGCATTCCCGGCAAGGGCAACCACATATTCAGTCTTCCGGTCGGGAAGGCGGCCTGATGCGCAGTGCCCGTTGCAGTGGCTGCACCCGGTCATCTGCCCTTCTCCGCGCGGGCCGTGACAAAGATGTGATCGGCAATTTCATGATCAATGGCAAGACGGGTCTTTCGCACCGCAATCTCAATGGGGCCATGCAAAGGGGCTTTACGCATCAGCTGGATCTCGGTCTTCAGCGTGAGACCGAGATCGGTCAGGCGCTGGACAACGCTGGTGTCGCCCCGGATAAAGGCGATGATCCCCTTCTGGCCCGGTGCCAGTGAGGTGACCGGGAGGAGCGGTTCGTCGCGCGTGCAGGCTGACGCAGATTCCGATTCCGTGAGGCAGGCCGAGCAACTCTCCACCTTGCGGTTGCAGGCCGAGATCAGGCTCCCGTGCGGGCAACGGGCAGGGGCCTTGAGCAGTTTGCAGAGAGCGCATTCCGTCTCATCCGAGAGCGTGTGCTCCATCTTGCAGGCTTCATCGTGCACATTCTCCTCGTTGATATGGAGGACATCAGTCAGGAACACCTCAAGAAGACGGTGGCGCCGCTTTACCTTCCGTGCCATCGCTGTTCCCTGCTCAGTCAGGGTAGCGCCGTGATAGGGTTCGTACTTGACGTAGCCCTTCTCTGAAAGAACCTGGAGCGCCTCGGTCACGCTCGCCGGCGCGATCTTGAGACACCGGGCAATCGCCGAGGTCTTGGCAACACCGTCCTGCTCCTCAATATCGAGAATCGTTTCCAGGTATTCTTCCAGCTGCTCTGAGGCCATTTGATCATATTTAGGTTGCCCTAAATTAATAAATGCTGGGATACAGGCATCGCATCGTCGTAAGAAATTCTTTTGGCAGGGACAAAAGAGATTATAAGCATTCTGACGAAATGATCATTTGATAAATGTATTCATATAAGACCGGGATCGCGCAGATAGATGACGTAACCGGAGGTTTTGATGCAGGAACCAATATCCTCATCCTTGCCCCCCCCATGAGCTATGCCGAACAGCTGGCATATGCGCTCGCAAAACCCCTTCCGGGTGAATACTCAATCATCCTTTCCACGAACGAACGTGCATCAGAAGTGGTGGATGCCGTTAAACTGGCAGGAGCAGACAAGCGGTTTGTCGGGGTCATCGATGCCATCACCAAGAGTTCAACACCGGGTATTGTCGATACCTCAAGGCTGATGTTCGTCTCAAGCCCTACCGATCTGACCGGTATTGGAATAAAATTCTCCAATATGATCGAGACCATCTTCGAAGGCACCTTTTCTGACGGGGAAGCCGGCCTGTTTCCCCCGCCGATCCGGTTCTGCGTGAATTCGATCTCCACCCTGCTGATGTACCGCCGGCTTGAGGTGTTGTACCAGTTCCTCCATGTCCTGACGGCAAAACTGAAGAAGACCGAAGGGGTTGGCATCTACATCCTGAACCGGGAATCATTCGATGAGAAGACGCTCTCCTTGATCAAACAGCTGATGAACTGCGTGATTGAGGTCAAGGTCGAACAGAATATCAATTACCTGAAGATCCAGGGGCTTCCCGGAGTCAACGGGGACTGGATGAAGTTCACGGTTGTAAAAGGCCAGGTGACCATCCAGCCATGAGCGTGTACCACGGGGACCTGCCATGGGCTGCCGTGATCCCGGCAGCGAAACGCCACCGGGGCTGATCGGATCGTGCTTACATTCATAGGCCTTGGCCTGTTCGACAGTACCGATATCTCGGAGAAAGGACTCCAGAAGATACGCACTGCCGACAGGGTCTACCTGGAGTGTTATACCTCCCGCTTGGCCGGAACAACGATTGAGGAACTCGCGACATATTACCAGAAACCGGTCATCCCGCTCTACCGGGAAGATGTGGAGCAGCACCCTGACCGGCTGCTCGAAGAAGCAGAGACACGCGAGGTTGTCTTTCTCTGTGCCGGCGACCCGATGGTCTCAACCACCCATGCCGATCTCCGGATGCGGGCTGCATCCCGGGGCATCGAAACGGCAATCATCCACGCGGCCTCGATTGTCAGTGCGGTCTGCGGTCTCTCCGGGCTCCAGAATTACCGGTTCGGCAAATCCTGTTCCCTCCCGTTCCCGCAGAAGAACTGGTTCCCGACAACCCCTCTGGAGGTGATCCTCCAGAACATCTCGCTCCGGCTGCATACGCTGGTCTATCTCGACATCCAGAACGAACGGTTCATGACGGTTCCTGAAGCCGTAGCCCTGCTGGAGCAGATGGCCGCAGACCGTCATGTGCAGATCCCGCTCTACGTCGGTATCGCCCGGGCCGGGTCTGCTGAGCCGGTGGTCAGGGCCGGCACCGCTGCAATGCTGCAATCCACGGCGTTCGGCCCACCCCTGCATATCCTCATCATACCGGCAGAACTGCATGACATGGAGCGCGAATACCTACAGATATTTGCCGGCCTATGAAGATCCAACACTGTCAGGCCCTGCTTGCTGAATCCCTTGGCAACACCGTATGTTGCCCGCCGGCACGCTCGCCCTGCGGGATAACCGCTGCCTCGATCCTCCAGATGGCCCGCGCCTATGAGAGCGACGGAACATCATTTCTTACGGGGGAAGATCCCGTCAATGCCCTTGCGGCATTCCTTTATGCATTCGGGTGGCTGCATTGCGGTGCGGCATCGGGACTCCTTATGGTTCAGGAAAAACGTGCCCTCTCCTGCCCGTTCACCGGTACGTTCGAACCGGTCCCGGCATCCCAGTTCGTAAAACGGGATGAGAAGACAGAACGGTATGCCCGGCTGCTGGACACGGCCCTTGCATCCGTCTCCCCGGCACCCGACCCGGCAACTCCCCCGCATGCATGTGCCCGGGAGATCCTGTTCATCAGCGGGGTCTACCTGCACCATGGCAGGCACCGGATCACATCCCGGCACAACGAGGATGCACTTGCCTGTTTCAGTTACGGGCATGGCTGGCTGGATGCCGGGGTGCAGGCCGGCCTCTTTATTATTCATGCAAACCGGGAGATCTTCACCGTTGATTAATGAACAGAACAGGCCATAAAAGGGTAAATACTATGGCTCATAACCTGTTAGGTTAGCAGCCGTTACACACGCGGCAGGGAATGTGAACACCATGGATAAATCACAGGTCAAGTGGCTGTATATTTCCGTGGGATTCTCCCTTGCTGTTCTGATTATTATCCTCTTTTTTACCATCAATGAGAATACCATCACATACCTCCAGCAGGTCAATCCCGGGTTCCTCATTCTCGCCTTCCTCACCCATCTCCTGACCATGTGCTTCTGGGCCATGCGGGTCAAGACCATGTCCGGCTCGCTGGGATACCGGGTCGGGTTCTGGTACAGCCTGAACCTAGTCTTTGCCAACCTGCTCGCCTCAGCCATCACCCCGGCACAGGCCGGGGGGGAACCGGTCCGTATTCACGAACTGTATAAAGCGAAGATCCCCCTCGGGGATGCAACAGCCGTGGTCATCATGGAGCGGGTGCTCGATGGCATTGCCCTTGCAGGTCTTGCGGCCTTTGCCATGATCTTCTTAACCGAGCAGTGGAAGAGTCTTGGCGCGATCTCCGAGATCATGGTCTTCATCACCTGGATCTTCGTTGTCGGGTGTCTCTTCCTCTTCTACCTGGCCATACGGCGTCCCGATGTGGTGAAACGTGTGGTTGCCCGCTGTACCCTCTGGCTGACCAAGAAGTGGGAGAATTCCCGCGTCGAGTCGCTCCTGACCCGGGCGGACAAGGAGATCGATAACTTCCAGGGGGCAACCCTCAAGTTCGTCCATACCGCCAAGAGCGGTCTTGTCCTGGGCATGATCTTTACCCTCCTCTACTGGGTCTCCGAGATCCTCACGGCGTCACTCATCCTCATGGGGCTGGGACAGTCGCCACTCTTCCTCGAATCCTTTGTGATCCAGCTCATCCTTGCCATCCTGATGATGATCCCCCTCACACCGGGCAGTTCGGGCATTGCCGAAGTCGGAGCCACCACCATGTATGCCCTCTTCATACCGGCCTCCGTTGTCGGCATCTTTGTCGTGCTCTGGAGGATCGTCATGTATTATTTCAATATCGCGCTGGGCATCTTCTCCAGCATCCTCATCGTACGCAGGGAAGCCAAAAACTGTGTCAGGGAAGAAGATTTTTGAATACCTGAACCCTTATCAGGGCCGACGGCAATCACTGTGCACGGTATGACACTGGTCCGGTGCGAGGTCAAAGGCGTGTTCATGGCGATCAATGACGCCAGTTCAGTGCCTCTTGTGATCCTGTCTGATGGCTCCGGGCGCCAGTTGCCGATCTTCATCGGCATCTGGGAGGCGGTATCGATCAACAGTGCCCGCAATCACGAGGTACTCCCCCGGCCCTTCACCCACGATCTCTTTCTCGATCTCTGCGGGAAATTTTCCATCACGTTAAAATTTCTTCAGATTGACAGCATCGAAGACGGGATCTATTATGCCCAGCTCGTCTTTACCGGACAGAACCATGAGGAGTACCTGGACTGCCGCCCGAGCGATGGCATTGCCCTTGCCCTCCGGGGGGATGTCCCGGTCTTTGTGGATGAGACCGTACTCGCCTCATCGGCACAGGGTGAAAAGGATCTGCCGGAGATGGTGGATCTCACCACGTTCTTCCAGAAATGAGCGGGAGTTATTTCCTGCGGTGTTCCAGCTCGGCCATCACAGCAGCCAGATCCACGTCCGCTGCACGAAGCGCAACCAGTACGTGGAACAGGAGATCGGCGGCTTCGCTCTCTGTGCGCGAAGAGACACCATTTTTAACGGCAAGGATAAATTCCGTTGATTCCTCGCCAACCTTCTCCAGAACCTTGTCGATCCCTTTCTCATCGGCAAGCAAGCGGGAGGTGTACGAACCTTCCTGCGGGTGTTCTGCACGATCGCAGATCACTGCCCACAATTCCGCGATGATGTGGGGATCCACCGCAGGCTTCGTCATGCTTCTGCCCCCAGCAGTACTTCCCCGACATCGATACCGTAAAACCGGCGGCAGAGGATGCGGGCTTTCTCGATGTTGCAACCGGCCTTCCCGATAGCAATGCCGAGATCGCTCCTCTGCCGTACGATCACGTTCACGGGCCCGTTATCGGGAGGTTTCTCGATTGAGGTCACCTCGGCGGGTTTGAAGATATTGGTGATGAAGGAATCAGGGGTTTCGGCAAACTCCACCATCTCGATGCGCTTGCCGAGAACGTTCTGGAGCCGTTTTATATTCTCCCCCTTTTTCCCGATTGCAAGGCCCATATCGCCCGGGCGGATCACGTAGATCACCCGGTCAAAGCGATCGTCGATCACGCAGTCAAGCGCGGTGGATTTGGTGAGGATCCTCAGTTCTTCGATATACCGTCGCTCCTTAAAACCGATATTGCGCTCCATAGTAAAATCAATCCTATTGTATCCGTTGATGCATGGATATTCGAAATTTGCGACCATGATCCCTGGGATCCGGCCCGGTACGATGATTTTATGAAATGATGTCGCTGCTATTTTAAAAACATTGTGAAGAGCGTGCAGGAAAGAACGCGAAAAAAGAGGAGTGTTAGAGGTAGGTGTAGGACACTGAAACCTGTGCGGTGACAGTGATATCACCGGACTGAATGGGGGTGGCGGCTTCGGTTTTTGCGAATCCCCTGGCATCCTGTGCATAATTGGAAAATACCACCGGCATGTAACCCTGGTAGATCTCAACGGTTCCGGTGCCGGTGATATTGACACCCATTGCGCCGGCTACAGATTCTGCATCAGCCCGGGCATTGGTTACTGCCTTTTTTAACGCCTCGCTGCGGAGTGTTAAAGCCTGGGCATCAGAGAGCATGAACTGGATGGAGTCTGCCTGGTTAGCGCCGTTGGCGACCGCGATATCGATCACATCGCCGGTCTTGCTCACATCATGGAGCGTGACGGTCAGGGTATTGGTCACCTGGTACGTCCTGACCTTGGGATTCAGGATCCCGGTAGACGATTCATCGTAGACTTTGTTGATGGTATATCCGGTAGTCTTGAGGGAGTCACGCGGTAAGCCGGATGCAACGAGAGCGTCGATCACTTTGGTCATCTTTGCGGCATTGTCTGCCTGGGCGGCCTTGACATCTGCATTCTCGGTCTGGACGGAGAGGGTGACCTGGGCCCGGTCGGGCGTACCGATCACGTTACCGCTGCCGGACGCGTGGATCACTTTGTCGGTTACCGAATCAGTTGATGCAGCGGCAACACTGCCAACTGCTGCCATCAGGAACACTGCCAGGATGGCACAGAGAAGGATTGTTCTTCGTATCATGGTATACACATCATCTTGGCCAGAAAGGGGGTTAAATATTACTTTGACTGCGAATCCGGTCGCAGTTATCGAGATGTGGTGCAGCAGGAGTGGTGCACGAGAAACTACAATATCCGGGCAGATCAATAGTTATGTCGATCGAGCATGACAGCAACAATCGTAGAGAAGATCTTCTCACGGAAATGCGGCAGAGACATCCGGGCTGGCGACGTGGTCATGGCCCCTCTTGACGGGGCGATGATCCACGACATCACCGGTCCGCTTGCCATCCAGAAGTTCTACGAGATGGGCGGGAAATCGGTCTTTGACCCAAAGGCCATCATCATGCTCTTTGACCACCAGATACCGGCCGACTCCATCGAGGCTGCAAATAACCACGTGTATATGCGGAAGTTTGCCGCGGAACAGGGCATTCATAATTACGATATCAACGAGGGGGTCTGCCACCAGGTGACGATCGAGAAGGGCCGTGCGGCACCGGGCGACATCGTTGTGGGCGCGGATTCCCATACCTGCATGTATGGCGCTACCGGGGCGTTTGCCACCGGCATCGGGTCAACCGACATGGGTTTTGCCCTGAAGTTCGGCGCCCTTTACTTTAAAGTACCCGAGACCATCCGGGCGGAGGTCTCCGGGAAGTTCCAGAAGAGAGTCGGGGCCAAGGACCTGATCCTCGCAATTGCTGCCGACATCGGAGCCGATGGGGCAACCTACAAGGCGATCGAATTCACGGGAAAGACCGTGCGAAAACTCGACATGGCAGGCAGGATGACGCTCTGCAACATGGCGATCGAGATGGGCGGCAAGGCAGGCATTGTTGCACCGGACAAGGTGACCTGGGAGTACATGAAGGGCCGGCGGAAGATGAAGCCGTTCGAGCTGGACAGCGACGAGGATGCAACGTTCTCTGAGAAGCGGTCCTACGATGTCTCAGACCTCGAACCGCAGGTAGCCGTCCCGCACAACGTGGACACGGGAGTACCGGTCGGCAAGGTTGCCGGCACCCACATCGACCAGGTATTCATCGGCTCGTGCACGAACGGGCGTTTCGAAGACCTCAAGGAAGCAGCTGAAGTGCTGGGCAAGAAGAGATTCAACCCGAAGATCAGGACCATCATCATCCCGGCCTCCCGCGACGAGTACCTCAAGACCCTGAAGGCAGGGCTCATCGAGAGGTTCGTGAAGGCGGGTGCACTCGTTGAGGCGCCCTGCTGCGGCCCCTGCATGGGCGGGGCATTCGGCCTGATTGCTCCCGGCGAGGTCTCGCTCGCGACCTCGAACCGGAACTTCAAGGGACGGCAGGGCAGCACGGAAGGCAAGGTCTACCTCTGCTCCCCGGCAACAGCGGCGGCAAGTGCGATCACGGGCGAGATCACCGACCCGAGGGGGGTGTGAACAATGGCTGCAAAGAAGATGACACCGGTCAAAAAAATCGCGGTTGCCGAGGGGCCCGTTTCAAAGCATGCCCGGGTCTGGAAGTTCGGGGACGACATCGATACCGATGCCATCATCCCGGGCCGGTACCTGATCCTCAACAACCCGGACGAGCTCGCGAAACATGCCTTTGAAGGGACCCGGGATGAGTTTGCAAAGAAGGTGCAGCAGGGTGATGTGATTGTCGGGGGGCGCAACTTCGGCTGCGGTTCCTCCCGCGAACATGCCCCGCTTGCCCTGATGGGGGCCGGCGTGAAGGTTGTCGTGGCCGGTTCGTTTGCCAGGATCTTCTTCCGGAACTCGATCAACGTGGGAGTGCTCCCGGTGGTCTGCCCGGATGCGGACAAGATCGCCGATGGCGCAAAGATCACCCTGAACCTCAAGGAGGGTTCACTTGAAGCGGATGGGAAGAGATACGCAATTGAACCAGTCCCGGAGTTCATGCAGGGCATCATCGATGCCGGCGGGCTTGTGGAATATGCGAAAGATCTGAAGGAGGTACCGGCATGTATAAGATAGCGTCAATTGGCGGGGATGGGATCGGCCCCGAGATCGTTGATGAAGGAAAGAAGGTTCTTGAAGCAGCAGGGCAGAAGTACAACTTCGATATCCAGTGGACAGACTTCGATATCGGGGCTGACCGCTACCTTGCAACCAAGCAACTCGTCACCGAAGAGGACCTGAAGGAACTGAAGAAGTTCAAGGCGATCTACTTCGGTTCCATTGGTGACGACCGGGTGAAACCGGGGATCCTTGAGAAGGGTATCCTCCTCGCGCTCCGCTTTCACTTCGACCAGTACGTGAACCTCCGCCCGATCAAGCTCCTCAAGGGTGTCGAGACACCACTAGCCGGCAAAGGACCAGAAGACATCGACTTTGTTGTCGTACGCGAGAACACCGAGGACTTCTACGTGGGCATCGGCTCCCGCTTCAAAAAGCACCAGACGATCGAGCTTGATGTGATGCGGGATCTCTACAACGTGAAGTTCGGCCTCGATGTCACGAGCGATGCGGAGGAGATCGCCTACCAGATAGGCGTCATCACCCGTGAAGGCTCCCGCCGGGTCCAGACCTATGCTTTTGATCTTGCCATGCAGCGAAAGAAGAAACTCACGTCCGTGGACAAGGCAAACGTGCTCTCGGACGTGTACGGCCTCTGGCGGGAGGTCTTCACCGAGACGGGAAAGAGGTACCCCGAGGTCACGACAGAGTTCAACTTCGTTGACGCTGTCACCATGTGGTTTGTCAAGAACCCCGAATGGTTCGATGTCGTGGTCACCCCGAATATGTTCGGTGACATCATCACCGATCTCGGCGCCATGATCCAGGGAGGTCTCGGTCTTGCGCCGGGCGGCAATATCAACCCAAATGGCACCTCCATGTTCGAGCCGATCCACGGGTCTGCCCCGAAGTATAAGGGCATGGACGTGGCAAACCCGATTGCCACCATCTGGGCAGGATCGCTCCTGCTCGATCACCTTGGCGAGCGCAAGGCAGCTGCAGGGATTGTCAAAGCCATAGAGAAGAGCATCAAGGATGGCGTGGTGACAAAGGATCTCGGCGGCAACGCCGGGACGGCAAAGGCCGGATCATATATTGCCGAATGTGTAAAGAAAGGCAAGTAATCTCTCTTTTTTCCCTATCGTCCTTGTGCGGAGCCAATATACCCTATTGACATGCGGCAGCGATGCGAGGCCTCCCTGGCAGGCAAGAGTACCGGCCGTACCGTGTCTGGACAACGGGGTGAGGGGGGTCGCGTGGGTACAATATGATTTGGGGCTGACGTTTCTCTCAACTCATGAGTAAAGCAGAGAGCTGAAGGAGATCAAATGACTGCAAATGAGGGGGGCTTCAACAGGCCTCTTCAGGCCATTTCCGAATACTGCCGGTCGATGAGATACTCGACAATGGGAAGCGTCATGTACAGTGCCGAACTCCATAGGGATCCGGTCAATGCAATGAGAATGGCGATGACGGAGATAGAAGGAACGACAAGGTTGCCGATAAGAACGCGCCGGACATAGGCCGGTTTTAGCGTGGACTCCGCGAGGCGGCACCCGGTGGTTGCATACCACCACTGGCAGGTCATACCTATGCCGATTGCAAAGAGATTGACCTCAAATACAATCGCACCCAGGGAAGCACCGGGGAAATCCCCGGAGAACGAGGTGGAGAACGGGAGGAGAGCAACAAACATCAGCGTCACAAGATTGATCCAGATGAAGGTCTTATCCGGAACCCGCACGGAATGAAACTGCTGGTGCTGGCTCAACCAGAATGCCCCCAGGATCAAAAAGGCGAGAACATAATGAAAGAAATCAGAATACAGGGAGAGGAGGGTGCGCAGGGCAAATTCATTTGATTGAACCATTGTTACCTTATCCGGCAGGTTCAGCCCGATGACAAGGAGTGTCATTGCGAACGCAAAGATCCCGTCAGAAAGTGCTTCCAGTCTTCCTTTGGTGAGGTGTGGTTCCTCACTCCGGTTTTCCTCAGTCATCGTATCCTTCTTCCACCATATGTTCAGGGATAATTGATGCTCTTGTTCGGTTCAAGCCACTGACAGGCTACTTCTGGTTTTCAGACGATGCAACAGGCACATCCTCGTCCCCATCCTCGTCCGATGCCTTCGAAAGAATGGAGCGGAAATAGCCAAGAGGCCCTTTTGCCGGTTGCCCGGTAACCCGTGCCCGGTACTCAGTGACGGTCTGGTCGCCGGATACATCCTTGATGAGGAACTCTGCCTCGGCACGGCCTTCCTCAACCGCCATCCGATCGGTGACATCCGTCATCGACCCGGCGATCGCAACAACTTTGCCGTTCTTCACGACCGGCACCTCGTTCACTTCAACCCAGATCTTCTTCCCGTCGCGGGTTGCCATCTCCAGCCGGTACGGTGGTTCGCGTTTACCGGAGGCAATGGCCCGGATCGTCCGCTCAAGGCCGGACGCGTTCAGGGGGTGATCGGTGAGGTAATCGGTCCAAGTCCGTTTTCCCTCCCCATGACGACAACCCAGCAGGGTGACGATTCTCGGGCTGACAAAGACCACCTGGTGGTCGGCCGAATGTGAGTAATACATCGGGCTGCCACTTTCAAGGACGAGCATCAGCTCGCTGTCGCGTTTCCGTATCGCCTTCTGCTCGTTCTTGAGCGGGGTGATGTCCCGGCCGGTTGCAACAATGGAGACTACCGTTTTGTCATCGCCAAGAACGGACTTTGAAGACCAGCTGATGCAACGCATCCCGTTCTTTGTCTGGAGCCACTGTTCAACAATGCAGGCATAGGGGGGCCGGAAGAGTTTGGTCATCTGGGTTGCGATGACGTCAGAGTAGCGCTCTTCAGTGACCGGCATGAAGATGCTGTTGACAAGATCTTCCTGTTTTCTTCCGATAATCTCGCAATAGGCGCGATTGACAAAAAGAAGACGCCCTTCAGGATTGAACTTGACGATAAGATCCTGCTGGCATTCGACAAGGTCCCGGTATTCCGTATCGAGAGTTTCCATAGATGACCGCCATTACCTGTACCATTTCACTCCCATGAGATTGGGGTGGAAGGCGGAAAATTTCACGTAAGATCATTCTGCCGCAGAACTATTAATGGTACCCGCTACCGGCGGAAAAAGAATAGTATTCGGGATATACCGGAGGGATGTGCAATGGTATTCGTGCGGGGGGTTATACCGTTGCACTGATTCTCTGCTGGCTTTCAGAAGTTCTGTGGACCCGGTTTGCCGGCGTTTCCGGGATCTTCACAATCGCCACAGACCGTTCCTTCCCATAGAGGACGGCACGGAGCGTAGAGAGCGACAGGGTAAAACTCCCGGCCTCGAACAACTCGATATTCAGGGCCTTGCCGGAGACTGAGACATGAGCGAGACCCCGGTTCAGACCAAGGTACTCATTCCAGTTGCGGGAGAGTTCCTCGACCTGAACATGGATCCTGCCCGAAACCGCTTTCACCAGATCGGATCGCCGGATCGCATACCGGTTCCCGAGAATATGCAGTTCAACAACATCATGCATCACGCCTTCGCTGTCAAATGCCCGGGAACGGGTCTGCTGGAGATATCCTGCTTTTACCATCATACACGACCACCTTCTGTCGTATAGGGGCGTTGCTCCAGAGAGTATATAACGCCGGGGCGTGCGCGGGGTGAAAGTGAACGAGACGATTCTGGGGGGATTTAAACAATTCCGGACACATCTCAGGGGATTCTGTCGATACAGGCATTCAAAACCTGTTCGATAAAGGAGAGGGTGCCGTTGATACCGGCAAGCGGTGTCGGGTAGAGCCGGACCTTCCCCCGCAGGGGAGGGATGAGCCCCACGAATGCAGCATTTCCGTATACTGAACGCTCAAACGATGATCCCACAACGAGATCGGGCTTATGGGACTGGATGAGATCCTGTACCTTCGAGAGACTTGTAGCTTCCACCATCGGGAGGGGGGAATCACCCTTCACATTCCGGGTGCCGATACAACAGATCTCCGCATCCAGATAGCATTCGAGGGTTTCAGCGGCAAACCGGGCGTACGAACACCCGGCAAAGATCGCGGCGGATGGCGGATCGTACCGGTGCAGGAATTTGTCGCAGGCCTGCACAACCCGCTCTTCCTGCGCATCCAGTTCCGCAAAGACCGGCCCGCAATCCGATCCTTCTATTGCCTCATCGATCCGGGTGAACGAAGAGCGGATCTGGTCAAACCCGAGCATCCCTCCAAGGGATTGCCCGACACCGGAAGCAAAATCCCCGTTGGTCTCTAGGGTATATGACGCCGCGTGATGAACACGTTCGAGCAGGTCCTTTGAGAATATGGTTCCCACCGAGACAGATGCCATTGCACAGAGCCGCTTTGTTTCCAGCACATTCCCCGCATAGAACGGGTCGAACAGGCAGACGCCGTCAATATTCACACCGGGAGTTGCGGGATCTACTGAGGGGGCAAGCATCGCAAGAGCCTTCGCATACCCGGTCTCGATATCCCCGGAAAATCCCGGGCTGTCCACGAGCAGAACATCTTGATCCTCGAGCAGGGATCTGATATCCTCCCCGAGAATAGCGGGAACGCAGGTGGTGATCACGGCAATGCACTTCCCAGAGCCAGAGAGGTTGCCAATCACCTCTCGGAGCCGGTCCTCCGATCCAAAGATGATCTCCTTTTCAAGGATGAACGTTCCCTCTAGCGGGGCATGAAGCAGCGTGGTGGGATAATAATAGCACCCGCTGGACCCATGGATCACGACCGTGACACCGTCAAACCCGGCGAGACAGGAGGCTGCACCGGTCATGGCGCAGGGCCAGAGCGGATTATCACACTCAGGCATGGATCGCCCGCCTCCACCGGCGCAGCATCCGCCGCGTCCCGGCAGTCCCGATTGCGGACCCGACCGGGAGGCGAAGACCGGTTCCACCAGAAGACGGAAACAGACCCAGTCTCATGACCAGCTCTTCGGCAGCCCGCAGATCGTCGTCACCGGTATGTGCCCGATCCAGGACAACGGGTTGCCGGTTCAGACCAGTGCCCACAACGAGCATCTCATCCTGGCGCACCTTCTCCGATGCGATTGCAGGACACCCATCAATCCCGCAGGAAGCAGCCACCTGTTCAAGAAATGCAATGGTATCAGACAGACCATGAGGAAACGAGGGAATGAACGGGGTGCCAAACCGGTCACGAAGGTATTCCCCGACCGGAATAAGCGAAGGGCTCCTGAGAATATTGAGCCGGGCCGCCCCGAGCCGGGAGAGCTGGCTGAACGTGATGTCGTGCACAAAATGCAGGTTCACGCTCAATCCCAGGAGGGAAAGCAGGCGGGTGATCTCTTTAGAATTCTCACGGACTTCATATTCAAGGTTCATCTCCCCGATGAGATTGATCCCCCCAGTATGGGGACATTGTGCGGGGATATCCGCAAGAGCCATGAGGGCATTATTCATCCCATCCTGAAATGACCCCCCGAGAAACCCGGCGGTCGGGATCGAAATCACCGGGATGCCATACTCCTCTGCACATACTGCGCAGGTATCATCGCCGATGGTATCAACGATACAGGTGGAGAGCACAAAAACAGCACGGATATTCTGTCCTGCTGCATGGCGGATAGTGGAACGGAGCGCCTCTTCCCCGCCGAAAATAATCTCACTCTCACCAAGGGCGGTTGAGATCAGGGACGGCATCACCATCCGGTCGTCATCCAGGCAGATCGCATGCAGCAGGGAGGCATTGTGATGGGCGCATCCCTTGGGACCGTGGATGATGGTCACCGTCTCATGGATGTGGGACGTCACCGAGAGCGCCCCGGTGAGCGTGCAGCCACCAAGCCTAGATATATTCGCGGGCAAGGGATTCGAGGGCATCGATCTCAAGGGGCTGGGGGATGGTCAACCGGGTGTTCTCCATGATACGCTGGGCGAGTGACCGGTAATGTTCTGCCTGGGTTGAATCCGGGCTGTACTCGATCACGGTCTGCTGGTTCACTTCAGCCTGCTGCACAACATGATCACGGGGAATATACTGGATCATGGTGCTGTTCACCCGCCTTGCAAACTCTGCAACCAGTTCCTCTTCCCGGGGTTGCCCCTTGGCATTGCAGATCACACCGCCCAGCCGGCAGTTGCTCTTCACCCGGGACGCGAGCCGCTGGACCGCTTTGCAGATGTTATTCGCCGCGTACAGGGACATCAGTTCCCCGGATGTGACCAGGTAGATCTCCTGGGCATATCCCTCCCGCATCGGCATGGCAAACCCCCCGCAGACCACGTCGCCCAGCACATCGTAGACGATCACGTCTCCGGTTAAGGCACCAAACTTTTCCAGCAACTGGAAGGTGGCGATAATACCTCGTCCAGCGCAGCCGACGCCGGGTTCCGGCCCCCCGGCCTCAACACAGCGGATGCCGTTGTACCCGGTAAACACAACATCTTCCAGCGAGATTGCAGCTTCGCCACGGACCCGGACGAGATCCATGACTGTCGGGATAAACCGCCCCTGCATCAGCATCCGGGTGCTGTCCCGCTTGGGATCACAGCCGATCTGGAGAATTGAGAGCCCCCGGTGAGAGAGCGCTGATGAGAGGTTGGATGAGGTGGTGGACTTGCCAATGCCACCTTTCCCGTACAGGGCGATCTGCTTCATTGTCATACAATTGAGCGGCAATTTATATTAGATCTCCTGATGTTAACAAAAGCAAACTTGCGTTCGATGCAGGTATGCAGGGGATTCTTTCCCACGGTCCTCATAGGGACGTGCCCGGACCAGCAGAGATTTTTTCATCCTCAGGGACGATCATTGTACCGTCATGGAATACCTGCACACACTGCTCAAGTTCCTTGCCGGCGGAGGCATCATTGTCGGTGTGACCTACATTGCACAGCAGGTAAACCCAAAATACGGCGGCATCCTCGCCGCAGCCCCCATCATCACGACCCTCGCATTCCTCTTTACGTATAGCGATGCCGGTGTTGCCACCACCCGGCAGCTGGTTCTCGGGACATTCTTCTTTGCCATTCCGTCGCTTGCGTTTCTCCTTGCGCTCTATCTCCTCATGAACCGGCTGGGATTTTTGGAGAGTCTCGGCGGGGCATACGGGGTCTGGCTTGTCTCTGTTGTCATCATGGGCCGGTTTGTTGCCGGCATGTGACGTGTATCCTAAAAAGTCCTGCCAAAACAGGGTTACTCACGGCCCCGGAACAGGGCAAAGAACAGAATGATCACCGGAATCACTTCAAGCCTCCCGATCCACATCACACCGATCATAATCCATTTTGACACCAGGGGCATATCGGGGGACACATAGCCGATATTGAACCCGCAGGTGGAGAATGCAGAGACCACCTGGAAGACGATCTCTGTCAAGGAGAACGTCGTACTATGAACCTGGAGGAGGACCAGCGATGCGACAAATACGGTGACTACCGAGAGAATGATGACGAGCATATTCTTCGCAGTCTCCAGCTCCGCAGTCGCTTTTGGAATGACTCTCCCTTCAATCCTGAATGGGATGAGCACTTTCCCGCTGACGAACAACTGCCGGAACCACCACAAGAGCGCCCGTAAAGAAAACGCCACCCGGTCGAGCTTGATACCCCCAGAGGTACTACCGGCAGCTCCCCCGATGAAGGTGAGCATGGTCAGAACAAGGAGCGTGACGCTGGCCCAGGTCTGGAGATTCACGATCGCAAAACCCGTGCTGGTCAGGGCAGACACTGACATGAACAACCCCTGAAGCACGGCCGGCACGAGGGCAATATCGGAGAAGAGGATCAGGTCATAGGTCAGGACCGCAGTCCCAATCGCCAGGATCAGGAAGAAGATCTTCACCTGTTCATCACCAAACAGGCTCAACCGCCGGTTTTCCAGGATCAGGAAGTACAATTTGAACGGGAGGGCACCGGCGATCATCACGGGTATGATCAACAGTGCCAAGAGGGTGTTGTCATAGTACAGCAGTCCGCCATCGTGAGGGATGAATCCCCCGGTCGAGATCGCGGATAATGCAAGATTGACAGAGTCCCAGAGGGAAAGTCCACTGAACAGGATAAGGCCAATGGCACAAAAGGTCAGTCCCGCATAAATCTTCCAGAGGGATCTCCCGGCGGCCCTGACACTGGGTGTGAGCGATTCATCACGGCTGTCATTACGGAGGATCTTTGACCGGAATAATCCCGTGCTGCTGGCAAGGGCCACCGTGAATGCAATGATCCCAATCCCGCCAATCCATTGCATATAGGAGCGCCAGAACAGGAGGGTATAAGGCACTGAATCCAGGGATCGGATCACAGAGAACGCGGTACCGGTCCAGCCGGCCATTCCCTCAAAGACCGCATCGGTAAAACTCATGTGCAGGCCGATCATAAACGGGATCCCGCTTACCACCGCACAGGCAAACCAGAAGAGCGCTACCGAACACATTGCCGTGGAAAGCCGGCTGCCCTGACCGCTCCGGGGGATTTTTTTGAGGAGAAGTCCGATTACCAGAAAGATGAGTGGCACCGTGGCCATGGGAATGAGCATATCCCATTCAGAAAAGAGCACGGCAACGATCAGGGGAACGCAGGAGACCGGGGCAATAAAGGTAAAAATATCTCCCAGATCCGCGACGATCGTTGAGAGATACCTCATCCTGCTCATCACTATTGGGTTACCGCTCGTGCTCTATTAGTGTTTGCCCGTACCAGCGATGAAAAAACGAGGGAGGCCGACAGGTTTATGCCTTGTCGGTCCAGAGCCCGTGCATATTGCAGAATGCCCGTACTTTTATACGGTCACCCGATACCGTGAACTCTGCTTCCGGGTTCATGCCGGGTTTCAGGCCCTGCAGATAGTGGGCATCACCGGAGATCACTTCGATCCACTGGATGTAGTGCTTCTCCTCCATCGGGTGGGGGATGGACCCGAGTTTCACCCGGATACCCGTCTTGGTCTTCTCGACAACGGGTACATGCTTCTCTTTTCCCGCGTCTTCCGTCTTCTCTACCTGAAGGTTCATGGGCTGTCCACAACAGACAAGCGTTCCCCCAGAAGGGCTGACCACCATCGTGGTATTCCCGCAGACACCGCACTTGTAGATCTCAAGCATCTTTGTCATAACCGTATCCTCTGGTTCCTTAAAGGATTCCCATCTCTTTATGTTTTTTTGCTATGTCATCAGCAAGCCGGTTGAGCGCCACAACCGCCGCCTCGTCCGGCGCACCTTTGATGACCACCGGTTCAAGCACCTCAACCTTCAGGTGGTCCAGCATCTTTGTGATCGTCTCAACGGACTTGCCACCCCAGCCAAAGGATCCAATGACCGAGGCAAATCTCACCTTGGGCTTCAGGGCATTCGCGAGATAGGTGGCATAGACAACCTGCGGGTGGGGGCCGAAGAGGACGGTGGGCGTACCCATGACCACCGTTGCTGCATCCACGAGGGCATACGCCAGTTCCCCGATATCGGTCTTCGTGAGATTGAAGGGTTTCACGTTCACGCCCCGCTGGATGAGCGCCCCGGTCAGCTGGTCAACCATCTTCTGCGTGCTGCCATGCATGGAGATATAGGGCAGGACTACGACGTTCTTCACGTCATCGGAGACCCAGTCTGCATAGGCATCGAGCATGAACTTCGGATTCTTGTTGATCGGGCCGTGGCTGGGCGCAATCATGACGGGATCGAGCTCGCGGACTTTCTGGACATAGCCCTTGATACTGTTCCGGAAGGGCATCATGATCTCGGCATAATACCGTTTCGCCGACCGGTAGGCATCCGCCTCGTTTGTCATGAACAGTTCGCTCGTTGCTGTATGAAACCCGAAGAGATCGCAGGGGAAGAGAATCCGGTCTTCCAGAAGGAAGGTGATCTGTGTCTCGGGCCAGTGGGTCCACGGGGTGAGGAAGAACCTGAGCGTCCGGTCGCCGAGCGAGAGGGTATCCCCGTCCTTGACCACCTGCACACATTCCGCCGGGATCTGGAGCAGGGCAACGAGGAGGTCGCGACACTTCTCGTTCGTCACGACCTTTGCCATGGGGTACATCTCGAGGACCATGGGGAGGGCCCCGGCATGGTCCTGCTCGGCATGGTTGATGACAATATAATCGATCTGCTCGACGCCAAGCTTCAGGAGGTTGACGATCAATTCCTCCTCTTTTGCCGGATCAACCGTATCGATCAGGACCGTCTTTGTGCTACCCCGGATAAGATACGAGTTGTAACTTGTGCCCTCCGGCAGGGGGATCAGTTCATCGAAGAGCCGCCGGTCAAAATCCAGCGCCCCGACCCAGTAAATGCCCTTTACAATCTCACGTGCTACCATCTCTTCACTCCTTCACGAACTCATGCTTTGCAGCAAAACAGACCGGGCACTGCCAGTCATCCGGAAGATCAACCAATGCCGTCCCGGGCGGGAGATTCTGCAGGCGTTCTCCTTTCTCCGGATCATAGATGTGACCACAGACCGTGCATACAAACCTGTCCATAACAACCTCTGATCTATTCAGATATTACACAATGGCCCCATAGTTTTAAAAATGGTTTCGATTCAGGATATCGCCGACAAGGTCAGAATGGGAAAAAAGGTCACTCACCCGTAAGTTCCTGAATATGATAGCGGTCGACAAAGAATGAAAATGAGTGGTTCTTTTTTGCCGCCGTCTCAAGGGAGAATGACTTGAGGATCTCAAACATGAAGTCGATCCGGGAATCAAAGTGCCGGGGAATGCGGGCATTAAACTCCTCTTTTGTCATGTCGTCCGTTGAGGCCAGATTCACGATGCCCAGTTCCTGCGCGAGCGACCCGGAGATCCCCGCATAATACCAGCTCTCGATCTCCCGGATCACGATCACGGTGCTGCCCCCGTCCAGATTGTTGAACCGGTAGTACAGGACCTGCTTCTTGTCCCGTACCGAGCGTTCAAAATCAATGTCGGCAACAAAGATGTAGTCGTTCTTCATCAGCGTGACGCTTTGTAAGAACTTGTTCACCTTGTCGCGCTTGATGCAGGCATAGGGGACGATCTCAACCGAGTCGTAGCGTGGCGCAAGAAGTGGTTTGATGATGCGGCCGAAGAACCGCACATCGTCCTCTCCCTCGACAAGGATGAACAGGCGTTTCTTCATTTACATGCCCAGCAGGTTCTGGATGTAGAGTTCCTCGATGCCGATCTCGTTTTCAAGGAATGTCTTCACTTCTTCCTTGTCTGCCGGGCGGGAGATGACGGAGAACCCGTCACTGTCCCGGGAGATGAGAATGATGTTGGCAAGGCCGGTGTGTTTGACCACCTCGGTACTGTGCGTGGTGACCATGATCTGTTTCTTAAAAGAGGCCTCCTTCATCAGGGCCATGACCCTCCCTACCAGGAAGGGGTGAATGTGGCTCACCGGTTCCTCGATCACGATGAAGGGCTTCTCCTCGAAGTAGAGGGCAACAATCATGGCAAAGATCGTGATTGTGCCATCAGAGAGGGATGAGGCGGGAAGATCGCGGCTCTTGGCATACCGCTCGCGCAGGGTGAGAATGAGCGAGATGTCCATGAACTTCTGGACCGAGAACTCCTCCACAAAGGGCAGGGTATCGCGGAGCAGGTTGGAGAACTTCCGCTTCTTCTCTGGGTCGTCGATGATCTGCTTCAGCACCAGGGCGAGGTTCCCCCCGTCCGGCTCCAGGTCGCGTTTCCCGGTGATGGCAACCCCCCTCTTGGGCAGTTTCGGGTCTATGTCGTACACGGCAATCCGGTCAAAGAAGCGGTTGAAGTGCGGGAGCGGGAACCCGCAGGTCGTCTCCAGGAGGAGGGTCTTTGCCGGCAGCTGTTTGTTGCGGAAGAAGAGAGGTATGATCTCATCCTCTGTGAACGGGCAGCCTTCCGGCATATGGACCGCATACCGGATCATTCCGTTATCGCTCGCGACCTCAATCCGGCCCCGTCCGATCGCGCCGCTCTCGATAATAGCCGCGCCGTCCCGCCGGCAGGACGAGAGATCGCAGCCGATAACGAACCGATCCTTCGTGATGGTAAATTCGTCCTGGTGCCCGGTGAACGTGAGGGAGAACTCGTACGTGGATTCGCAGGCCTTCATGCCGAACAGGGACTGCCCGTCCTGCTCCCGGTCAACATATTCCATGGCTGTATCGGGAACATAGGCCACCCTGATGACGAGATCGCGTGCCGTACCGATCTTCGCGTTCATGAGGTAGTCCACGCCCCCCTGCAGGGCAATCGCATTCACGATCCCTGATGTCGCGATATCCTTGAGGAACCGGAAGATACTGATGAAATTGGATTTTCCTGCGGCATTTGAACCGATCACGACATTGAACCGGGCAAGGTCAATATCGAGCTCGGAAAAACTCTTGAAATTCTCCACATGGATCGTCTGGATCGGCATACACGTTCCTTACGTCATCGTCACTCTTCAACAAAAAGAAGGTATTGGTTTTCTTCAGGAACTCATCTCACGATGAGATTGCGGTACGGGTATTATTCATACATGTTCACACCGCCAAAAAAAGGGATTTTCTAATCCGCTATTCTCGTAGCATTGGTGAGCGTGAATTTCTGGCTTGCCGTAATGCTCTGCTGGCCTATGTTCAGCACTTTGATATCCCAGACACCGGTCTGGGCACTGTTCAACGACTTTGCGAACTTGACCGGCCCGCAGGTGATCTTTGCTGAAGAGAGGGCATGCGCACTGGAGCAGTCAATCTCTGCCGATCCCAACATGAACGTCACTTTTACGCCGCTCTCTGTTGCAAAGTTCTGACCGTTGAGAGTAAAGGATTCAACCGTCTCATTCAACGCGGCCGTATTCGGGTAAATCGAGGAGAGTACCGGGCTGGCTGCCCCGATTGTAAAGGCATTCTGGAGGGTATCGGATCTTCCGTCAGGATTGGCAACACGGACATTATATTTGCCTGAATCTTTGCCAAAGAGGTTGAATGTTGTCGTGATACTGGTTGAGGAGACCGAGGTTGCAGAACCGGTCACCATGGCGGCTCCCGGCTGGAGCAGGGTAGGGGTTGCCCCGGTCAGGAAATTTTTCCCGGTGATCGTTACGGTTACCGACCCGTCCTTCACGCCACTCGTGGGAGAGATGCTTTGAACTACCGGACTGGATCCGATATAGGTAATCGTAGCAGCAGGAGCGACGGTGGGTGTGACAACAGGTATTGAAGAGACAATCACATGGGCGACCTTGACCGGGTAGGCTTTCTCAACAAGCATACGGGAAGCCTGTTCGGTCCTGCTGTCTGTGAGATGGCCCCATGAGCCATCCGTGTTCCTGTAGATCCAGGCACGGGTGTACTTATCGGTGGCGGCATCGTACTTCGTGATCAGGTATAACTGGTTTTCATTGCCAGAATCTGTTTTTGCGATAATGTCCCCGGCAACGAATTTGACTCCCGCAAGGGTGGCCGGTACCGTTGTCGAGGGTGGCGTATCGGTGGAGTCACTGGAACAACCTGCAACCAGAATTGTGATGATGAGAAGACCGAAGAGTAATCCATACCCGTATATCTTGTCCATATTCCTATCTTCAGTGCAAACCTGTATAAGATTTTCTCTCATGCTCCGTCAGAAGTACTGACAGTTCTTTAGATCATTCTCACCAAATACGCACGGGTTTTAGGTATAAGTATCAGGGTTCCGGCGCAGGTATCGTGAGGAAGTGACAGGAGAGATACCAGTGAATCGCAATGAGAACGCCCACGCTGATCGCTGCGGATAATATGATCGCAGAATACACGGGATACAACCCGGATACAGAAAACCACCCGGCCAGAAGATACACCAGTTCCCCGGTAACAAAAACTGCTGTTGACCATACATCCCGAACAAGGAAGAAGAAGACCGCAGCAGCTACACCGGCAACCATGTGCCAGAACAGGGTATCCGGGGTGGTTACAACCGGGAACTGTGCCTTTGATGCCAGCCCAAAGAGGATCGCGGTTATTGCCACCCCGACCGGAATGGAAAGGAGCGCCCCCCCGCCCCGTACCAGTGCCTGAATATGGGTCCCGACAAGAACCCAGCAGATCATGACCGTGGCAATCCCGGTGGGGAGAATGAGGAGAAATGCGAGAAAAAACGCAGATTTGTCAGTACCAAACGGATTCTGCAGGGTGCTTACCAGGCCAATGACAAGAAGGATAAGAACAACGCCCAGCACGGTCCGGTACCATGACCGGAAGCCCAGATGGAACATGGTCACATCCCCATACATAAATGATTTTCTGATGATCAAAACGGGAATCGCGATGCCGATCGCGATACAACAGATCAGGGTATAAAGAAGGAGTCCGGCAGGGTCGGGATGCAGGAAGAGTTGTATCCGGCCTTCAAGCAGGTACATCTCGAAGACCCAGATCGCATACGCAATGAGCGGAATCAGGAGGAGTCGCACGGAGGGGTTTTGGAATTTCCGAAGATACTTGTCCGGAGCAGATACTCCCGGGAATTTTTTGTTCATGGTAACGGATTCACCTCGGCATTCACGATTGACAGCAGGGAACAGTGCAGGTTCGAGGAAAAATACCGCACCCTGCAGATGGATTCAGGTACTCTATCCATCGGATCTCATGAATTATACCCGTGACGTAAGGAATGCACGGATAGCCTCATCCCGGTTTATCTTCGGGACGCCGGATAGTATCATCCGTTCATCATAGGTAGGGAGGTTTGCCCGGTACACGAGCCCCAGTGCAATCTGCGCATCGGAGTTGTAATCCCATGCCCGTGCAATGCGGCAGGCCTGATCAAAGTTTGCCGGATCATGATCTGAAAGTTCGTATACCCTCGACGAATAGTAGTCTGCTGCCGGAAAGAAGGTCGCACAGATCTGCAGTACATCGATAAACGAGAACCCCCGGTGCGCGATCCCCCCGCGAATCAGGGTTTTCAGAAGATCCATCTTCTTTGTATATCCCCGCGCAACATAGGTTGCCCCGCTCGCCAGCGTCAGCTCAAGCGGGTTCAGAGGATATTCAGCAGTACCGCCCGGCGTGGACTTCCCCCTGTACCCCAGAGGAGACGTTGGCGTGTACTGCCCGGTCGTGAGCCCGTACACCCTGTTGTTGTGGACAATGACCGTGAGATCGACATTGCGCTTTGCAGCAAAGATGAGATGATCCAGCCCTTCTGCATAGCAATCCCCGTCACCACAACAGCAGATGACGGTCAGATCGGGATTGGCAAGCTTGATACCGGTGGCAACGGGAATAGTCCTCCCGTGCAGGGAGTAGAAGCTGTTGATATTCAGGTAATCGGCAATCTTTGCATGACAGCCGATACCGGATACCAGCACCACATTGTCGCGTGATTTCCCCTCCTGTTCCATTTCAGCAAGGATCGTCTTGAGGGTGTGCTGGATCGTAAAATTACCGCACCCGGGGCACCAGGTATTCTGGACATCCGTGATGAGCGGTTGGCCGGTCATGAGAGCACCGTCCTGAGTTCTGCTTCCAGACTGTCGCGGGTAAACGGCCTCCCGTCAAACCTGAGCACAGTATCGTGGACAATAATCCCCTGCTGAGCGGCAAGCGTTGCCAGCTGGGCTGTCGCACTCTCTTCCACGCAGATAACCCGGGATACCCCCTCAAGGGCCTTTTTCAGATTCTCCCCGGGGAAGGGTGAGAGCACAACAGGCTGGACAACCCGGAGTCCAAGCCGGCTCCCAACCTCGCAACAGGCGCCTTTGGTAGATCCCCAGCAGAGGAGCGCAACAGGTGCTGACGAAGTGCCATAAATGCCGACCGAGGGATACCGGCTCATCTCCCTTGCCAATCCATCCCATTTCCGCTGGCGTTTTTCCGTCATTTTTCGGGTCGTCTCCCCGTCTTCCGCGGTGTAACCGGCTTCATCATGGACGTAACTGTTCACTTTCACAACAGCATCGTTCGCTCCGGGTACTGCACACGGTGAGACCCCGGAGGGCGTGTCGGCATACCGGAGGTAAGGGACCGATCCATTCCAGCGGGGTTGCTCAACCGCATGGGGAACATAGGGGAGAAGATCAGCCTGTGTGCTGTAGGTGCCCTCGGACAGAGTCTTGTCAGAAAGGATGAATGCCGGGATCTGGTATCTCCCTGCAATATCCATTGCAGCAGCCGACCAGGAATAGGCTTCCTCCGCGTCGCCGGGCGCAACGATCAGCCGGGGGAACTCCCCCTGTCCGGCATGCAGGACGAAGAGGAGTTCAGACTGGCCGGTGTACGTAGGCAGGCCGGTCGATGGCCCGGTCCGCTGGGATACCACGAGCACAAGGGGGATCTCTGCCATGCCGGAGAGTGACAGCCCCTCGGTCATGAGACAGAACCCTCCCCCCGAGGTTCCGACCGCTGCCCGTTTCCCGGCATACGCAAACCCGAGCGCCATCAGGATCACGGCAATCTCATTCTCCGGGTGGACAACCGTGATGCCAAACCGGTCTTTCTCTTCAGCAAGAACATGGAGCAGGCTGGACGATGGCGTCATCGGATAGGAGATATAGGTATCAAGACCGCCCCGGATCAGGCCAAGACCGATTGCCTCATTCCCGGTCAGGAGAGGCCGTGGCAGTGCGGAGAGCCGCTCGATGCGGTGAACCGTCTGGACTTGCTCATAGGCACGTTTTGCCACGAGCAGGTTCTGATCCGCACCTTTCCGGATATGAGCCCGCATGACCTCTTCCACCGTCTTCCAGTCGATCCCGGCGGCTTTTGCAAATCCGCCAATGATGGCAGAATTCCCCATGATCTCCGGCGCGTTCTCAGCAGTAAGGATGGCCTTCAGCGAGAGAGCCTGACCCGCAGTTTGCACCCGGTCTGCATCAAAAATGACCGCAGCACCCGCATGAGCCTGCAAAAGGTGCTGTGTTATCGTCTCCTGGCTGAGCGCAAGGATGAAATCGCGATTGTCCCGACAGGTTCCGATAGCATGGCCCGATGCCCGGATCACGGCATAATTATGGCCGCCCCGGATCAGGGATGGATAATCGAAATAGACATAGATATGATACCCGAGGTGGTTGAGCAGCTGGGCGATCAATGCCCCGGCGCTATTGATCCCATCCCCGGCTTTTCCCCCGATCAGGACAGATACTTCCCGCAATTCCGCCATAAAAATCCCGTAAGATACGATCTTTCAAGGGCAGGTATATAGGTTGGCATAGCGACCTCCCTGCGATGGCGTTACAATTGCCCGTAACCCGGCCAGATCACGGGTACCCCCAAAAAGAAGAGTATTTTTAAAAACCGCTGATCACTTCTTCAGCAGTTGTTCCAGGATCAGTTTCATGTCGTTGATCTTGTAGGGTTTGGACAATTTGCCGGAGAACCCGTGTTCCGCATAATCCATAACCACCGGATCATTGGAATACCCGCTCGATACAATCGCCTTCACATCAGGATCCAGTTCTCGGAACTTCTGGATCGCTTCTCTCCCGCCCATCCCCTCCGGAATCGAGAGATCGAGGATTACGGCATCGAACGGGGCATGTGCCTCCATTGCATGGGTGTACAGGTCGAGTGCAGCCTGCCCGTCCCGCGCAAACTCCACCTCATAACCAAGAAACGCAAGGACTTCCCGGGTGACATCAAGGATGATCTGTTCATCATCCATCAGAAGTATCTTTCCTTTGCCGGTCATCTTCACCCAATCCCTGCGCGGATTATCAGATATCTATGGTACCTTAAATTATATAATAGGGCATGAATGGCCGCCCGCCCCGCAGGATGTTCCCTCGGCCATTCAGAAGAGACCTCCCGGACATCCCGTAACCACAAGTCCGGGCAGAGCCCTCACTTCTTCAGCGCCCGCAATCGTGCCGCTTCCTCGGGATCCTCAACACGAAGGAGGAATGTCCCATGGCAGGGCTTTGTGTACGGGAAGATCACAAAATCACCATCCAGCCCGATGGCAATCGGGGGCAGACCGATCACGTGGACATCAAAGACCTTGAACCCGGGCTGGACGTCAATGAAATCCTTGAATGTTGCCTTGATATAATCCCGGGACTCCTTGAACGTGGCATCCCGTAAGACGATCTCGTAGTTCATCGATTCTACGCAGCCCATGGTTTCACCTCATCAATCGCTTTCTTTAAGGGCAGGGGGTTGTGCACGGCTTTTGCCGCAATGACCGTGCAAGGGAAGTCGATCTTCTTTACCTGCTCCTCATAATGCTCGCCATAGACCAGGGTGTAGAGTTTCGCTCCGGAGATCGCGCCCATCGTCGCCGCATAGCTGACACCCGCATCATTGTGGATGAAGACAAAACACCGGTCGAAGTCACGTTTCTTGTCCGTGATCAGGCCCACGGCACGGTCAAGGTCGATCACCTCTCCGAGGTAGTGGCGGTCTTGGTCTGCAACCACGAGCAGGGTATTTGCCGCCTTGTTACCGGCAACAACCGGCGTTATGCCGGCCTTTTTCAGGCGGTTGATGAGATACAGCGCAATACTGGTCTGCACCGGCACCTGCGGGCACCCGAGCACGAGGAGTGCTGTTTCCGGTCTCGTTGTTGGTTCCTCTGCCACAATTATCCGTCCCTGATTCCTGGTAATTCCTATTACAAGCCACAGGAAATAACCTTACGCATCACGGCCACCGGGTTTACTTCCCGCCGGCAAGGTCGACCCGCCGGGGATGCGTGTAGATCGTAAACCGGTCACCCCGCGAGAACCCGATAAGGGTGATGCCTGCCGCTTCCGCTTCCGCGATCCCCTTGTCAGTCGATGCTGCACGCGAGATGATGACAGGGATCCCGGCATGGGCAAATTTCCGGACCATGCCCGCCGGCTGCCTCCCGGTACACCCGATCACGCAGCAGGAGAGGTCGATGCCGTTCAGGGCCGCATATCCCACGAGCTTGTCGACCGTGTTGTGCCTGCCCACATCGCTGCTCTTGCAGAGGAGTTTCCTCCCCTGGAACAGGACCGAGCAGTGGACCCCCCCGGTCTTTCTCCAGAGTTCGGTCTCGATCTCCTCTGTGATCGCGAGCACATCATCCGGAGATATGCGGATATCCGACACGATCTTCGGTACCTGGGAGAGGAAACTCTGCCCCCCGGAAGAGCCGGTCTCCTGCTTCACCCGGTGCAGGTCACAGCCGGTATCCGAATATACCAGGATCCGGTCCCCGTTAAGGGTCACCTTGTCCACGCAGCGGACCAGGCCTTCGCTGATGACATAGCCGGCACCCAGCTCCCGCAGCTGGTCACGGCTCGCGACCATGGTGGCTACCGGCCGATCATTGAGCAGGAGGTCGAACCGGTCCTCGATGACAATGGCATCGTCGGTCTCCTTTGCCACGCCGGCAATAACCTGGATGCCGTGATGGATATGGATCATGGTTCCTGCGTCTCCCCGTGCACCCATGCACGGTAAGGCAGGTGGCCGGCCGTTACCGGGAGTACGATGATCTCCGGGACTTCGTACGGGTGCAGGGTCTTGAGCGCCCGGATTACCTTGTCTGCAAGGC
>Ga0209098_1000165_pt1 | contig 73826 bp, 76 predicted proteins | sample AD_JPNHW1_MetaG_FD_184429 | JGI IMG/M metagenome (GOLD analysis project Ga0209098, IMG submission 184429) | Active sludge microbial communities of municipal wastewater-treating anaerobic digesters from Japan - AD_JPNHW1_MetaG (SPAdes) (version 2) | ecosystem: Engineered > Bioreactor > Anaerobic...
AAAACCGCTTGTAAAGTAGAAGCGGTAGTTCCGGCAATATCCAATTCTGCAGCCGGAGAAGCAGTTCCAATGCCCACATTACCGCCAAAATAATTTATTGCATTAGTAGCCTCTTGATAGATTCCATATCTATTGGTAATAGTTCCGCCGGAAGTTCCAGATTTAAAATACACATCATAATAATTTGTTATGGTCCCAGTCATATAGTAAGGATTTATTATTAGTCCGTAAACATTTGTAGTAACGGGAGTCGCGGAAGTATTTGTATTACTATGCCCCACCCTGATATTCATCCCACTTAAAGTAGCTAAAGTTCCGCCATCATCTGCGCTGGCTCCATTGCTATTTCTAACAATAGTATTAAAAATTCCTAGAACATGACCAGAATTAGTATGTCCGGCATTTATAATCGGATAAATATCTATCTGATTTCCTCTAAAATACTCTGCAGCTGTTTCACTTCCGGTCCAAGTCGGATAGCCAAGTGCCTTAAAAGCATAAGCAGATGACGGATCAGTATCTGTTCTGGATGCTGCAACATAACTATTACTTTGAATTGCTCCATTAACATCCAACTTGAAAGAAGAACTCGGACTAACTGTTCCAATACCCACACTGGTTCCATTATCAAAAATCAAAGAATTGCCTAAGACGCTAGAACTCGTCCATTTAGTTACATAATTTGTTGTGCCCGCGCCAGTTACGCCCGTTACTTGTCCCCAAGATGTTTTACAATCCGAACCAATGCATAAAGTTGTACCTGAAACTGATCCGCTAGCTGATACATCACCGGAGAAATACCCGTTTTTCCATCTGGGATTACTAGCGCCGATAGAATATAAATTATTGGTATTTGGTAAAATATCGGAATCAAAAGTAATAGCCGCCGCGCGATTGACGGTGGAAATCAAATTCTTTGAAAAAGCCATTTTAGGATCACTGGAATTATAAGAAAGAACTATATTAATGGCCACACCCCCCTTCGCTCCGGTCATATCAATTTTAGTAAAGGTCAAAGCATCAACTTTAACTTTATTGGAAGTCACGGCTACCGGCGCTGCCGAACCATCTTGCAAATACAAAACTCCGTCGGTAACGGAAAAAGTTGTATTGGCATAACTTGAATTTTTCAAAACTAAAGTACTACTTGCGGCGCTATCAATCGCAATAGAACTTCTTACTTTTTCATCCAAAATACTAAGCACATAACGCAAATTTTCATCCACTTCATTAGCTGCCTGTTGATTGGAATTAACACTTAAAGTATTCCATAAAATTCCGGTCAAACTTACGGCCACAACGCTAAAAATACCAATGTAAATTAAAGTTTCAATTAATGTGAATCCGTTTCGTTTCATCATAAAAACTAAATTTGCTAATAGTAAGCGACTATTTTAATTTATGCGCTTTCGTTTTTTACTATATTTGTATTATATAATATTTTTTTGTAAAGAAAAAGCCCGCGTTGCAACATTGTGCCAACGCGGGCTGATTTTAATACCTCACTTCTACTCGGAGTTGCCCGTTTTCCTCTCGCACCGTAAATACATAGCTGTATTTATAGTACGAGGAGAAATTGACAACATCAGACCAAGAACGATTTCTCCCAAGATCTATGATGGAAATACTCATTCTCGTTTGAGAAGAATAAGATCCACCCCCGACCCAGAAACCATAGGTCCTTATTCCTGCAGGAGGAATTATTCCCTTCTTCAGCCCCCCATCAACCAACAAAGACAAATTGAAATTTGTATTATTGATGATGGTGATCTTGGAAACATTCAACGGAAGGTTAGTAGAAACGTTCACGAAACCCGAGCATCCCGCCAACCAAAGCATTCCGAACATCAAGATAAAAATCCTTTTCATTCTTCCTCCTTGATTTTATGCGCGCGCAGATTTATTTTCATTTTTTCACACAAGCAGAGACAAGATCTTTCATCTCTCCGAAGCAGAGTTCTTTTGAGAAAAAATCTTGAAATATGTCCTGAGCAAATTGCTTAATAAAACGATTTTCGGAAAAAAATACGATTTCCTCTTCAGAATAAATTTTTTGCATTCTTAACAAAGTAGCTACCACCATTCTCTGATCTTCATAGAGAACAACATCACCATCTTTGAATAATTCCGCCAAAGAATTCACTCTTTTTTCCCAAACAGCATCACAATCAATGACTTCCCACTCTCTTTTTTCTATTTTCTCCTTAAGAATCGGAAAAAGGTGATTGCTCTGACAATTTCTGACAAAAGACTTCTTAGTTATTTCTACGTTCAACACAAAGGGATCTTCAAGATCAATCTTAGATCTCCGTTGCATATTCCCAAAAATAACCCTGGGTACAAAAAATTTATTTGAAAAACGAAACAAATCATGAAAATGACGCAACAGATAAGATTCGTCCAAGATAAATAGATATCCCACTAATACCTCCTGTAACTCACTAAAACATCTAGTGTCAAGCGAGTTTATATCATATTTTAAAGATCTATTTTAATAACTTTATTATATACTAATTTAATACAAAAGTCAATCCCAATAAAAAAGCCATATTTATTAAATATAGCTTTTTCCATAAAATTAAATCAGGCCAATTTTTCTATTACCTCTTTTAAATCATCGGGTAAATCAGCCTCCAGCCTCATAATCGCGCCGCCTTTGGAAGGCATTTCCAAACCGAACGCGTGTAAAAACATTCTATGCAATCCTTCCGGTGAATGTAATTTTTGTGAACCATAAACCCTATCGCCCACCACCGAATGTCCAATACTGGCCAAATGCACCCTGATTTGATTAGTACGTCCCGTTTTAGGATAAACTTCTAAGAGAGCAAATTTTCTCCCATCGTCTAAAGAATAATTTTTTATTACTTTGTATTCGGTCTGCGCTTCTTTGACGTCGCGAATTTTCTTGGCCGAAGTAGTGCGTTTGATACTGGAGGATTTGATGCCGATCGGCTTGTCGATAATTCCTGATTTTTCGGAAAAATTGCCAAAAACCAAAGCCGAATAATTTTTCTTTATTTTTTTCTCTTGAAAAAGATTTTTTAAGTAAAAAAATGCTTCATTGTTTTTAGCAATAAGCATAATACCAGAAGTATCGCGGTCTAAACGATGAACAATTCCCGGACGTAAAATTTCTTGCTCGGTATTGGTAGAAGAATCACCTACTCCAATAATCTCCGGATGTTTTTCCGAAATCCAATCAACCAATGTTTTTTCTTCACCACTACTATTAGTAGGATGGACTAACAAACCAGCCGGTTTGTTAATGGCTATAAAGTCTTCATTCTCAAAAATGATTTCTACTTTTTGTAATAAATCCATCGTGCGCGGTACAAGACTCGAACTTGTAAACTTTATTATTTCTTGAATAAGACAAAAGGTGCGCGGTACAAGACTCGAACTTGTGACCTTTACAATGTCAATGTAACGCTCTAACCAACTGAGCTAACCGCGCATAAATCCACTTACTTATTTTAAAATCTTAGACCAATAATCAAAATAATTCAAACAAATATCCAACTTTTACACCGATAACTTATCTGCCTTTAATTTCTATTGGTGCGCGCAGATGGGCTCGAACCATCAACTTCGGCTTTATATTAACGACCCCTATTATCAAAATACAATAATGAAGTCGTCCATATATCAATAATATACTTTTCTTTATTATTTTTTTAGTGGGCATACCTGGATTCGAACCAGGGACCCCGGCTTTATAAGAGCCGTGCTCTAACCGACTGAGCTATATGCCCACTAAAAAAACAAAACTTAATAATAGAATATTATTGATATAAAAACCGTGCTCTAACCAGCTGAGCTATACGCGCATTTAAAAATAATAAATTATATTTTATCTCGCCTCGACTCACTTACGAATCAAGAGCGAGGCGAGATAACAACCCTTTATTACTTCATCACCGCTTCAAACTCTTCTTTTTCAATTACTTCCTTATCTAATAATGTTTTAATCAGTAAATCAAGTTTTGCTTTTTGTGTTTTCAATATTTTTTCAGCTGATTTTATTGCATTATCTATCACTTTTTTTACTTCGCTGTCTATTTCCGTAGCAATTTTTTCGGAATAATTTTTTTCCGTAGAAATTTCCCTGCCCAAAAATATCATTTCCTCGGTTTTACCGAAGGTGATTGGGCCAAGTTTATCGGACATTCCCCATTGCGTAATTAATTTTCGAGCCAAAGCCGAAGCCTCTTTCAAATCATTGGAAGCACCCGTGCTGATATCTCCTAAAAACATTTTCTCCGAAAGAAATCCTCCCATCAAAACCGCCAACTCTGCTAAAAATTGTTTCTTTGTTCTCAATCTTCTATCTTCCAAAGGAACTTTTAAAGTATAACCACCGGCATGACCGCGCGCGATAATAGAAACTTTTTGCACCGGATCGGAATATTCGGAAAAATGCGCCACTACCGCATGACCTGCTTCATGATAGGCAATAATTTTCTTTTCTATTTCCGCAATAGTTTTAGTTTTTCTTTCCGGTCCTAATATCACTTTTTCAATGGATTCTAATAATTCCGCTTGCCCCACTTCTTTTTTATTGCGACGAGCGGATAGAATTGCGCCTTCATTAACCAAATTAGCCAAATCTGCGCCGGAAAATCCTGGAGTACGTTCAGCAATTCTTCTTAAATTATTGTCTTTGGACAATATTTTATTACGGCAATGAATTTTCAAAATAGCTTCACGTTCATTAATATCCGGTAAATCCAAAACCACTCGACGATCGAATCTTCCCGGTCTTAATAATGCCGGATCCAAAACATCAGGACGATTAGTAGCAGCCATTACAATGATATTGGCATTATTATCAAAACCGTCCATTTCTACCAAGATCTGATTTAAAGTTTGCTCTCGTTCATCATGACCACCACCCAAACCAGCTCCGCGCTCCCTACCCACCGCATCAATTTCATCAATAAATAAAATAGCTGGCGCCGCTTTTTTGGCAGTCATAAAAACGTCACGCACACGAGCTGCGCCCACACCCACAAACATTTCTACAAATTCCGCTCCAGAGATATGAAAGAATGGAACATTTGCCTCTCCAGCTACTGCTCGCGCCAATAAAGTCTTACCGGTTCCCGGTAGACCCATCAACAAAACGCCTCGTGGAATTTTCGCTCCAATATCCAAAAATTTCTTGGAATTTTTCAAAAATTCTACGACTTCTTTCAACTCTTGTTTTGCTTCTTCCAAGCCAGCTACATCATTAAAGGTAATTTTTTCTTTACTGGGAATAAACATTTTTAATGAAGATTTGCCGAAAGAAAGAGCCTGACCGGTTCCCTTTTGCGCCTGTTTGCTTATCCAAAAGAAAAATCCAACAAACAAAATCAAAGGCAAAAAATTAATCAAAATCGTAGCCCATATTCCCCAATCGGATTCACCCTTAATTTCCATCTGAATACCATTTAATTGTTCCGGGGTAACTCCATAATTTTTCAAAGTCTCACTCAAACTGGAATCTTGTTCTTTCACCGCCGTAAATATTTTATCGTCTTGAGCAATTATTTCTAAATCATTTCCATCTACTGCTATCTTTTTTATTTCCTTATTGTTTATTTTTGCCACCACTTCATTGAGAGTGATAGCCTCGGATTTTTCCTCCATCAAATCTCCAAAAAACAACGAAAAAATCATACTCACACCGAATAAAATCACCAAAGCAATAAGTAAATTTTTAATAATATGTTTCACTTGCTCCATTAAACAAGATTCGGAAATAATCTTTTCATTTCCTTCATCTTATTTTTATTTAAATTTATTTGACCTATTTTTATTCAAACCGAATGTATATATTGTTTTATTGTAGCAAACCCCTCTAAAAAATCAACCGAGTAAAAATAGATTCAAATTCTCTGATTTTTATTTTTAAACAAAAAAAAAGCGGGTCCGATTATCGGACCCGCTTGGGTTGCGGAGTGTTAATCCGCTTCGGGCTTGGGATGATTTCCCCTGCCCTTGTTCTTGCCACCTTTCTGGAGGGCGGCTTGTCTTTCGGCCAGCTCCTGATCCTCGGCCGAAAGTCTCTTCTGAACAGGATATTCCCCCCGATCGGGAATCGTCGGATTGAGCGTGAGCTCATCCAACGCTCCAAGATGAGTATACGGGAGCTTCGTGGCAAGCTCCTTCTTCAGAAACTCCCTCATATCCGTATCCTTCGTGATGAAGGATGGTACGGAATACAAAGCGATTTCCTGAAATACCGGGAACCATTCTTTCTGGCCGTCGTTTACATCGCTTCGAGAAGCTATGTAAACCACCTCCAGCTGTCGCTGCCAGAGATTGAACACCACAGCACTCCTGAAAAACAAGAATGCTCTGTCCCCGACCATCCTGGGTTTGAAGACCTTGGTACCCTCTTTGGTATCGATGACCAAAGCGGCTGTTCCTTGAAGACAAGGCAAACCGTAGCTGATGGTCTGAGGAACGAAACCGTCCACATTGGGAACGATCTTCCCGGCCACGAAAGTACAGTTTACTTTCGTCTCACCTCGCTTCTCATCGAACATGACCTCGCTCCCACGGCCGCACTTCCTGGCAGCCTCCTGAAGACCGGACAGAATAGCATGCACGACTCCCTTCACGAACAAACGATCCTTGATTGACTTCATGTCAACCTCCCTTTTTTTATTCCTAATCCTTGCGGATTTAGGTGCGAATAAATTTTGACGCCCAGCGAACAACGCGAGGAATATACATTCCTCCCACAAAACACAACAGCATCAAATAAAAAGCCGTATTACCGCCATACTTTCCTTGCCCCAAAGCAATAGCCTTAAGACAAATGGAAAAGTTCCACGCAGCACACACAAAGAGCAGAGTAGCGAAAACCTTGCCAATGAACTTAACTTTCATTCAAAAACTCCTTTTTATTTTTTATTTATGTAAATGAACTTCTTAATTTCTATGTTCTTATTATATACCAACTTAACACAAAAGTCAACCCCCGCGATCCTACAAGAACGCGGGGGTTAAATTACAACAGATACGCCTTTTTCTAATTTGCTACAAATTTTTTCTTGGCAATCAAACCTTCGGCCATAGGTAAAGTGAAAAAGAAAGTCGTTCCTCTATTTTCAATGGAATCCACCCAAACCTTACCGCCATGAGCTTCTACTATATTCTTCACAATATAAAGTCCCAGACCCGTACCCTCGGTTTCGTATTTCAAAACATTGGCAGCGCGGAAAAATTTAGAAAATAGTTTCGGCAATTCTTCTTTAGGCACTCCAATACCGGTATCACGCACCGAAACCTCCAAAAATGGCTCTTTCTTTACCAAAGTAATTATTATCTCTCCATTCTCTACATTATAACGTATGGCATTCTCAATTAAATTTTGAAAGACTAATCTAATTCTCATCGGATCAAATTTAAATTTCGGCACACCATCAGGCGGATATTCTAAATACATTTTAATATTATGTTGTTTAGTGAGAGATCCATATCCTTCCATCATCTTATTAATCAAATCAACGATATCACCCTCTACAAATTCATAACCGAATTTACCGGATTCAATATTTGAAGTATCCAACAAATCATTGGCCGTCTTGGAGACTTTCTCCGCGGCTACCAATCCATTATTTAAAATTTCTTTTTGCTGATCACTCACCGCTCCAAAATCTCCGTTAATCAAAGATTCAAAAGTCCATTTGATACCGGAAAGCGGAGTACGCAACTGATGAGCAGCTACGGTTAAAAATTCGGATTTGGCCGTAATCAATTCCTGCTCTCTGGTTTTATCTTTAATAATTTTGAAAAAGCCGGAAATTTGTCCCAAGGAACTAATAATACGCACGGTCGTCACGCTTAATTCCAAATGTGGTTCAATAAAAGTGATGTCTACCAATTGAGGATAAACATTCGGTTCACTGCGCCAAGTCATAGAAGGCGCCAAACTTGGAAAAAGCACGCGAGTTAAAATTGCCGTATCAGCATTTTTTGCCCATTCTGGAGAAGCGATTTTTCCCAAAACATCTTCCTGCTTCAAACGAAACAATTCTTCCGCTACCCTATTAAAAATAGTAATTTTGAAATCCTCGTCATAAGCCACAATGGCATCGGTAAAATTGGCAATAATTAATTGAATTTGATTGCGTTCATTAATTAAATTAAAACGAGCGCGAGCTGATTTCAAACTTACAAAAAAAGACGCGGCAGAAACAATCATCGCGGCCCCCAATGTCACCGTTCCCCAAGTAGAATCCACAAAATAAAAACTAGCGATAGAAAGAAGTAAAAGCGAAACAAAAATAATCCAAAAAATACGCATTTCTGGAAATTTTAAATATGCCACAATTTTGCTTTGTTTAGCCATTTATAAGGTAAATCAAATCTCTATCGCCTTTAATTCAACTGAATTATACCAAATAAAAATCTCCCCGACAAGCAGGGAGATTTTAAAACAACTCAACAAAACTAATAATATCTACTTGATAAGCTTTTCTATCTCTGGGCGATTAAAACCCATAACAATATTGCCATCAATATCTATTACCGGCACGCCCATTTGACCGGACTTTTGAATCATCTCTTGGAAAGCGTTCTGATCTTCGGCTACATTCACATCTTGGTATTCCAATCCTTGAGCTTTAAAAAAATCCTTAGCCATCACGCAATATGGACAGTTTGGAGTTGAATAAACTTTTATCTGCATATGATTTATTTCAACAATTTATCAATTTCTGTTTGATAAACGGAATAAGGCTGCGCGCCAATGATAATTACTCCGTTATCAATGTTAATTATTGAAACTGAACTCTGCAATTGATTGATAATATATTGAGCATCCAATTCAATAGGCAAATCTTTTACTATTAAAGTAATGGGAGTAGCTAAAATTCCGGCATTTTGCGCAATAGTAGCAATTTCATTAATTCTTGCTTCGTCTTTATTAGCAGTTAAGCATTCTGAAAATGTAGTCTTATTCAAACCCAAATTTCCAGCATAAGTTGCCAAAGATGTAGCAGTAAGAGTCTCTCCGGAATCTTTTTTAGTGAAAATCAAATCATGCATTTCCCAATACTTATCTTGCTTACCGGCGCACCAAACTGCCTGAGTATCCATTAAAGAATTGGAATGAAATGGCATGGCGCGAAAAACAGTTTTCATTTTTCCAGTATCAACATAATTAGTAACAATTTCTGGACGAGTTAATTTATGAAATTTAGCGCAATAAGGACATTCGTAATCACTAAATTCAAACATTGTAAGATCGGCATTGGACTTTCCCAACACCTTATCTTCGGATACGAGATTCATCTCTACGACTTCGCCTGATGGTGTCGGAGTAGCTCCGTTCTTGCCTGTTGATTTCAAACCATTGGAATAAATTACTGCCCCACCAATCACCAAAGCAGCAATCACAATGGAAATAGGCAAAAATAAATCTTTCTTCTTTTTTTGTTCTTGTTCCATATTAATAAATATTAATTACGACTTACTTATTATATTACATCAAAACTCAAAACGCAAAATATAAAGTACAAAATAAAAACACGGACTATATTCATGAAGTGTTTTCTTCTTTATACTTCGCACTTCTAACTACTTTCTATGTTTTGGCGTCACCCAAAAACCCATATACTTACCCAACATCAAACGTGTTTGCGCTTCAAAAGCCGGGAACGAACCGAAAAATATCAAATTCAAAGGCATTAGAATCCATTGCAAGAAAAAAAGAATATAACGCCAACGACCATAATGTACCGGTTTCGGAGGAAGGAAAGAAAAACTCATAATTGCCGAAGTTACTATACCCACGGAAGCCATTGTCATGATATATCTGGTGATAATCGGCAAACTAAAGGACAAAAGCATCAAATTAAATTGCGCCCCACCCAAAGTCAACGGCAACCAACCCAATAAAAAGATTATCAAAGAATTTGTAGACCAAGAATGCGCTCCTTCTAAAATCGTTAAGAACCAATAAACTTTTTTCTTAAAAGGAAACTGCTGCTTCCCCTTCATCAAAAATGAATCTTTTAAAAAAGCAAAAGAAAAGAATGCAAAATTTTCCGCTCCATAAGCCCAACGCCTTTGTTGCTTGTACTGATTTAATATTGTTCTCCAAAAAGTCCTATCAACATTAGCATCCATATAAGCCGGATAAAATAATGGCACTACTTTCCAGTCGCCATGATAAAAAAGCAAACATTGCCAAAAAATATGAGAATCTTCGGAAACAACATTCACTTTCCAAAAATCAACCTCTACCAAAGCCTTGAAAGCCATAGAATGGGAAGAAAAAGTGGTTAAACGTTCTGGTCGTGACTGCTGCATTAATTGCCAAAAAGTGGAAGAAAAAGAAACTACACGAGCCAAAGCCGGAGCCACCCAAATATTATTAGAAAAAATTGGAATTGGTTGGAAGCTAGATTGCAAAGGATTTTTAGCGGTTAAATAATGATAGGTCAAACAGGCAAAATACCCGTCCGGCACAACCGTATCAATATCAAAGGAAGAAACAACTATATTCTCATAAGAAATTTTTTGGCTATCAATAAATTTTTTAGCTTCTCTGGCAGCCCACGTTTCATTTGATCCCTTCCCCGCTATTTCTCCGACGATATCGGCAGGATGTTCAGAAATAATGAATTTAAAAAATTCATCTCCCAAATCTTTTTTTACCTTTTCGGCGATTTGTTTAGCGCTTTCACCCACTCTTTGCTCAATTGCCAAAACCACAATCATTTTTTCTTTAGGATATTGGCAACGCGCTAAAGATTGAACACTAGGAGCAACCACGTCCAATCCCTCACTAGTCATAGGTAAAATAATTAAATGATATATTTCTTTCCAATCGGCAACTGGCAAATTGTATTTTTCTTTAGGCAAATCTTTTAATTCTTCCAACCAATTTCTCTTTAAAAATATTTTCATTACTTTAAGACTATTGGAAAGATGAAATGACAAAAAGATTGTCTTAATCAACCAATAAGTATCAAAGAGCACGATAAAGATCGCGGCAAAAACCGGAAGCTTCCAAGAAACAATAAAAATCAAAACAATAGTAAGCCACGACAAAAGTCCTGGTAAAATTTCAAAGAAACGAAAAATCCTCCTTTCTCGAGGATCTTTTAGTTCCGTTGCTCTACCTATTTTTAAATAATTTTGTTCTGAAGAAATCATATAACTACATTCAATAACCTTATCAAACAACACAAAGTTTCTGTTTTAAATTTCAAAAGCTCATATTTTGTCCATTGAGCCACGAGAATAAATACAAAACAAAATCCTTGATTAAACTAAGTCTAGAACAATTTACCACTTTTTTCAATTAAACAAAAATCGCTGTCTGCTTTAAGCAGGCAGCGATTTTTTATATCTAAATATTATGGACAGGAATTATTAGGCATGCCCTTAGTATCAAAATGAATATGAGTTGCCTCACTGCAAGAAACCACATCACCATTATTATCACAAAAAGCATGAAATCCCTTGCTCTTTAAATAACTTACTACACTCTCCCAAAAACTCTTACCATTCACCGAAAAATCTCTTCTTGCTCCAACCTGTATATCGGCAGCCAAACCCTTATAATGGTAAGAACCAGTTTTATGGATACCACCAGTAGTAGAAGTAACCGTCAAAGAATATTTATTAAAATGTTGTCCTAAATCCGATATTGCAGAAGTAATACACGGCTTCACTTCGGTTACTCCGCCTTCGCCAGTACCATCAGAACCAGTTGAAGAATCGCCACTCCCGCAATCTTTTGTACAACTCATGGAGCTGATATCACCATTTATAAAAGACTTGAAATCAATTGGCGATTTAGCAATTATCATTAATACAGAATTTAAAATTAAACTCACTCCCCACACAATAGCAAAACCAATTAAAGCCGAGCTCATGGCCTTTTTGCCATTGTTTACCCTTTGAGGAGAACCGCCAGAAAAAATCATCATTACTCCTCCATAAATTATCATCAAAATTACAACTGGAAAAGCGATGGTATTTCTTAAAAATTTAAAAATGTTACTTCCCACTGTCATCAAATCGCACAAATGACAACAACCCGTATCCAAACAAATTCGCAAAGACTCACCCTGTACGCCATCGGTAGCAAGAATAGAACGAAATCCAGTAGCTGGAGCATCTTCTGAAACTTCCTGCGCCATCGCAGAAAAAATCGGAGTTAAACAAAAAATTGCAGAAATAACAATAAAAAATTTAAATATTTTTTTCATAAATTTAAATAATATGACGGATAGAATATAGAAAATTTTTTTAAATTATTTATTTACCACTTTCTAATTTCCATCTTCTACCCTCTAAATTAATCTACCACATTTTTCATCTTTTTTCTATCTTAATTTTTAGCAGAAAAATAGCGAAAAAATTTGATTTGTCGCAATAAAAAATGATAGGATGATAATACAAATATGGAAGATAAAAAAACTAAAGAAGAAATTCTAAAAACTCCTATCAATCAACTCGGATTGAATGTTTTGGAGTCAGATTTATCTGCTCCATTGAAACAACTCCATCAAGAATTAGACGCGGCGCAAATCCAATTCCATCCAGAAATTTATTTTAGCGATTCTTGGGGGTGCCCGGATGGCGTGCCAATTATTGGCGCTCCTTTTTATTTGGCCAACAAAACTTTAAAAGAAATTGAAACGGAAAAAAACGGCCCCGTTGAATCCGACGAAGAAATAATGCAAACCTTAAGACATGAAGCGGGACATGCTTTTAACTACGCTCATTCTTTATACAAACTCAAGCGCTGGAATGATATTTTTGGCGCTTATGAAAAACCTTACGAAGAAAATTTTGCCGCCATCCCTGGCAACAAAAAATTCGTCAGACACTTGGAGGGTTGGTACGCGCAAAAACATCCTGATGAAGACTTCTCTGAAACCTTTGCCTTATTAATCACCCCTGGTTTCGATTGGAAAAAATACTATCAAGGAACACGCGCTTTTAAAAAATTAGCCTTTGCCGCGGAATTAATTAAAGAATATGGTAGCAAACCGGTGCCGGAATTTGAGAAAAAATTGGAAACACCAGTAGAATCAATCACTACTACTATAGAAGAGTGGTATAAAAAGATAGCTTCTGCTCAAACCAAATCAAAAATTAAAATATTGATTCTTTTCTATCAAGAATATCCTAGCAAAAAACCTAAACGCGATGCTGTTATTGACCAAATTAAAGACGCCTTATTAAATCTCAATTACAATGTAGTCTTGTTACCCGCCAATCAAAGCATTGCTCGCATCATCAACGGCATCAAACAAGAAAAACCAGACTTAATTTTTAATTTAATAGAAACCTTCCGCAATACCGACAAATTTGAATTCAACATCACCGCTTTATTGGAAATGACTAAGATTCCTTTCACCGGCTCCGCCTCGGGAAGTATTTTTTTAACCAATGATAAATTAATAACCAAAAAAATCTTAAGTTTCAACAAGATTCCTTATCCTGATTTTTTTGTTATTCCTTTGGGCGAAGATCCGGTTAGACCAAAAAACCTAGACTTCCCTCTCTTCGTTAAACCAGTGCACGAAGATGCCTCTATTGGCATTGATGACAATTCCGTAGTAGAGAGTGAAGAAGCTTTCATTAAAAAAGTAAACGATATTCACGAAAACATTAAAGATGATGCTCTAGTGGAAAAATACATTGAAGGTAGAGAATTTTTTGTTTCTATTCTCAGTAGCGGAAAAACTTTAAAGCCACTGCAACTTTTAGAATTAGACTTCTCCAAATGGCCGGCTAACAAACACAAAATTTATACTCACGAAGCAAAACTAGAAGAAGAGATGGGATTACCCAAAACCATCGGTTTAAAAATTCCTAACGATTTGCCCAATGAATTGAAAGATAAAATTTACGACATTGCCATTAAAGCTAATTATGCTTTGGGTGCCAGAGATTACGCTCGTTTTGATATGAGAATGGATAAAGACAATAAAATTTATGTCTTAGAAGCCAATCTAAACCCTTATTTGGAACAACATGATGAAATGGCTATTGCCGCCGAAGCTTCCGGCTTAAATCATCAGCAATTAATCGACAAAATCGTGGAAGCCGCTTTAATCAGATCTGGAATTATAAAATAAACATTTAAAACACCGCCGCCACTTTTAGTGGCGGCGGTGTTCATTTCTATTATTTCAAAAAACTAGTAACGATTTTTATTAAATTATCTTTCTCTTTGGAATTACTCATAATCATTAGCAAAATCAAAACAATCAAAGTATTATCATCAATAATCTTTTTTCCTTCCTTAAAAAGAATCTCATTCTTTTCCAAATAATAAAGGAAGAGCAAAGCGCCAATTTTTTTATTACCATCCACAAAAGGATGATTCTTTAAAATAAAATAAAGAAGATTAGCAGCTTTTTCTCCAACGGTAGGGTATAATTCTTTACCGCCAAAAGTTTGAGCCAATTCGGCAATAATTGTTTCAAATTTATTACCCGATTCTTTTCCGAACATTCCCACATTAATTCCCATTCTTTTCAGTTCTTTCTTAGCCTCATCAATAACTTGTCTAGCCTCAGCATAAGTCAAAATGAATTTCGGCTTACCCGTTTTAACAATTTTTAATTTCCCTGCATCATAATCGCCCAAGATCTTAAAAACTTTGGCATATTCTTTTGTAATAATTTTCTTCTCCATATAAAAATTGTATCACTTTTCATAAAGATAAAAAAGCTTCACAAAATCCATAAAAAGTGTAAGATTAATAAATTGGGCCTATAGTCTAGTGGTACGACGCGTCATTCGCATTGACGAGGCGCGAGTTCGATTCTCGCTAGGTCCACCAAATACATTTTAGTTTTCCCAAAACCCCTCAATAATCGCAAAAATTGTTTTTATTGACTAAATATAAGGAACGCATTAAGATAAAACCCATGTTAGATAAATTAGTAGTTGATATTGAAACAAAAAATTCTTTTGCTGAAGTTGGCGGACAACATAATATTAATCGCCTAGCCATCTCTATCATTGGAGTTTATTCTTATAAACGCGACCAATATTTTGCTTTTGATGAAAAAGAATTTTTAGATTTTGAAAAATTATTGGAAGAATCCGGCGCTATGATCGGGTTTGCTTTAAAACGCTTTGACGTACCAGTTCTAAAGAATCACTTCCCGCATTGCGACTTTTCTCCTTTGCGTATTTTAGACATTTTAGACGAGGTAGAAATACAACGCGGACATAGAATTGGCTTAGACGATATGGCGCATGCCAATATCGGCACAGGAAAAACCGGCCATGGCTTGGAAGCCATTGATATGTATCGTGAAGGAAGAATTGATGAATTAAAAAGCTATTGCTTAAACGATGTAAAAATCACCAAAGATTTATACGAGCACGGAATAAAAAATGGAAAATTGATTATTCCTTCCAAATATTCCGCACCGGCTTTTATTAATATAAATTGGAATGATTTGGATGATTATTTAGAACTTGCGGAAAAAACCAAAAATTCCACTCCCAAACAAAAAAGTTTATTCTAATAGTTATTCACTTTGACAAAAAATTATTTACTGGATATAATAAAGACAGCTTTTAAATTTAATTTTAGCCCGCTTAAGCGTAAAGCTTAAACGAGGCAAAGGAGTAAAAATGTGTGTATCAGTATGTCCTGATTGCGGAAAAGAGGTCAACATCCATGATTGCTATTGTTCTCATTGTGGTCTCAAATTGAGCGGCTGCCAAGACGTCAAACCCAAAAAGTGTCCGAATTGCTGCAATTTACTAAACATCGGGGCACAAGAATGCCCCCAATGCGGCATAAAAGTGAGTTTATAAAACTCAAAACAATGCAGCCAACCACCCCTCGCCCTTGCCTGGGGTGGTTTTTTATTTTAAAAATAATATTCGGCTCCAATATCGCGCGATTACACATACTCTTTTCTGTCATCACCATTCTTCCTACCTCCTCTTCGCAACCTTGACTCACCCACTCCTATCGCCTATACTATTTTTATATTCAATTCATAGTTGATTACTATGAATTGAAATGACTAACAACGATTTTTAATCATAACGAACAAAAAATAAATATATGAATCTTAGAAGTATAAAAATTTCGGAAACAGTTCATATTGCCATAAGATGGCTTTCTTATTTGGCTAAAAACAAAGATCAAAAACCACAAAGTTTGGGAGAATTTGCCATTAAAGAAAACATTTCTTTTTATTTTTTACAACAAATTAGTCGTCTTTTGAAAAAAGAAGGATTAATAAAAAGTAAATTGGGCAATTGGGGCGGATATCAATTAGCCAAGCCGGCCAATAAAATTACTTTGGAAGAAATTATAAAAAGTCTGGAAGGCCCCATTTCTTTAATTAATTGTGCCAATCACCGATGTTTCAATCATCAATGCGAACAAAAAAATGCTTGGGAAAAAATAAACCAAGAAATAAAAAAGATATTTAGTCGCGTTAAATTATCAGATTTAATATAAAGAAAGCTTGCCCGACCGTTTTTTTCAAAAGAACAAAATGAATAAATCTTCTTCAAAAAATAAATTCAATAAAAATTCCTCCATCTCAATAAACAAAAATGGGCGGGTTTATTTAGATTACGCGGCAGCCACTCCTGTACAACCAGATGTTCATCAATTTATTAGGCCCTTCGCCGGAGAAAATTTTGGCAACCCTTCCGCTATTTATTTAGAAGGTAGAATTGCCAAACAAGCTTTAGAACAAGCTAGAGAAACGGTGGCTAAAAATTTAAATTGTCAATCTCATGAAATAATCTTTACCAATGGCGGAACGGAATCCATTAATCTCGCTATTTTTGGAATAGCCCGAGCTTACAAAAAATTTTTTACAAAACCTCGTCTCATCACCTCTCAAATAGAACACCCTGCTGTTTTAAATTCTATGGCGCAATTAGCTAAAGAAGGTTTTGATGTTAAATATGTCGCCACCAACAAATATGGAGAAGTTAGCTTAGAAGAATTAAAAAAATATCTTAACCCGCAAACTATTCTTGTTTCCATTATGTATGCCAATAATGAAATTGGCACCATCCAACCCATTGCCGAAATATCCGCTATTATCAAAAATTACCGAAAAAACAAATATTTACCTTTTTTTCATACTGATGCTTGCCAAGCGGCTAATTATTTAAATCTCGATGTTAAGCATTTGGGCGTTGATTTCATGACCTTGAATGGCGGAAAAATATACGCGCCCAAAGCCAGTGGGGTTTTATACAAAAAAAGCGGCCTCAGCATTGATCCTATTATTTTAGGTGGTGGCCAAGAAAAAAATCTCCGCTCCGGCACAGAAAATCTTGCCAGTTGGATCGGATTGGCTGAAGCCTTGAAATTAGCGCAACAAGAAAAAAATTCAGAAATAAAAAAAATTAAAAAACTTCGCGATTATCTTCAAAAAAGTATTTTAAAAATACCACAGACAGTTCTCAATGGACACCCGCAAAAAAGACTACCCAATAATATCAATGTCATCATCTCTGGCATCGAAGGAGAAGCTTTAATTTTAGAACTAGACAAAGCGGGTATTGCCGCATCCACCGGATCGGCTTGTCATTCACACTCTCTAGAACCGTCTCATGTTTTAAAATCCCTCGGATGGTCTCGTGAAAAAATTCATGGCAGCCTACGCCTTACTCTAGGAAAATATACCACTAAAAAAGAAATTGATTATGTTATAAAAACCCTACCTCAAATTGTAAATAAATTGCGTTCTTTGTCCGCCATAAACATTGAACACCACAAATAAACCCACTCCACCAACCACACCCCCCCCTTTTTTCTCATCATCAAACTACCGCCTTCAATTCATAGTTGATTACTATGAATTGAAGGAAAACAAAAAATTAATTACTTTTTATCATAAAATAATATGAAAACAACTAAAAAAATAAAAAATACCAAAAAAGCCGATTTACTCAAAGATCAAACGCCTTGGGTATATTCAGATGTTGTTAAAAAACATTTTTTCCATCCTCAAAATTTTCTAAAACCAAAAGAAGAAGAAACTTTTCACTTCAACGCCTACGGAGAAGCTGGTAGTCCGGCTTGTGGGGATTTAATGAAATTCTGGCTTTGGATTGATCCCAAAACAGAAAAAATAAAAAAATGCCGTTGGCGCACTTTTGGCTGTGGTTCGGCTATCGCTTCCACTTCTATGCTTTCTGTTATGATTACGGAAAAGGGCGGTATGAAAATAGATCAGGCAAAAAAAATTACACCCCAAGACATTATCAAAAGATTGAGCGGGTTACCAGATATTAAAATTCATTGTTCAGTTTTGGGAGATCAAGCTTTAAAAAATGCCATCGCCAATTATCATAAGGCCCAATCTAAAAAATAATAAAATCTAGAATCAAAATTAAAAACAAAACCGCCCCGATATATTTCGGGGCGGTTTTGTTATCAAAAGCTAAGGATTAGTAGTTGGTGTAGCAGTCGGACTAGGAGTTACGGTTGGAACTGGAAAAACTGCTTTTAAATCATTTCTGGCTTTTTCTATAGCCGCTTTAAAATCACTATTAGCCTTTTCAACCGCTTGCTTTTTTGCATCTATCAAAGACTGTAAAGAATCGCTTATTTTATCAACATCTTTTTTATCTGTTATAAACTTTTCTTTGGCAGCCTTAACCCTATTCTGAAAAGCAACGCGAATCGCTACCGCATCAGGATTAGTCAAAGCACAATCCGCTTTGGCTTTCGTGATAGCAGCTTGAATCTCTGCTCTAAAAGCACTAACCAATGTATCAACGCTAGTTTTCTTAGAAGCGATGGCCTGCTCTACGCCCTTACGAAAGGCTTCTATAGCAGAGTCGATTGTCGCTCTGCGCGCAGTGATAGCAGCCGTTGTCGCTTCTTTAAAAGCTAAGAGAGCTTGTTTTTGAGCATCAGTCGTGGCCTTCCCTTCAAGCTTAGCAAAAAACTCATCACGATTTTCATCCCATTTATTGCGATTATTTTCACGTTTAGTATTTCTTTCAACCCAACGATCATCTATTTTCTTTTTTTGTTCTTCTCGTTTCTGCTCAATCTTGTCTTCATTATCAATCATCTTTGTTTCCAATTGTGTCATCTTATCAACGTTAGCGCAAAAATTAATACCACCCTTCTTATTGCTAGGCTTATCCGAATGACTGGGTGTAGCACTGGGACTTCCTGTGCCACGACCGCCAATCTTATCTTGACCATTTTCTTGTTTGTTTTGACCAAAAAAGTCTGCTTTCGCCGATACTATCGGAGAAAAAACCAATCCTACCAAAACTACGAAGCCCAAAGCCGCAATTATTTTAGAATAAGTTTTCATCATATGTTTGGCCAAAATCACTCAAAACGGAATTATCCAATTCCAATAAAGAAGCGTCGGATAATTCACTCTCAAAAATGGCTTGTTCTTCGGATGCGGACAATAATAAAGCATCCACGGCATTATCAATATCAGCCGTTGCTTCTGGAGCGCTCACTTCGGAAATTTCAACAAATCCCTCCGGCTTTGTTGGGGCAATGCTAAATTGGTTATAAGCTACAAAAGCCAAAACAATCGCCACAATACCCACAAAAATTCCGATTTTCCATTTTACTGACATATATTTGTGAATTTGGTTTTTAAAATTACTTCGACCTTTATTTTTTATCTTCCACAAAACTTCAATTACTTTAAAAACTATAACATTTACATTATAACAAATAATAATTTTGACAAAAAGCCCCAAAAACGATAGTATTAATAGTACTTGGAGACATTGGTGTAGTAGTAGCACAACGCTCTGTGGAAGCGTTAGCAGGGGTGCGAATCCCCTATGTCTCCCCTTTTAAAAAAAGAAATCGGCCGCTTTTAGCGACCGATTTTTTATTTTATCCAAAACTACTGAATTCCAATCCAAAAAGAAATTTACCCAACTCCCCCTTTTCCAATAAAGCATAACCTCCATTAACCATAACGATTCTTTTATGACCGAAAAGAAAACGATAAGACAGATAAATGCCCAGATTCAACCAAATTGGCCTTTGTTCGCCGGGAAGACACCAAATATGAACTTCATCAGCGGAAAAAATATGCTGGACGGAAGAAAACAAAGATTCAAGAGAATAATCATTCTTATCCTCTATCATATAAGTATAAACCTTAGCCTTTTTCTTCCTCAAACCGCTGATATAAGCCATCATTTTACACTTCTCTTCATCGCCAACTTCATTACAGCTAGGAGCAATTAGAACAATCTTCTTTTTTATAAAAATTTCTTTTATCAGAAGCGCTAAAGAACAAATGAACACAACACTAAACAAAAAACCGATCAAAAAAATAAAATCTCCGCGCAAAGCCCCAGAAGAAATCCCGCTTATTCCTAAAACAAAAAAGGACATTACTCCCAAAGCAGCTATGATAAAACCCAGAACCCCATTGGTCGTTGCATTCTTTTTGCTGCGAAGTCCTAAATGATTGGACGTCCAAAAAATTATAAGACTGACAAAAAAAACAAATAATACCCAGAATGACATCTTAATAATTGAAATGAGCGCGCTTGTCATATTTCCCCTCCTTATTTTGGATTTATTCAAAAATCAATCTGCTGCTCTCAATATATACTTTCTTTACAAAAAATCAAGATAGTATTTTTTTAGAAAAACTGTTTTATTTATTACTCATCCTCGCCAAATATTTTGTCCCAAAAAGATTTCTTTTTCTCGATTTTCTGCAAAGAGGAAGAATTCTCTGATAAAATTATTTTTTCTGCTACATTTTTTATACGACGCGCCTCTTCCTCCACTAATTTTCCATCATATTCTCCACTATGCGCCGTCACTCCTTCATAAGTAGGCTTCTTCATATCCAAATGGAGATTGATCTCCAAAGTATCGGACAATTGGTTTATATATATATGGAAACGAGGATAAAAATTCCTACCATCAAAACTGCGAGCAAAACTCACTTCTCCCCCTTGATGCGGATTTTCTATTATTCTATAACCACATTCTCTCATAAAGATTTCCGGTCTTATATTTATCTTTTGTAAAATGATTTTCATAAATATATAGTACTAAAATTACGAAATTATAGCCATATTTAACCCCTCAATCTTGCAATCCCATTGGATTGCTTTTTAGCATTATTCATTGTATAATACCAATAAATATTAAGTCACCTGACTATTTTCAATAACATATTGAAAATAGATTAAATAACATCTAATTCGCTTGAAAAATTGTGCTTATCAAACTCCGCTAAGAGAAATTACAGTCCTTAGTCGGGAAAATTTCACTTTGAAAGGCGAATCATTGCAAAATGAGTACGCGTATTTTGGCATTGCTGGGAATATTAACAGGAATCATTGGAATTGGCATTGGCTATTGGATTAGACATATCCTCGGTCAAAGAAAAGCCAACTCCATTGAGCTCACCATCAAAGCCCAATTAGAAGACGCCCGCGCTAAAGCTCGGGAAACTATTTTAGCCGCCAAAGATAAAGCGGCAGAAATTTTAGACGAAATAAAAAACGAGGAACGTGACCGAAAAAAAGAACTTTCAGTTTTTGAACAACGTTTAAATCAACGCGAGGGAATTCTTAATCAAAAACTCTCGGAAAACGACAAAAAAGATAAAGAATTGGAACAAAGCATCGCCAAATTAAAAGGCGTCAAAGTCCGCATTGAAGAAATGCAAGGACAAGCGGAAAAAGAATTGGAACGCGTAGCTGGCCTCAGTAAAAAAGAAGCAACTGATGAATTATTCAAAAAGATAGAACAAACATCCAGACAAGAAACCACCAGCTTATTACAAAAATTAGAACGTGAAAAACGCGATGAAATAGAAAAACAATCTCTAGAAATCATGCGCGTGGCCATCCAACGCTTAAGTCGTTCCAACGTCACCGAAGTGACTACCAGTTTTGTTTCTATTCCGGACGAAGAATTAAAAGGAAAAATTATTGGACGTGAAGGCAGAAATATTCGCACCATGGAACGTTTAACCGGAGTTGATATTATTATTGATGAATCTCCGGACACCATCACTCTCTCCTCTTTTGATCCTATCAGAAGAGCCATTGCTAAATTAGCTTTGGAAAAATTAGTCAAAGACGGAAGAATTCAACCGGCCAGAATTGAAGAAAAGGTGGAAGAAGCCAAAAAAGAAATCAATGATAAAATAAAAGAAGCCGGAGAAAATGCTGTTTATGAAGTAGGCATTTTGGATTTACCTAAAGAAATTGTTTATCTCTTAGGTAGATTAAATTTCCGCTACAGTTATGGCCAAAATGTTTTACAACATTCCATTGAAGTAGCTCATATCGCTGGAATGTTAGCCGGAGAATTAGGGGGAAATTTAGAGACTACCAAAAAAGGCGCTTTATTGCATGACATCGGTAAAGCTATTGATCATGAAGTAGAAGGCACTCATGTAGAACTAGGCAAAAGAATTTTGCAAAAATATGGAATGCCCGAAGAAATTATCAAAGCTATGGAGCCTCATCATGAAGATTATCCCTTTGAAACTCCGGAATCATATCTCGTTGCAGCCGCTGACGCCATCTCTGCTGCTCGTCCCGGCGCGCGTAGAGATTCTTTAGAAAATTATATTAAACGTCTGGAAGAGTTAGAAAGACTCGCTACTCAATTTAAAGGAGTGGAAAAAGCCTATGCCATTCAAGCCGGACGTGAATTAAGAATATTTGTAGTACCGGAAAAAATCGACGACTTGGGAGCTTTAAATTTAGCCAAAGACATCGCTGCTAAAATTGAATCCGATCTCAAGTATCCTGGAGAAATAAAAGTAAATGTCATCAGAGAAACCAGAGCGGTAGAATATGCCAGATAAAATATAAATTTATTCAACAATATGACTAAAAAAATTATTGTAAACAAAAATAAATGTATTGGTTGCGGCACTTGTGTTGCCTTAGCCTCAGACATATTTGAAATGGACAAAAACGGAAAATCGAAAGTAAAAGAATCACCTATTATAGACGAAGAAAGTTTAAAATTAGCCATCGACTCTTGTCCAGCGCAAGCAATAAATATTCAAAAATAAAAAAATAATCAGCCTCATTGAGGCTGATTATTTAAATTACATCTTTAATTTCATCTTTGAAATCACGAAATTCTTCATGATTAAAATCCCAAAAATTAAGTGGTACCGGAACCTTCCCGCTTCCATTGGGAGTATCTATCACATAAAGAGGACTCGCCAAACCGGAAAGATTTTTTCTTAAAAGAGTCGCTATCTCGATCTCTTTTTTAAAGGACATCCTAAAATGCTCAATGCCCTTAACTGGATCACAACGATAAAGATAATAAGGCTTTACTCCGATTTCAATCAAACGACTGAATAATTTATATAAAACCTCATAGGAATCATTAATCCCCTTCAAAAAAACACTCTGGCTAAAAAGTATAGCTCCGGCTTTTCTTAGCCTCAAACAAGCCTTAACTGTTCTCTCGCTAATTTCATCGGGATGTTCAAAATGAATCATTACGTAAATAGTTTTTTTAGATTTTTTTATAGCTGATAAAATTCCTTTACTGACGAGACGCGGATTAGACACTGGCGTACGCGTACCAATTCTAATAATTTTTATCTGCGGTAATTTTGAAAAAACCTTCAAGGCATATTTTAGAGTCTTCGGAACGGTAAATGGATCGCCTCCGGAAAAAATTATTTCTTTTATTTCTTGATGCGCCAACAGATAAGCCGACATATTTTTTATATCGGCTTTCGTGATAATTCCTTTTTCAATATCAGAAACCCTACGACGACGCGTACAAAATCTACAATAAGAAGCGCATGTTAAAGTCAAAAGAATTAAAGCGCGATTCTCATATTTATGAATCAAGCCCTTAGTTTTTTCAAACTGATCCTCTAAAAGAGGGTCCTCAAAACTCTGGCACTCTTTAGAGTCTCCGCAAAAAAATTCAGCGTCGGAAAAATAAAACTGATTTTTTACCGCTTCGCTGGATTGAGAAATTTTTTTAAGATGTTCCGAAATTTTTATATCAAGCATTTTTGTATCTCATATAATATAACAAAAAATAAACATCGCACAATAGGTGGATAACTTTTTTACAAAAAATTAAACTAAAAAAATTACAAAAATAAAAAAATTATTCGTACCTCAAAGCTTCAATCGGACTTTTCTTAGAAGCTTGTCTCGCCGGATAAATTCCAAAAACCAAACCGATCAAAACAGCCACCCCTATTCCCAACAAAGCCGCGCCAACAGGAAAAGAAAATCTCCAATCCAATCCCGCCACATTAGTGAGCACAATTGAAATTAAAAATCCGAAAACAACTCCCAAAAAGACGCCGATAAAACCGCCAATACTGGTAAGCATCATCGCCTCCAAAAGAAACTGAGATAAAATATCTTTACTATTAGCACCCACAGCCTTACGCAAACCGATTTCTCTAGTTCTTTCCGTAACTGATACAAGCATAATATTCATTATACCCACTCCTCCTACCACTAAAGAGATAGCTGCCACTGAGGCTAAAAATAAAGTTAAAATTCCCGTTACCGTACTAACTTGTTTCACTAAATCCGCCTGAGTTTGCACGCTAAAATCATCATTTTTTGGATCGGTAATATCGTGCAAATTTCTTAAAGTAATTTTAATGTCACTAACGACTTGTTCGGTATTTTCTTCTTTATCAACCTCAACAATAAGATGCTGAAAATATTTTATACCTAATATACTTTCTTGCACTACAGTGTAAGGAGCGAAAGCCGATTCATCAAAATTTACCAAAGAACCCTGACCTTTTGAAGGCAAAACTCCAATCACTCTAAATGCTTTTGATTTTAATTTTATGGTTTTACCCAAAGCATCACTCTCACCAAATAATTCTGTTTTTACTTTACTGCCAATCACAACTACATTAGCTTTGGACGCTACATCTTCTTTTGTAAAAAAATTTCCAACATCCGGATAAACCTCGTAAACATCTAAAACATCTTCCGTAGCCCCCAAAATCATCAAACGATATATATTGGATTGATAAGAAGCAGTAACATTTCCAAAAACAATCGGAATGACTTTAGCAACATTGGGAACATTATTTTTTTTCAAAAGCGCCTCCATTTCTCTTTCTTTCAATGAATCACTTAAAATAGAATCCAACATTGATGATGAAGAAAATCCTTCCGCCTGTTTTCCCGGCGACAAAGTAATAGCTTTGGAACCCATTCCCTGGATTTGATTGAGAATTAAATCTTGTGCCCCTTGTCCGATAGACATTATTAAAATAATAGAAGTAATGCCGATTACAATTCCTAAAATCGTCAAAATAGAACGCGATCTATTCACGTTTAAATTTTTCAAAGAATTTTTTAAACCGTATTTAAAATTCATAGTCAAAAAATTATTTAAGAGATCCGCTTCCTTTTCTAAAGCGTTCTGCGACTTTTTCATCGCTTTCAATCAAACCATCTTTTAAGCGAATAATTCTTTCCGCATTTCTTGCCGTTTGTGTTTCGTGAGTTACCAACACAATCGTATGTTTATGATTTTCGTTAAGATCCTGCAAAATATCCATAATAGCCTCGCCGGATTTAGAATCCAAATTTCCAGTTGGTTCGTCGGCAAAAATAACCTTAGGATTATTTATTAATGCTCGCGCAATGGCCACTCTTTGTTGCTCTCCTCCCGATAATTGTGATGGTTCGTGATTAATGCGATGCAATAACCCCACAGATTCAATAGCCTGTTCAGCTAATTTATTCCACTCCGATTCTTTGATATCAGAATAAATCAAAGGTAATTTTACATTATCTATTACCTTAGTGCGGGGCAATAGATTAAATGATTGAAAAATAAAACCAATTTCTCGATTCCTTATTCGCGCCAATTCTTCGTCAGAATAATTTTTATTGTTTTTACCTTGGAAATAGTAATCTCCGGAAGTTTGTTTATCCAAAAAACCCAGCACATGAAGCAAAGTTGATTTTCCAGAACCAGAAGGTCCCATAATGGCCACAAATTCACCATCTTTAATTTCTAAAGAGATTCCATCCAAAGCATTGGTCACACTTCCCTCCTCTCCGGCATTATATATTTTTTTTATATTTTTTAACTCAATAACTGGTTTCATAATTAAATTATTCTTTTGTAATTTGTTTTATAATGGTTGTTTTTTTACCCAAGCGGCTTTCCGCTTCTATTTTAATTTCATTAACTCCGGGATTTAAATATATTTCTTCACTGAAATGACCACCTTTAGGTAAATAAACCTCTTTCCCATTTATCGTAACATAAGTATTACTGCGACCATAGCCTTCCACTATAATAGAAGCGTCTTGTGTAATCAAATCAAAAGCCGGACGTTCTATTTTTAAAGTAGGCGCGCCTAATAACAAATGAGCTTGATAAAATAGAAACCCTAAAACAGTAACACCAATAATAACAAAAGGGGCAATCTTTAAAATATTAAAAACTAAATAATGCGGCCTTACCTTTTTCTCAAAACGATTACCGGGCAACAAATCAACATTTGGAGACTTAATTTGATCCAACTCCTTCAAAAACAAATCCCAGAGTTCTTTAAAATTTAAATCTAAATTCTTGGCTATTTTTTTCAAATATCCCTGTACATAAACCGGAGCCGGCAAAGAAATAAAATCAAACTCTTCCAAGGCAACAATATATTTACTCGGAATGTTAGTTTGCAAAGAAAGATCATCGATACTCAATCTTTTTGTTTCTCTCTCTTTTTTTAAAATCTCGGACAACATAAGAATTTTTGATATCCTTTATTCTTAAAGATATCTCTCTTTGTTTAGATTATGTTCTTCCAAAGTTCTGGAAAAAATTGTATTACCGGTAGCCGGATCAGATAAGTAAAATAAATAAGCGGAGCTCTCTGGATATAAAGCCGCCTTTAAAGCGCCAAGTCCAGGATTAGAAATCGGCCCCACCGGCAACCCACGATTCAAATAAGTATTGTAATCGGATTTTATTTTGAAATCACTGCTAGTAATTTTTCTGCAATCAGACAACTTTTTTATTTCACATTTAATATAAATGATGGTAGCGTCTAGCTGCAAAGGCATATTTTTTGACAATCTTTTCAATAAAATTCCGGCCACCTTTGGACGATCTATATCATGTGGAATTTCTGATTCTACTAATGAAGCTAGAATAACCGTCTTTTGAAAATTTAGTCCTTGCTTCTGCATTTGTACTTCCATTTCTCTGGAAAACTTTTCTTCAAAATTACTCAAGAATTTTTTAGCTACTGCCCGAGCAGAAATATTTTTATAAAAACGATAAGTATCTGGGAAAATAAATCCCTCCAAACTCGCCTCCGAAGAACTCGTGCTTAAAAATTCAAAGTAATCATTAGAATTTTTATCAGAAAAATCTTTTACCTTTAAAGAAGATAGGCTTCCGCTAACTAACACTCCCTCTTCCTTCAATCTTTCATCAACCATAGAAAGAGTCCAACCCTCAGGAATGGTTACTGTTATTTCTTCCAAAGCATCTTCTACCAAAATCTTGGCAATCTGTTGGCTGCTAAAATTCAAAGCAAAATGATAAGAACCGGGCTGCAATTTATCAGCCCAACCCCTTACCAAAAGATAAAGTTTAAAACTGGATCTAGAACGAATTAATCCGGCCTTAGCTAAATTATCGGAAATCTCTTGAAAACCTTGTCCTTTTTCGACAACAAAAACCGCCTCACCCGTTGCATTGGTTTGAATCGGTTTTAATTGATAATTAAAAACACAAATAAAAAATCCGAAAAGAACAGTATAGATTATAAAAACTGTAAGAAAAAACTCTCTCATTGTTGTTTAAACATTTCTCATCTTAATACTCTGAATAATACCAAGAGCGATAAAATTTATCAATAGACTGGAACCGCCGTAGCTCAAAAAAGGTAAGGGCAATCCCGTTACCGGCAAAAATCCCAAATTTGCTCCAAAATTAATAAAAATCTGACTCACTAACAACAGTAAATAACCAAAAACAAACAAACGAGAAAAATTATCATTAGCGCGTAATCCTATACTTGCCAATTGTAGAATAAAAATCACAAAAACAATCGACAAGAGAAGACCACCAAGAAGACCCCATTCTTCAATAAAAGCCGCTAAAAAGAAATCTGTTTTCGCTTCGGGCAAAAAACGCATTTGTGTTTCTACACCCTGCCCCAAGCCTCGTCCAAAAAACCCGCCAGAACCAATAGCAATTTTAGCCTGTATTACATTATAACCGCTTCCCAAAGGATCACGGCCGGGGTTAAAAAATCCCAAAATACGATCTTTTTGGTAGTCGTGCAAAAAATATTGCCAACCAATGCCAACCAAAATCAAGCCAATCATTATCAAAATCATAAAATGCTTAAATTTCAAACCCGAAGCCAAAAGCATGCCTAGCCAAATAAAGATAAACATAATAGCCGAGCCTAAATCTGGCTGTAAAAACGTTAAACCAAAAAACAATCCCGCATAAAGGGCGGACACTAATAATCTCTGCGGACGCCAAATTTCAATATGCCATGAAGCAAAATACTTACTTAATAAAATTATTAATGCTATTTTAGCTAATTCTGCCGGCTGAAAACGAAAAAAATTGAATCCTAGCCAACCCACGGTCCCCTTCACTTGAACCCCCAAAAACAAAGTCAAAACCAATAAAAACAGACAACCAAGATAAAATCCTACCGGAAAAAAATTATGCCCCTGCAAAAGCCTAGGATCAAACAAATTTCCTATAAACACAAAAACCACAATACCCAAAATATACCAGGTAAATTGCTTCTTAAAGGTCTGAAATGGGTTCGCATCGTGAGAAGATAAGCTTGCCAAGGTTAACAAACTAAAAACAGCCAATAATAAAATAGGAATTAATATGGAAAAATTTAATTTCTTCAAAAAGCTCATGTTTTTACATTTTAACGCAGAAACCCGCAATAGACAAGTAAACGTTTGCCTTTTTTTGATAAATTTGCTAATCTAAATATCATGAATAACTCAAACAAGGAACAAGAAAATACAGCACAAAAATTGAAACCCTTATGGTGGCACTCAATAAAATTACCAAGTTTAAATCCTGGTTCTATTGTTGACGGCAATGTAATCGAAAAAACATCCAAAGCTTTATACCTAGACTTAGGAGATTTCGGCAGCGGAGTAGTTTGGGGATCAGAATACAATGCTTCCAGTGGAATGATTGACGATTTAAAAATTGGAGATGCAATTAAAGTAAAAGTTTTAAACCCGGAAAATGAAAAAGGATTTGTTGATCTTTCTTTACAAGAAGCTAACCGCGATATGGGTTGGCGCGCTATGAGAGATGTCTGCCAGAAGAATGAAGTCATTATCGGAAAGGTTTTATCCGCTAACCGCGGAGGCTTAATTATACAAGCCGATACTTTCCAAGGTTTTCTTCCTACCTCTCAAATGAATGACGTTCATTTCCCGAAGGTACAAGATGGCGATAAAGAAAAAATCTTAGAAGAATTAGGAAAACTCGTGGGCAAAGACATCGAAGTGAAAGTATTGGAATTTAACCCACGCGACAATAAAATTATTTTCTCTGAAAGGAAAATCGAAGATGAAAAAATGCAATCTTTGATTGAAGAAAAATACAAAATCGGAGATAAAATCACCGCTACCGTTACAAAAATCATCACTAATGGAGCTATCGCTCAAATTGAAGATCAACAAGTGAAAGCCTTTATTCCAATCTCTGAAATTGATTGGCAAACAGTAGAAAATCCTGCCGATTTTATCAAAGAAAACGAGCAATATGAGACACAAATCGTTGGTCTTCGTGATGGAGAATTAAAGCTTTCTATTAAAGCCTTAAAACAAGATCCGTGGATGGATAAAATTGAGAAATACGGAGAAGGACAGATTATTAAAGGCGAAGTTTACAAATTTATGCCTTTTGGCGCTTTAGTCAAAATCGAGCCAGAAATGTATGGATTTATTCATTCTTCTGAGTTTGGCGGATTAGATGAAATGAGGGCAAAATTAGAATTGAAAAAAACTTACAACTTTGTTATTGATTCTATTAAAACAAAAGAAAAGAGAATCAATTTAAAGAATGCCTAAAAATATAAATATTGTTTCGCCCAAAGCGAACAAACAAAAGAATTTTAACAAAAAAGATGTCACTGAAAAAAAATCAGCGCCTATTTTAGAATCTGTCATCGAAGAAAAAGAGCAAATCATTGCAACAGAGATAAAACCTCAGATAGATAATTCTGTTTTTTGGTGGTCTGCAGAAGAATCCAACAACAGAAATCAACGCGGATTATTCTGGTATTTAGGCGTGATCGTTTTGGCAATAATTTTAATTATTTTTGCCATCATTCAAAAAAATTATTTCTTCCTAACATTCCTGATTTTAGCCGGCGGAGTCTATTATTTAATGAATCGCCAGGATATCCAAAAATATTTTATCAGAATAAATAATCAAGGCGTAACTATCAACGAAAAAACCTTTCTTTATGAAGAAGTGCTTGGCTTTGGTTATTTTGAAAAATTAAACAAAGAATATCTTGTTTTTGAAACATCTTCTATCGCTCAAAAATATATTTTAGTGCCTTTAAAAAAAGATAAAGATAAAATATTTGAATTTCTAAAAAAATTCATTCCGGAAAAACAATATGAAGAAAATTTCTTAGACACTTTGGAAGATTTCTTAAAATTTTAATCTTCTATTCTGCCCTCGTCGTTTAACCCCGACGCTCCAAAGGAGGTCGGGGCTCCGACTCTAAAAGGCGTCGGAGTGGCTATAAAAATATGAGCGGATATGTTTATATTCTAAAAAATGAAAAGGGTAATTTCTATATAGGCAGCACCGACAATTTGCAAAGAAGAATAAAACAACATAATAATGGTCACACCAAAACCACCAAAAGAATGAAAAATAATATTCTTGCTTTATCACAAGAATATCCCACATTAGAAATGGCCAGAAAAATAGAGAGAAAAATAAAAAAATTAAAAAGAAAAGATTATATTGAAAAAATGATAAGTGACAAATTCATAAAATTAACATAAGATTATCAATAATAACCTGCCCTCGTCGTTTAATGGATAGGACACGAGATTGCGGATCTCGTAATTGAGGTTCGATTCCTCACGAGGGCACCATCATCTTATTTATTTAAAAACTCGGCTAAAATCCGAGTTTTTTGTTTTTTAGCCATGTTTGCTATGAAGTTGAGCGTTAGTATTGACAAATAAAATCAAATATGATATACTGTTAATATTAAGCTGAAATATGCTTAATTTAGCTCTTACAAAAATTAATAATAATATAATATAGTTGGGAAATTGGCCGTCCATTCATGATCGTCTTCATGAGTCGGCGACCACTTACTCATAGGTGTGGAGGAGTGGTGCTGGAAAGGCGCGCTTTCGCTCGCGATTCGGGAGTTCCCGAACCCGCACGGATTTTTGCGGTTGTCGAGCAAAGCGTAGCGGATCTTTCATTGATTTTTTAATCAATGAAAGGACGCGTTATCGCTGTCAGCATCACTCCCCCCACCACTCTACCCAGTCGCGACAGCGACTAAGGAGGAATGGATGATCAACATCCGATTCCACGCCACCCACCTCGTTAAGGCCGAGGGTTAAGGGAGCGTAGTCCCAAAAGCGTGTTGGATCTCGCGATCAATAAGATCCAGACAAGAAAAACATAAATGTTTTTCTTGAACATCCAAGCGCTGGTCCCCGTCATCGACCAGCCAACTGCTACCAACAAGGAGGATTTCTTGAAAAAGAAACTGGACAAACCTTAGTAAAGATTTGTTCATCCGGATCGTGGAAACACAACCGCCGCTCCAAAGGGGGAAGTATGGGATTCACCTAGTACGCAAAAAAGCTGCTAGTTGCGAAAATTAACTAGCACGAAGCAAACACCGGATACCACATTCCTTCAAAGGAGGGAGATGTACATGATCCGTAGAAAAAACAGCGACAGCGGGTAAAGAACGGCCGGGCCAACGCCCTACGCCCCACCTCAAAAGAGGTGGGGCACTTTTTTTGTCTCAAAAAATATATTATAATATAGGCAATTTATGTTCCAATTTGATACTCCCATCAATATAATTTCCGGCGTAGGGCAATATTACCAAGCTAAATTGGAAAAGCTCGGCATCAAAACGGTGCGCGATTTATTTTTCCATTTCCCTAAACGCTATGAAGATTTTTCTAACTTCAAAAATATTGAAGATATTGAAATAGGAGAAATCACCACTATCACCGGAAAAATTACAGATATTAAAACCATTCGCACATGGAAAAGAAAAATGTTTATCACTGAAGCTATCATTGAAGACGAAACTGATTCTTTACGCGCTATTTGGTTTAATCAACCTTATATCAGCAATACTTTAAAAATTGGAAATTTAGTGAGTTTAGCCGGGAAGATAGCCGAAAATGAAAAAGGTATTTATCTTTCCAATCCTTCTTATGAAAAAATATATGACATCGACAATATTGAACATCGTGAGACAGGAGGATTAATACCGGTTTATTCCGAAACTGCTGGGCTTACTTCTCGCGGCATCAGATTTCTTTTAAAAAAAATATGGCCTGAAGTTGAATTTCCCGACGATCCCCTCCCCGACAATTTGCGTCAACAATTTGATTTGCCGGAATTAAAAACTTCTTTGGAACAAATTCATTTTCCTGATTCTATTGAACAATCGGAAATAGCGCAAAAACGTTTTTCTTTTGAAGACTTATTTATGTTGGAATTATTGGTTTTCAAAGAAAGAAACAAATTAAAAAAAGAAAAATCTTTCAAAATCAAAGCCAATATGGAAACCCTGAAAGACTTTGCCGATTCTTTAGATTTTCAATTTACCTTAGCTCAACGCCGCGCTATTTTAGAAATATTAAGAGACTTGGCCAGACCCGAACCTATGAATCGCCTTTTGGAAGGAGATGTTGGTTCCGGTAAAACTATCGTTGCTGCCATTGCTGCTTTAGCCACTATAAAAAATGGATTTCAAGTTGCCTTTATGGTTCCCACAGAAATATTATCACAACAACACTTTCGCACTTTTTCTAATATTTTTAAAAAATTTGAAATCAACATCGGATTACTCACTTCATCCGGAGCGCAAATCTCTTGGGCTAATTTAGAATCTAAAGCCACTAAAAAAGAAATCTCCAAAAATTGCGAACTGGGAAAATTAGACATTATTATCGGCACCCATAGTTTAATTTCTAAAAATCTAAAATTTAAAAATCTAGGATTAATCATTATCGACGAGCAACATCGCTTTGGCGTAGAACAACGCGCCTCTTTAATCAACTCCAATAAAAAAGAAGGCTTTGCCCCGCATTTATTAGCCATGACCGCCACTCCCATTCCCAGAACCTTAGCCCTTACTATTTGGGGTGATTTAAATATTTCTTTAATTAATGAGATGCCAGCCAACAGGAAACCGATTATCACTAAAGTAGTAGCTCATGAAAATAGATCCAAAGCCTACACTTTCATTCGCAGCGAAATAAAAAAAGGCAGACAAGCCTTTGTTATTTGCCCATTAATTGCCCCAACCAACAACGATACTAAATCTCCCTCCCCTCTTTTATGGGAAAGAAAAAGCGCCACTCAAGAATATGAAAAACTTAAAAAACAAATATTTCCCGATTTAAGAATCAGCATGCTTCATGGTCGTATGCCGGCCAAAGAAAAAGAAAAGATTATGAAAGATTTCAGCCAAGGAGAAATTGATATTTTAGTTTCCACTTCCGTCATCGAAGTCGGCATTGATGTTCCCAATGCTACCATTATGATGGTTGAAGGCGCAGATAGATTTGGCTTGGCGCAACTTTATCAATTCCGAGGCAGAGTGGGACGAGGATCATATCAATCCTATTGTATGCTTTTCACGGAATCCAACACTCAAACCGCCAGCGATCGTTTGGATGCCATTGTCAAAGCAAAAAATTCTTTTGAATTGGCGGAAAAAGATTTACAAATCAGAGGACCAGGAGATTTTCTCGGCTTGCGTCAATCCGGCATTCCCGATTATTTAATGAATGCTTTAAAAAATTTAAATCTTGTGCAATCAGCTCGAGATGAAGCAGAAAAAATATTGAAATCCGATCCGGAATTAAAAAAATATCCGCTTCTCAAAAAACAACTTTCTCAATTCCAACAAACTATTGAGATTTTAAATTAAAACAGTCCTATTGGTTAATAGGACTGTTTTTTAATATTCTATTTCTCAAAATCTAAGAAATTAATTTTTTGTAAATCTCAAAAGCTATTGTAGCTCCATTAATAGCACGATGCGGTAATGGCTCCTCGGCTATATTAAATTGTTTAGCAATTTCATTCAAATTAAACTTTTCCAATCCCAATTTAATAAATCTTGCCCACCCCATAGAAAGCAAATCAATACGATGATAATCCATCTGATCTTTGATATTAACTTTTTTGAATGCCTCTATAATAAAAGACCAATCAAAAACCACATTATATGAGCAAAAAATGGCGTCTTTTGTCTTCTCGTTAAAGATGCTCATAGCCTCTAAAAGAGACAAACCATCTTTCCAATCATTTTCATTATAACCATTTATCACTAAAGATTTTTCAAATGCTCTTTCAATATGCTCGGGTTTAATTTTTAAATTAACTTTATTTAAAATCTCTAAAGTTTTTTGATTAATTAATATCAAACCAATCTCAATAATTTCATGAATGCTCGAATCAAGACCGGTAGTTTCCACATCTACAATGGCAATTGGTCTTTCAAAAATATTCATATCACATTCCAGCTTTTTTATAAATTTCTTTAGCAATGGCTGCACTAATTTTCGGGTTTTGTTTCAAAAATTCTCTGGAAGCATCATAACCCACACCCAATTTATCTTCGCCGAAAGAATAGGTATTACCTGACTTATTTACAATTCCTACTTTTGTTCCCAAGCTGATTAAATCCCCCTCTTTAGAGATACCTTCGTTATACATAATATCAAATTCTGCCACTTTGAACGGAGCTGCCACCTTGTTCTTTACTACTTTTACTTTTGATCTGGAACCAATAACATCTTCACCTTTTTTAATTTGCGCTGTTCTTCTAATGTCCAAACGCATTGATGCATAAAATCTTAAAGCGCGACCGCCGGTAGTAGTTTCCGGATTACCAAACATTACGCCAATTTGCATTCTGATTTGATTGATAAAAATAATTACAGTTTTACTTTTTGCGGCGATAGCTGTTATTTTTCTCAAAGCTTGAGACATTAATCTGGCTTGCAAACCAATATGCGAAGCTCCCATTTCTCCTTCAATTTCTGCTTTCGGAGTTAAAGCTGCTACGGAATCAATAACGATTACATCCAAAGATCCGGAGCGCACTAAATTTTCCATAATTACCATTGCTTCTTCGCCATTGTCCGGTTGAGAAATAAAAAGTTCATTAATTTTTACTCCAATTCTTTTTGCATACTCAGGATCTAAAGCATGCTCAGCATCAATAAAAGCTGCCTTGCCTCCCATTTTTTGACAAGAAGCCACAACGTGCAAAGCTAAAGTAGTTTTACCACTGGACTCTGGTCCAAAAATTTCAATAATTCTTCCTCTAGGCAAACCACCAACACCGGTAGCCAAATCCAAAGAAATAGAACCGGTAGGAATAGATTCCACATCCACCCTAGTAGCATCTCCCAATTTCATAATCGCCCCCTCACCAAACTGCTCTCTGATATTTTTAATAGTCTCATCAAGAGCTTTATCTTTTGCGCTGACTTCTTTTATTTCATCTTTATTGTCAGACTTTATTTGTTTTGTCATATTTTTATTTAAAATTATATTTCTTTCCCCTATTTTAACAAAAAACCCGAAAATAAACAATCAATTAATTATGCGGAACGACCCCTCTTTTTAACAATCTTTTCCAGCTTTTTTGATAATTCTTTAAATTCCTTATCTTTCCTCACCACGTCTTCATTCACTCTTAGAGCCACTTCGTTAATACCCATCAATTTAATGCCATCTAAACTTCTTACACGGGATAAGGCCACATATCCCATTCCCAACTCAAAACATTTACTCAAATCAATCTCTGCTGCGTCTAAACTCATACCCTGACTTTTATGCACGGTAATTGCCCAAGCCAAACGTAATGGGACTTGAGAAATCTTCGCCAATACTTTTCCCTCATCTTCCACCGCCCAACTTTCCGGACTAGCCACGATTTCCTGTCCTGTTTTTATTCTTACAATAGGATAATTAAAATCATCGAAACCGGTTATTACTCCAATTGTGCCATTCACATATCCTTTAGTAAAATTGTTTTTCAAGAACATTACAATTGCTCCCTTTTTCACAACTAAAGTCTCCGGGGACAAACAATTCTTTTTTAAATATTTAACAAAATATTCCGGACCGTCGGAAGTCATTGTATAAAACACCTCTTCATCCGGCAATCGAGATAATTCATAATTATTAATATCATCCACATCGGCATTGTGCGTATAAAGCTTGGTAACTCTTTCCACAAATTCCACTTCTTTATTCATTCTCTTTTCTAATTTATTTCGCACATCATTATCCATTTTATTTTCTCTAATTTTATTTAAAATTTCCGTAAAGTCCCTATCTTTTTGTTGGCGATATTGTTCTTCTAAATAACATATTTTGAAATCTCCACTTTGCCAAGAAGATGATTGATAAGCAAAATTATTCTTTTTCTCAGCGTTGTCGGAAAACAAAGAACTTTCCGCCTCTCTTTTTATTTCTTCAAAATTTTTATCTTTAATTGGCGGCAATTGAAAAAAATCTCCGCACAAAACAACCTGCAATCCGCCAAAAGGATTTTTTGATTTTCTAACCGTTTTTAAAACCCTATCAACCAAATCCAATCTTTGAGCATCAAACATTGATATTTCATCAATAATCAAAACGCTGGAATGAATCACCCTCTCCTGCAATTTTTTACTCTTGAGAGCTCTTTTTACTTCTTCATTAAAATCTTTTTCAATTTTTATACCGGACCAAGAATGAATAGTACGGCCATTCAATTGCGTAGCCGCCACTCCGGTAGAAGCAGTAATGCCGACAACCCTCTCCTCCTTTTTTAAATATTCAATAAATTTATTTAATAAAAAAGTTTTGCCGGTTCCAGCGGAACCGGTTAAGAAAACATTTTGTCCTGACTTTAATATTTCCAAAGCCCTATCTTGCTTCATTGTTATATCTTACTCTTTTTTACTAAAAATAGAATGCTCAAACAATCAACATTTTATCCCCATAAGCCATTTTTGGATGAATTCCAAAATAAAAGACGCCATTTTATTGGTGTCTTTTATTTTCTAATTTTCTGTCTTTATTCTATACCTCAATGCCTCAGCTAAGTGGCTGGTGGTGATTTTCTCGCTATTAGCCAAATCGGCAATAGTTCTCGCCACTTTTAATATCTTATAATACGTCCTGGCTGACAAATACCATTCTTCAATGGCTTTTTTCAATAATTCCTCCGCCTGATTATCCATTACGCACATTCTTTCCACTTCCGGAGAATTCATTTCGCTATTGGAATATATTCTTCTGCCCAATGATTGAAATCTTTGCGCCTGAACCATTCGGCATTGTTTTAATCTCTTTCTGATTTCTTGTGAAGTTTCACTTTTCTTTTCTGATTTTAATTCATCATATTTTACTCTCGGCACTTCAATTTGAATATCCAATCTATCCATCAACGGACCGGATAATCTTTTTTGATAACGCAAAATCTCCGAAGGAGAACATTTACACTCTTTTTCCGGATCACCGTAATAGCCACACGGACAAGGATTCATAGCAGCTACCAGAATAAACTTAGCAGGAAAAGAAACTGTTCCTTGCACCCTACTTACCGTCACTAATCCGTCTTCCAGGGGTTGTCTCAAGGCTTCCAAAACATTTCTGGGAAACTCCGCAATCTCATCAGCAAACAATACGCCACGATGGGCTAAACTAATTTCTCCGGGCTTCGGCCACGTGCCGCCTCCCACCAAAGCCACATTAGACGCCGTGTGATGCGGTGAGCGAAACGGTCGAGAGCAAATCAATGGTTTATCTATAGGAACCAATCCGCAAACGCTGTAGATCTGTGTAACCTCTAAAGCTTCATCTATAGACATCTCCGGCAAAATAGACGGTAAAGCTTTAGCCAACATAGTTTTTCCAGAACCCGGAGAACCCACCATTAAAATATTATGCCCGCCGGCTGCAGCAATTTCCAAAGCCCTCTTGGCTTGTTCTTGTCCACGCACCTGAGAAAAGTCTGTTAAATATTCCGTGGTTTCTAATTGTTCTAATTTTATTTCTTCACTTTCGTTAATTTCTTTTTTTCCCTCCAAATATTCCATTAAATCAGATAATCTTTCTACACCAATTATTTTCACACCCTTCACGATTGCTGCCTCCCGAATATTTTTTTGAGGCACAATCAAATATTCAAATCCTTTTTCTTTAGCCATTAAAGCCACGGGTAAAACTCCCGAAATAGATCTAATAGCGCCGTCCAAAGCCAATTCGCCAAGAAAAACTTTATTATCTGTTTTAAAATCTTGAATTTGTTTGGACGCCAAAAGATAGCCAATGGCGATGGCTAAATCGTAAACCGAACCTTCTTTTTTCAAATCCGCCGGAGCTAAATTAACGGTAATTCTCCGATTTTGTTTTTGCGGAGGCGAAGCTCCGCTATTTTTAATGGCCGAGGAAACCCTATCCTTTGATTCTTCCACCGCTTTATCCGGCAAACCCACTATATTAAAAGAATGGAGGCCGGACCCTAAGTCCACCTCCACTTCTATGGGTTGCGCCTTAATCCCTATTAAAGCAGCGGAATAAATTTTCGAAGTCATAAACTAAGATTATATTTCCTGACATTTTGCCGAAGGCAAATCTAATGTCAGCCTGAATCCGCCAATTGGCGGAGGAAGGAAATATATAAATCTTCAAAGCATTTTTGCAAGATTTCGCTATCCGCTAACTGGCGGAGGCGAATTGTAAAAATGCGAGGAGCCCGTTAGGGCGACTCGGCGAAGCCGAAGATTTCTATTTCTTACCCTGACCAGTCATTTTCTTAACACATTTTGTGCAAAGAGTCGCGGCCGGTTCTACTCTTAATCTTCTTAATTCAATTTCTTTTCCACAAGATTCGCAAATTCCATACTCACCCTTTTTAATTCTTTCCAAAGCTGAATTGATTTTATCTAATTTCTTTTCTAAAACGTCTTTAACAGCCAAGGCATTGCCGATTTCTTCTACTTGATCGGCTTCAATACTAAGATCATCTCCGTCGCCAAAAGATGGCAAAGGTGAAAATTCATCATTATCTGGAGCTTGAATATTATCCAAGTCCGCTGTTAACTTTATTTTATCTTTTTCCAAAAGATCTTTAAATTCGTGAATGGTTTCTTTTTTACCCAATTTTTTTAAAATCCTAGTAAGCATGATTGTTTAGGACAAGCAATACTAATATACGAATTCATACGAATAATATTAATATTCGTAATTGGTATTATTATTTATTTACTCGCCTCGTTTACTATAACTGCAAAAATATTCGGATGATTTGCAGCCAATTCAGCTAAAACCTTTCTATTAATATTAATATTTTTCTTTTTTAATTGATTAGTTAATTTGCTGTAGCTTATACCCAATTCGCGGCTGGAAGCATTAATCTTTACTTGCCACAATTGGCGATTAACTCTTTTCTTTTTGCGGCGATCATCAAAAGCATGACTCCAAGCATGAAGTAAAGCCTCTTTTGCCGCTCTTTCTTTGGATTTTCTACCCCAATTATAACCCTTTGTATATTTTAGGATTTTCTCTCTTTTTTTATGCGCTGTTTTTCCTCTTTTTACTCTTACCATATTTTTATGTTTTTAGTTTTAATTTCCGTAAGGAATAAAACTCTTTATAACCTTTTCATCAACTTTGCAAAATCCAAGAGATCGACGCTTCTTTTGGTTCTGTTCACCGGTTAATTTCGCTTTAAAATGATTTTGTTTAAGCGGTCTGCGAGAAAGTTTTCCATTCTTAGAAAGTTTTACTCGTTTCGCTATAGCTTTGTTTGTTTTTAACATATTATTTATTTCCCTATGATAATAATTAAGCTTCTCGGCGTTCCTTTGATAGGTTGAATTATCTTATACGGTTTTGTGAGCATTGTCAAAAATTCTTCAATCTTTTGTCTGGCAAAATCCCTTTTACCCTTTTCTCTGCCTCGCAAGACCAATTCAATGAAAACTTTAGAAGAAGTTTCTAAAAATTCATCAGCTTTTTTGGCGCGTACCTTCATATCATTTTCACCGATATTAAAAGTAAGACGAATTCCCTTCATAATATCAGCTTTCTGCTTGGCACGCTGTTTTTTCTCTTCTTTTTCCTTTTGATAAAGAAATTTCCCAAAATCTTGGATTTTTGCTACTGGAGGATTAGCTTCTGGAGAAATTTCAATTAAATCCATCTGTTTCTCTCTAGCTAAATTTAAGGCATCAATAGTAGTCATAACCCCTAAATTCTCTCCATTCTCATCAATAACCCTTAATTCTCTTGTCCTTATGTAATTGTTGGTATTATATCTTTTAAAAATGTGTTTATTTTTCGTTAGACGACTAGATTATTATTATTTTATAAAGTAGTGGAAGTGGAGATGGCGGGAGTTGAACCCGCGTCAACAAAGCTTTTCGTGAGAGCGATACAGATATATCCGGTTTTTTAGAAGTTGACATTGAAGCCGGAAAAAGGTCAACCCTTGGTCTTGAATTTGTCGATTCTTTGAGGCAAAACCTTCCTAAAAGAAACCTATCTCAAATATAATACTATCTAAAACGATGAGAACGATTTAGTAGCAGGTTTATGCGAAAGCATAAGCCGGAATCTGTTTAGATTCAGCAATTATTTGTTGCCTGAGTTTTTAATGAGGTATCAGAGCTCCCTCAACCTGACTCTTTCGGATCTGCTTTGCTTCGAGGCCCATCATCCCCAGAAAAACATAATACTATAAATGAAAGAATTTTGCAACACCATATCTTTTCCTATTATAATCATCATTTTTTTATAAAAAACCTCCAATTATTGACAAATAACTAATAAATATTGTATATTATAGTCAGTGAAATGGATTTTATATCTATTTTTAAAAAAAGGAGTATAAATGAAAAAATGGTTTTTTGTTATTAAAGTTTACTTTGAAAATCATAGACTTCTTTATGAAAATAAAGAAATATTTTATGGGGCTGATGAAGAATTATTGAATAGAAAATTTCCCGAATGTTATCATTATGTAGCAACTATATATGAATTAACACCGACCGGTGAAAAAATCGAAAGAAAAGATTTAGAAAATAGATGTCAACAAAAAATTAATTACAGTATCAAATAAATAATAATTACCACAAACCTATTAAAATTTAAAACCCGTGTAAAAATTTACACGGGTTTTTATTTTCTAATAATCTTTTAATTCTCTGGATTTTTCTCTTTTAAATTCTCTTTCTTTTATAGTCTCTCTTTTATCAGTTTTCTTTTTACTTCTTCCAAGTCCTAATTGCACTTTTATTTTATTATTCTGCAGAATAAAAGCGATAGGAATAAGATTAACTTTAGCTTCTTTAATTTTTCCAGTAAGATATTTTAATTCGTCTTTATGTAAAAGTAATTTTCTAGAACGTCCTGGATCAAAATCGCTAGGAGCATTTTTCGGTTGCCAAGCTGGAATATTTATATTTAACAAATATAATTCTCCATTATAAAAATTAGCAAACGAACCATCCATAGTAACTTGTCCCGCTTTCACAGATTTTACTTCAAACCCCAGCAAAGATATACCAGCTTCAAATGTTTCTAAAATTTCATAATCAAATCTTGCTTTTCTATTTTCCGCTAAAATTTTCATAATTTAAAATATAGAAAGTGAAAAGTAGTGTGTGAAATAAAAAACTATTCTCTACTCACTACTTTTTATATTATTATAATCCCAATTCATTACTGATTCCTTGCATAGCTTCTAAACAAATTTTAGAAAATTGCTCTAGTGTTAAACCAAATTCCGAACAAGCTAAAATATTTTTTCTTTTTGCTCCAGCAGCAAATCTTTCTTCTTTAACTCTATTTATAATTGATTCTGTTGTTAATTCTGATATTTTTTTACTGGGTAAAACCAAAGCTGCAGCTACAATTAAACCAGTCATAGGATCGACACTGTAGATAGCTTTTTCAAATACAGTATTTCTAGGAGTACCATTCATTTCATTATGAGCGCGAATAGCTTGCGCCGATTCTTTATCTAATCCTAATTTTTCCAATTCATCAGCTCCTACTAAAGCATGTTTTTCTGGAAAATTTATCATTTCTTCATAATCATAATCATGAAGTAATCCGGCTATTCCCCATTTATTAACATCTTCTTTAAAATATTCTGCTAATTTTATTAAACATGCCTCGGTAGCGAGACAATGTTTAATCATATTTTTGTTTTTTATTTTATTTTTTAATAATTCTAAAGCTTGATTTCTTTCCATATTTGTCCACTGACAAGCAATACTAATATACTAATGCATACTAATTATACTAATGACGTATTCGTATTATTCGTACAATTTGTATATTGGTATTATTATCTAATAATTATTCTTAATCGGCATTAAAATATAAAAATAATTTTCTTCTTTTTCTGATTTGATAAGAATAGGTTTTATTTCTCCATTCAAACCCATATAAACATCACTGGATTCTATACCTTTTAATCCATCCAATAAATAATGCCAATTAATAATTAATTCTTGTTTATCTCCTTTTATTTCCGCTTCTAATTCTGTTTTATTTTCTCCAATAGCCGATTCTCTTCCTGAAATTTCCAATTTATTATCATCTGTTTTTATTTTAATATCATTAACCTTTCCTACAAAAACAGAAGATAATTTTGCGGCATTAATTAATTCCTCTTTAGAAACAAAAACTGAAGTTTGAATATCTTGAGGAATAATAGTTTCATAATCAGGAAAAGATCCTTCAATTAATCTGGAAATTAATTCTACATCTTCAAAATTAAATAAAACTTGATGATTATCAATAAAAATTTTCACTTTCTTTTCATCTTCACAAATTTTTATTGTTTCTTGAATAGTTTTAAAAGGAATAATTATTTTAATATCATCTAAATCTGTTTTAAAATCATCTGATTTTATGATTTTTTCAGCTAATCTAAAAGTATCAGTAGCCACTAATTTAATTTTTTTGTCTTTTAACCAGAATAAAACTCCACTTATTTCCGGTCGTCTATCTCCTGAGGAAGCGGCGCAAATTACTTGATTTAATGATTTTCTCAAATCGGAAGTCTTAATTTCTAAATATTCATCCACTTTTACAGTAGGAATAATTGGAAAATCTGTTTCTTTTATTCCTTGAATAATATTCTGTGATTTATCAGTAATAATCTTTAATTTAGAATCAATCGTTTCTAATTCTAATTTGGAATCTGAGATATTATTAATAATTGCTCCAAAGATATTTGCCGGCACGGTTATCCCCCCTTCATCCACAATCTTTCCATTTATCCAACAAGTGATTCCTATCTCTAAATCGGTAGCAGAGATCTTGATTCTTCCTTTCTCTGTCTTGATTAATACGTTTTTTAATATAGGAAGAACATTAGATACTCCAATTGCTCTTTCTACATTTATAAAAGCATTCTTTAAATTTTCTCTTAATATTATAATTTTCATAATATAACTAGTAGTATTAGTAGTAGACGACTTTTTATGCTGATAAATTACTTAAAACCTTTTATTAATGCCATTTTTTCGTTGGATAAGTTGTGGAAAAATATTGAATTGAATATGTATAAGTGGGTATAAAGTGTTTAGTTATTATTGTATATTTTTTCTTTAATTAAGTTGATTTCTTGGGATAACATTTTATTTCTAATAATATCCTTGGAAATTTTATTGTAAGCATGAAGAATAGTGGTATGATCGCGATTTCCTAATTTTCTGGCAATCATAGAAAATGAGTTTTTTAAATCTTCTCTAAGTAAATACATAATGATTTGTCTTGGTTTTACCAGTTCTTTTTTTCTGGAATGGCTTAAAATCTCCTTTTCGGTAGTATTATAGAATTCCACTACAGTAGCGATAATATTATCAGGAGAAATCATTCTAATACGATGGTTGTTTATTTCATCTAATATAGAAGCGGCATTTTCCGCTGTTGGGGCTAATTTTCTGATTTTAAGCATACCCAGAAGCCTAATTAAAGCTCCTTCTAATTCTCTGATGTTATATGGGAATTTTTGACTAATTAACTCAAAAACATCATTACTTAAGATAATATCCTTATTTTGAGAATCCATCTTAGTTTTTAAGATGGCTACTCTAGTCTCATGATCAGGATAAGAGATATCAGCCACCATACCACCTTCAAATCTGGAGCGTAAACGTTCTTCCAAGGTTGATAAGAGATAAGGAGAGCGGTCGGAAGAAATGATTATTTGTTTGTTATTTTCATATAAAGCATTGAAAGTATGGAAAAATTCTTGCTGGGTAGCTTCTTTACCGCTAATAAATTGAATATCATCAATAATTAAAGCATCAACTTTTCTGTATTTATTTTTTAAATCATCCATTCTTTTCATTCTGATGCCATTAATTACTTCATTGGTAAATGTTTCACTGCTTACATAACGAATATTTATTCTATTTTTTGATAATTTTCTTAATTCATTACCTACTCCTTGAATTAAATGTGTTTTTCCTAAACCTACTCCTCCATAGATAAAAAGAGGATTATATTTTTTTCCCAGCTCACTAATTACTCCCAATCCGGCGGAGTAAGCTAATTCATTATTTGCGCCCACGACAAAATTTTGCAGAGTGTATTTAGAATTGAGACCGGTTTTAGGATCAATACTATAATTCGGAAAATCTAAAGTCTTGGAAAGAATATCTGCCTCCATTTTTTTAATATGAGAAGAAATGGGGGCTTTTAATTTTTCTTCGCTGGGTTGAATTTGATAGATAATATCTTTTATTTCTGGATCGAAATTTCTAATGATTTTTAATATGATTTTATGGTATTTATTCGATACCCATTCTTTGGCAAAAGCGCTTTCTAAAGAAAGAGAGACCATCTCATCTTTTTTATCAGAGAGAAAGCTGTTTTTTAACCACGTTTGAAAATTAGGCTTGGAAATTTGTAGTTCCAATTCCCCTAATACTGATTGCCATAGTTCTTGTAGTTCCATAATTTAAAAGAAAAAAGATTAAAATATTATTTATACACATGCTTTCCACATGGCTGTGAAATTCAGCAATTTTAACCTTGTTTTATATAGATATGATAGTAAATATCTATATAAATAACAAACAGACTAAAAGTGAATTGCCTGTGGATAACTTTTAAAAAAACGGTAAAAACCGAAAATATTCGGATATATGCCCAAATACCTAGTAAAACAAAAAATTTTTAACAGGCATTTTTTATTTTTTGAATTTTTGTAAGTAAAAAGCCGTAACGGCGCAAGCTAAAGCATCAGTGGTGTCATCTAATCTCGGCATTTTTTCCAATTTTAATATTTTTTTCACCATTGTGGCCACCGCTTTTTTGTCAGCTCGGCCGTAGCCGGTAAGACAGGTTTTAATTTCCAATGGAGTGGGTTCAAAAACTTTAGTTTTTTGCATCTGACAAGCTAAAATAATCACTCCCCTAGCCTGACTGATTTGAAAAGCCGTTTTTTGATTTTTAAAGAAAAATATTTTTTCTAAAGATAAGGTATCGGGTCGATGTTTTTTTAGCAAAGAAAGAGTTTTTTTAAAAATATCTTCTAAAATTTCCCCTTCTTGTTTGTATTCAGTTTCAAAACAATCAAAATCAATGGCTTGAATATTTTTTTTATCGTCAATTTCAATTAAACCGTAACCCATTCTTTTTGTGCCCGGATCAATTCCTAAAATAGTCATATTAGAAAGTTATTGTTGAATAAATTTCAGCGACATCCTGATGATCATCCAAGGCTTCAAATAATTTACTTAAATGTTCTTTTTCTTCTTCCGGTATGATTTCCGGATTTTTGGGGAGAAAAGCTATGGAACTTTCCGATATTTTGATGCCCGATTTTAAAATTGCTTCTTTAAGTTTTTCAAAATTTTCCGGTTTACAAATTATTATAATTGTTTCGTCTTCTTTTTTAATATCTTCGGCGCCAGCTTCGATTAACAATAATTCTAACTCATCATTGATTTTTTGTTCTTCTAAAATAATTTGTCCTTTTTCTTCAAACATCCATTTGACGCTTCCGCTACCAGCCATTTTTCCGTCAAAGGTGCCAAGAATATGTTTAATTTCGGAGATGGTTCTATTTTTACTATCAGTAACCGCTGTAATCAAAATAGGCCTACCATTGGGGCCATAAGCTTCAATGAAGAGCTCTTCTAGTACTTGTCCTTCTAATTCCCCAGTTCCTTTTTTAATAGCTCGTTCAATGTTCTCAGCGGGCATATTATAAGATCGGGCTTTTTCAGCTGCCATTCTTAATTTGGGATTAGAATTAAGATCTCCCCCACCTTCTCTGGCGGCTACCGTGATTAGAGCCGTGAGTTTGGAAAAGACGGCGCTTTTTTTTGCGTCGGTGGAAGCTTTTTTGTGTTTAATTTGTGCCCACTTGGAATGTCCGGACATAATGATAATTAAAAATTAAAATCTTAAATAAATTTTAAAGTCATTTGTATTTTATGCTTTGTTTGAAAAAAAATCAATTTTCTTAAAATAAAAATTCTGATATAATCTAACTATGATTCAAGATTATTCTTTTGATTGTGAAGATACAAAAAATAATAAAGCCGTAGCCGCACTTTCTTATTTTTCATTTTTATTTTTAGTTCCTTTGTTATTGAGAAGAAAAAGTTATTTTTCTCGTGTACATGCCAAGCAAGGATTGGCAATGTTTGTTTTTGAGATTTTAATTATTATGTTTTCCCCTCTTTTATACTCTATTCCTTTTTTGGGTTCTTTTTTTGTTTGGTCTTTTTATTTTTTTGGCGCAATCTTTTGTGTTTGTGGAATTGTTTTAGCCTTAAATGAAAAGCCTTTTACAGTCCCTGTTTTAGGGAAACATTTTGCGAAATTAAAAATATAAAAATTAAATATTATTTGTGAAATTAAAACTCTCGTTTTGTGCGAGAGTTTTTTGTTAATAAACATTCTCCCAATAACGAATATTTTTTAAATTATTTTCATCATTTAATTCTATGGCAATCATATCCATTTGCCAGTCGTCTATTTTATGGTGATTAGCATAGCTGAGAGAAATTTTTTTGAATTTGGATATTTTGCTTTTGCTCATTTGATCTTCCGGTGTTAAATCCATTTTTTCCGTTTCTCTCATAGTTTTTACTTCTACAAAAATAGTTTTATTTTTCTTTTGACAGATAATATCAATTTCTCCCCATTTCTCCCAATAATTTCTTTGAATTATTTTATAACCATTTTGTTCCAAATATTGGCATGCAATATCCTCCCCTATTTTTCCCGTGATTTGTTTTTGGGTATTCATAAATTTCTTCAGGATTTTTATCAAGATTATTTACATTTTATCCCCAATTGGATTTCGGGGCAAATGCCTCAAAAAAAATAATAGTTTGTTGATGGGTTCCATGGTGGGTAGTTTTTAGCGTGGGTTGCCTTGGGTCCGGGGCGTTGTTTCTTATGAGAGGGGTTTTAATTTGGTCGGTTTTTTATGGCTATGCTTGTTAGGTAAAAATGTTTCACAAGTTTTGTGAAACAATATTGTGCGACACAATAATTGAAGGAGGGTCAAAATCTGGCACAAAGTGTTTCACGTGAAACACTTTGTGCCAGATTTTGGGGGTCATGATATTTTTTGGAAAACCCGAAAATGTTTCACGTGAAACATTTTCGGGTTTTCCTTTTTCGTAATTTCTGATCAAATTATCGAAAAATGTTTCACGTGAAACATTTTTCGGTTTTTGTCGGTATAATTACATCAAGTAGCCAATCAATTATTGTGAAAATGTTTCACGTGAAACATTTAGGCTGTTTTTGGAGTTAATTTTTGGCATAAAATGTTTCACGTGAAACATCTAAAATGAGGGTTTTTTAAAAAATGGCTTAAAATCTTTTGTTTTAGAAAAATTGATTTTTGAAATGGCAAAAATGTTTCACAAGTTTTGTGAAACAATATTGTGCGACACAATGTTGTGAGGAGATAATTTTCGCGCAAGAAAGGGAGGTGCTCTTTTGTTATCGGGCAAGGTGTTTTTATCTGGTTATCGATTGCTTTTTGTTTTAATAATACATTGTGAAAATGGTGGTTAGGTTGACTTTTGGGCTTATAAAGATAAAATACAAATGTTCTTTAAAAATTGAGAATCCATAAAATTCCTGAATCTTGAAAAAGACAGGTCGGATTAGGAGGCGTGCGATGTTGCGAAAGTTCGCGAGCCAATCATTTAACCCTAAGGATTTTTCTGTGGGGTTAATGCAGGAGATGTTGATAACTCTTTGTCGTTTTGGTTTTTCGCCGGAAATGGCGAAAAAAATTGCTAGTACGGAAACTGGAATGGCGAAAAAAGTTTGTGGTTTGTTTCTTGAATATACGAAAGATGAAGTTTTGGTTGCCATGAAAAAGGCTTGGGAAATTTTTTATTTGTCGCACTTCAGTTTGTCTTTGGATTTGTCTAATCTCGTTATTCCCGAATGTCCCGGCGTTGGTTGGCGTCTTCTCGTCATTGCTCGAGATGTGACTTTGGATTTTATTCTCCATGAGTGTAGAAATACTTTTAATGTTCAAACGCCGAATTTTGAATTTTTGCCGGATCTTGTTATTTCCGAACGACGAAACAAAAATTTTATTTCTTATGCTGTTTGGGTCAAAGACATCGAAAATTCAAACGAAGATAAAAATCTTGCTAGGTTTTGCGCTGCTGACATTGAAGCCAAAGGTCTTGCTACCGAAACTTTGGAAGAACGCTTGATTCATGAATTTGTATTCTTCAAAGAAAAGGGGAGACACTTGGATGTTTCCAGTATCACTCTTTGCGCTGGTTCACGGCGAAGGGGTGTGCAGTCGTCTTTACAAGATGTGTGGTCTGTTCATTGGAACAAGGAAAAAGAACAACTTGAAATCGGTTTGTTCGGCCCCCATCGTGTTGATGGAAATTTGTGCGCCCGTCGTGTAATTTGTGATTAAAAATAAAAAGTGAAAATAAAATCCCCGCTACTTTTGGTAGCGGGGATTATTTTTTTATCTTAAACAGAAATCTTTTCCATAAGCTTCCGGATCTTCATCGATGTTATGAGTTTTCCAATATTCCACCCAATCTTTAACTAAAAAAACGAGTGGGTTTTTGGGTGATTCCGGATTAGAACAAATAACTCTCACTAATCCGGCATTAATAATCATTCTTTTACAAATTGAACAAGGTATGGCTTTTATTATATTTTTATCATATTCTCCAAAAATATAAATATCCCCATTCAATAAAGAAACTCCAGCACGAGCTGAATTGACGATGTCATTCATTTCGGCGTGAACGCTGGCGCAAAGTTCGTATTGAGAACCAGAGGGTATCCCCAGTTTCCTTCTGAGACAAAAACCTTTTTCTAAACAACTTTTTGTTCCTCTTGGTGATCCATTGTATCCGGTGGCAACGATTTGATCATCTTTAACAATTATTGCTCCAAATCTGACAATGCAAGTAGATCGTAATCGTACCGCTTCGGCAATACCCAAATAGTAAACATCCTTAGCGGGTCTTTCGCCATACATTTCTACCATTCTGTTTCTTTTCCCCATTTTTTCCTCCTTTTGGAAAATTATTTTTAAACTTCTGTTTTGATGTTATTAAATAAGTATTAAAAAATCAACTCCGATATTGCATCGGAGTTGATTTGAAAATATTTTTTAAAATTTTAAATTTGCATCGGCTTGTAGATTTTCCCAATTAATTTTTTCCCTCCCGAGGCGGGTTCGCCTTGGGTGAATTATTTTTTTATTTAAGTGGGCTACTATAGCAATCATGGCCGCGTTATCGGTGGTAAGCTTTCTTTCTGGAGCCATAAAATTAATTTTTATATTTTCTTTTTTAATAATTTGTATGAATTTATCTTTTAAGGCTTGATTAGTCACAACGCCTCCGCCTAAAATAATTGATCGGGCTTTATATTTTTTGGCTGCTGAAATAGTCTTTTTCACCAGAGTTTCATTAATGGCTTCTTGAATTTCATAACATAAAGCCGGAGTTAATTCTTTTATATTTTTTCCTTGTTTTTTTAAATCTTGTACTAAATATAAAACCGCGGTTTTTAATCCGGAAAAAGAAAAATCAAAATCTTTGGTATTGATCATAGGGCGGGGGAGTTTGAATATAGAATGTAGCGGATTGAATGTAGAAGCAAATTGAGAAATAGCCGGACCACCGGGATAACCAAGGCCAAGTAAGCGAGCAGATTTATCAAAACATTCTCCAGCCGCATCGTCGCGAGTCTCACCGATTATTTTGTATTGGCCAATTTTTTTCATCAAAACAATCAAGGTATGTCCGCCGGAAATTACGGCGCAAATAGCGGGAAATAATTTTTTAGCATGTTTTTCATCCGTAATCCAATTGGCGAGTATATGCGCTTCTAAGTGATTGATGGGTATTAAAGGAGTATCCCAATAAAAACTTAAAGCACGCGCTAAGTTTATTCCTGGCCATAAAGCCGGAGCTAATCCCGGACCATAAGTGACGGCAATGGAGTCAATTTTAGGTTTAGAATATTTTGTTAAAAAATTAATCGTATTTTTTTTCAAAACATCTTCGCGTTCTAAAATTTCATTTAATGTTTCAATCTTGGAATTTTTGTTTTTCTTAGTAATTTCGGTTTTGGAATTTTGTGTTTTTAGTAAGCCCGCTTCTTTTAAGGCAAGTTTTAAAACCGGAATTAAGTTTTTTTGATGTTCTCTTTTAGCCAAAGAAGGCACTACGCCTCCAAAAGGCGCGTGCACTTTAATTTGCGAAGAAACAATGTTAGATAAAATTTTAAAACCGTTTTTGTCGGACTGAGCAATACAAACAGCGGTTTCATCGCAGGACGTTTCAATTCCAAGAACGATTTTTTTCATAAATAATTATTAGTGTCCCCGGAAGGAATCGGACCCTCATCTAGAGCTTAGAAGGCTCTCGTTCTATCCATTGAACTACGAGGACATTATTTCTATTTTACTGAAAAATCAAAAATAAGCAAGAATTCTTGCTTTTTCGCATTTTTTTTATTATCCTTAATAAATATATGGCCCTATCGTCTAACGGCTAGGACAACGCCCTTTCACGGCGTAAATAAGGGTTCGATTCCCTTTGGGGCTGCGCTAAAAGTCATCTTTGATTAAAGGTGACTTTTTTATAAAAATAATCTTTATTGAAACAAAGAGCCAGTGTTATACAATTTGGTTTTTTAGTCGTTGTATTTGTTCCTATTTTTAAAGAGTCCGATATCGGCTTGAATTATGGCTAAAAAGGCTTTATACTGTTTTATATGCTTTAATGCCGATTTAGGCTTTTATTACGGTATTTCCGCTATTTGTTTATCGGGCTGTAGTGTAATGGCTAGCACGAGTCCTTTGGGAGGATTTAGTCCGGGTTCGAGTCCCGGCAGCCCGACTATTTAGAAAATTTTATTACGAAATATAAAAAATTAAATAAAGATTTAAAGAAATGAAACCAATGCAAATTATTTCTATTATCGCCATTGTCGCTTTTGTTGTTTTGGGAGCGATTTATTTCAATCAAAAACCAAAGCAGGGAGATTTTTCTTTTCCGCAACATAATTTGAATTTGCGAATAGAGCGTGCCGAAGCGCTTGCCCATCAAGCAAAAGGACTTATGTATCGTGAATCATTAGATGAAGATAGTGGGATGCTTTTTATTTTTACCAGCGAAGCCAAGCGAACTTTTTGGATGAAAAATACTTTGATCCCCTTGGATTTAATTTTTATTAATGGAGATAAAAAAATTGTAGAAGTAAAAGAAAATTTTGAACCTTGCCGAGAAGACAATTGCCCGAGTTATACTTCCAATGTTAAGGCGCAATATGTTTTGGAGGTGAATGCCGGTTTTATACAAAAAAATCAGATTCAAATTGGAGAAGAAGTGGCGTTTTAATGAATTATTCGTTATAGTTGATATATTAAAATTATTATAATTACAAATTTATTAAGAGTCGTTTTGAGTTTTATTTTATAGAGTAAATGAAAAAAATATTTAAATTTATTAAAAAGCCGTTATTTTTTATTCCGGCAATAATTATTGTTATTATTCTCGCTTCTGTTTTGTTAGGCGGCAATAAAAAGGCGACCTATGAAGCAACGACTGTAGCAAGGGGCAATGTTATTCAAGAGGTAAGCGTTACGGGTAGAGTTCAACCCGTGGAAAGTGTTGATTTGGCATTTGAAAGAAATGGAAAGGTGTCTTCTATTAATATAGCGATCGGAGATAAGGTGGAAGAAGGAAAAATTTTATCTTCTTTGGATAATCAGGAATTAGCGGCGCAACTTTTACAAGCGCAAGCCGGATTGGAGGCAGAGAGAGCGAAGTTGAGTGAAATGATAAAAGGTACTCGTCTTGAAGAAATTCAAGCAGCGGAAACTAGATTGTCCAACGCGCAAACCAGTTTTACTAATACGCAAAATAAGGCTGCCGGAGATTTAGAGGGCGCCAATATTGGATCGGTTAATGCCGGACAAGCGGGGGTAACAGTGGCTAAAAATGCTCTTTTAACTTTAACCGATATTCAGTTGAAATATTTCACCGATAATAGTTTTGAAAGCCAAAATTTGGCCAGTCTTAAGGCTGTGGCTATAAAGTTGTTGTTGGGAGTTGATAATGGGGGCACTATGGTGTCTAGTTCCATTGGTTCTTTAAGTGGCGGGGCATTTGGTGGCATTCAAACAATAATTGATACTAAAAATTATTATAATCTTGTAGCTGTTTTGGGCGATGTCATTAATGCTATGCAAAAAGTTCGCGATGCTTTAAATGCAGTGCCTATTTCTAATTCTATGACTGTTGCGGAGAAGGGCAGTTTGGCAACTGAAAAAACTAGTATAGAAACTTATTTGTCTTCCGTTTCCGGCAAGAAGGAGGCCTTGGCCGCTCAGAAAATAACCAATGATATGAATATTGCTGCAGCGCAAAGTGAATTGTCTTTAGCGCAAGATAATTTAGCTTTGAAGAAGGCTGGTTATACTACGGAACAAATTCAAGCTGAAGAAGCGCAAGTGAAATCCAGCGAAGCCAATGTTTTGGCCTATCAAGCACAATTGAGTAAAACTATAATTCGCGCTCCCTTCAACGGAATCGTTACTAAGCAAGATGCTAAAGTGGGAGAAATTATTACTGCTAATGTATCCGTCATTTCTTTGATTTCTGATAAGAAATTTGAAATAGAAGTTAATATTCCAGAATCAGATGTGGCTAAAATTAAAGTTAATAATTCTGCTAGAGTCACTTTGGATGCTTATGGCGATGATGTGGAGTTTCAGGCGCAAGTGGTGAGCATTGAACCGGCAGAAACAATCTTTGAAGGTATCGCTACTTATAAAACAAAATTGAATTTCTTAACGGATGACGAACGCATCAGATCTGGTATGACGGCAAATATTGATATTTTAACCAATGAGAAAAAAGATGTGATTGTAGTTCCACAGAGGGCTGTTATTCAAAAAGATGAAAATAGAATTGTGCGAGTGGTTGATGTTAATGGAAAAATTATTGAAAGAAAAGTGGAAATTGGTTTAAAAGGTTCTGATGGAAATGTTGAAATAATCTCAGGTCTTAATGTGGGCGATCAGGCGATTGTCTTTATGAAAGAAAATTAAGATTTACTAAAGAAGAAAAATTAAAATACCCGCCGATTGGCGGGTATTTTTTTGTTTGTTGCTTATTCTTCTTGTTCTTCTTCGTTTTCATTTTCTTCGTTATTGTTTTCTTCCGATTCTGTTTCCGTGTCTTCTTCATCAACCACCTCTTCCACTTCAATGCCTTTGATATCACCAGGTACTCTCACTGTTCTTTCTTTTATTTCTTCAATGGGATCGTCCATGGACATTGGGTTTGTGGGTCCAACCAAGACATCTCTCGGTTTAGCTCCATCTCCAGGACCGATGACACCCTTTTCTTCCAATAAGTCTAAGAGGCGAGCGGCTCGAGCATATCCTACGCGCAAACGACGTTGTAGGAAAGAAGCTGAGGCTTTTTGGGTTTCTACCACTACTTTGTAGGCTTCGGGATATAATTCATCTCCAGCATCGTCGTTAAAAGCTCCAAAACTTTCCATTCCACCGCCTCCGGCTTGCGCAATGCTAAAGCTTTGCTGTAATTCTTCTTCGAAGATTTCTTTTTCGGCATTCTCTTCGGAATATTCTTTGTTGTTATCAATGATGTATTTATTAACTTTCGCTACTTCTGATTCGGAAACAAATACGCCTTGAATTCTTTTTGGTTTGGATGTTTCCGCAGCTAAATAAAGCATATCTCCTTGACCTAATAATTTTTCTGCTCCAGAGGTGTCTAAGATTGTTCTGGAATCAACTTGACTGGCTACTCTCAAAGCAATTCTGGTGGTAATGTTGGCCTTGATTAAACCGGTGATTACTTCTACTGATGGTCTCTGAGTGGAAACAATTAAATGAATGCCGGTGGCGCGAGCCATTTGAGCTAATCTAACAATGGAAGCCTCCACTTCTTTTCCGTAAGCAGCCATTAGGTCAGCTAACTCATCAATTACTATAATAATATAAGGCATTAAAGGCTTTTTCTCTTTCAATGATTTCTGATTGTAACTATTAATATCCCTTATTTTAGCCTCCATAAACTCATTATATCTTTTGTCCATTTCCATAACGGCCCAACGTAAAGCCATAATGGTTTTCTTAGGGCTAATGATAACATCGGAAATCAAATGTGGAATTCCATTATAAGCCGTAAGTTCTACTCTCTTAGGATCAATTAATAATAATCTTAATGTTTCCGGAGTATTTTTATAAAGTAAGCTGATTAAAATAGAATGAACAGAAACTGATTTTCCTGATCCGGTACTTCCGGCTACGAGTACGTGAGGCATCTTGGCGATATCCGTAAAGTAGTGTTCTCCGCTTACATCTCTTCCCAGAGGAACACTCAACATTGGGCTTTCCCAGAATTTATCCAAAGATAAAAGATTTCTCATTCTTACTGTGGCTTTGGTCTTATTCGGCACTTCAATACCCACCAATGATTTGCCGGGAATGGGAGCCTCGATTCTGATCGGATGAGCAGCTAAGGCTAACGATAAATCATTTTGTAAATTAACTAGTTTAGAAAGTTTGATTCCTTCTGCCGGTTTTAATGTGTATCTGGTTACGGTAGGACCGACATTAACTTCATCCATTTCTACATTAATACCAAAATTAGCCAAAGTTCTTTTGATAATATTGACGTTAGCTTTAATGTCTCCGCTGGTTGGTTTGCCAGAATCTGATTCCAATAAATCTAAAGGAGGGAAATTCCAATTACTAATAGTTCTGTCTTTTTTGATTTTTTCTAATTTGATTGTTTTGTCTGCTTCCGGTTCTTTTATTTTTGGTTCTTCTTTTGTTGGGGCTTCTTCTTTTATAGTTTTTCCATTGGATTTAATTTCAACGTTTTTAACCGGTTTGTATTCCTCTTCTTCTTCGTCATCTTCGTCTTCATCTTTGCTCTTAAAGAAATTTAAGGAAAATTCAAAAGCGATTATTAAACCGATAATTCCGGCTATGATATAAAAAGCCATTCCTCCCCAGAATCCTAAAACTTTTTCCAAGGAGCCGATTATTCTTCCAAAAAATCCCGTGGATTCGGGAGTGATTAAATCGGATATTCCTAAAATACTGCAGGAGAAAAGAAGTAATCCCAAAACAGTGGAAGCATAAATATTTCTTTTGATGGATCCTAAAAAAATTCCTCCAGCAATAATGAAAATTACCGGAGAAAAGAAATAAACCCAACCCAAAAGAAAAAGAAAAGCGCGATAAATATTTTGTCCTAAGGGGCCGGCTAATTGGAAAAAGCTTAAAATTAAAATTAGCGCTATTCCGAAACAAGCTATTCCGGCAATGGTCTTTTTGGTCTCTTCCGTGAGATTTAATTTTGGAATTTTTTCCGCGAAGGATTGTTCGGGATTATTATTTTTACGGTTATTAAAATTTTTATTTTTATTTTTATGTTTAGACATATTGTTCACTACAAGCAATGCTAATATACTAATGCATACTAATTATACAAATACGTATTCGTATAATTCGTGTATTGGTATTACGTTATCACAATAACGTAAAATCTCTAAATAATTTTTCGTAAATCGTTAGAGTTTTGATAGCTTCTTCGTAGGTCACTTTGAAATTAGAATCTTCTCTGATTTTTTCTGCTATTTGATGGCTGGCCATTAATTTATCAATGTCAGGTAGTTGAATGCTTTTAACTTGCGAAACTTTTTCTCCCAAATCGCTGCCCATCCATCCAGAACGTTCTAGGATTTCATCTAAAAGATCATCTGCTGCTAAAATAGCTTTTTTGTAAGAATTTTCGTCACCGGAGCGTATTAGTCCAATTACTTTTTTCCAGCTCTTCAAAGTTCTTTTCTGTTCGTATTTGGTGGTAAGTAAAAAGGTGTTTAGTTTAGTCATTTGGCTTTTTATTATTCCTGATTGAATAAGAAGTTTAATGATAAAGTAGATCATTACCAAAGAAAGAACCACTGATAAAATTTTTAAAGCAAAAACTCCGGGACTTTGTTCCCATTGATTAACGAACCAATAAAAATTGTATAAAAAATTTGTTATAGATTTGTATAATCGCAGCGGGGATGTAAGGTAGAAATATAATTTTTACTTTATAACCGAGCAGGATTATATATTAACGTTGTAACGCTTTTTCTAGTAAGTAGGATATGGCTAGTAAAGTTTTTTCATCAAATTGTTTAGCTGTTAATTGTAATCCGAAAGGTAAAGCATTTTTTCTTGTGATAGGAAGGGATATGGCTGGCAACCCAGCGATATTGGCCGGCACAGTGAAAATATCAGAAAGATACATCGATACGGGATCCTTGGTTTTTTCTCCGATTTTGAATGCTTCGGAGGGAGTAGTGGGAGAAATTAAAACATCGCATTCATTAAAGGCATTACGAAATTCGTCTTTGATTAATTGCTGAACTTTTTTAGCTTTGAGATAATAAGCATCGTAATATCCGGAAGATAAAACAAAGGCGCCCAACATAATTCTTCTTCTTGTTTCTTGTCCGAAATTTTCTCCGCGGTGCGCGAAGTAAAGTTCTTTTAAGTTCTTGTCTATATTACTACTAGCATAACGCAATCCGTCATACCTCGCAAGATTGGCGCTCGCTTCGGCCGGCATTAATATATAGTAACAAGGCAAACTGGCGGAAATATGAGGTAAACTAATTATTCTGGTTTCTGCTCCCAAATCCTCCAATATTTTTATATTAGCATCGATAGCGGATTTTATCTCGGAATTTAAATTATTATCAAAGCATTCTTTGATAATTCCAATTTTTATTCCTTTCAAGCTGAGAAGATTTTTTGTTTCTTCTGCTTTGAAATTGAAAGGCATTGAAGTGTTGTCGTTTTGATCTTCTCCGGAAATAACTTCCAATAATAAAGAAGCATCTTCTACGTTTTTTGTGAATGTGCCGATTTGATCGAGAGAAGAAGCCAAAGCCATAAGTCCAAAACGAGAAACGGCGCCATAAGTTGGTTTTAATCCTACCAATCCGCAAAAAGAAGCCGGCTGTCTTACTGAACCGCCCGTGTCAGAGCCTAAGGAGGCAATAGCTTGATGACTGGCTACGGCAGCGGCTGAACCACCACTGGAACCACCAGGCACGCAAGTCTCATCTAAAGGATTTTTTGTTATTTTGAAAGCTGAAGTTTCCGTGGATGATCCCATGGCAAATTCGTCTAAATTGGTTTTTCCTAAAATAATAGCTCCAGCTTTTTTTAATTTTTTAATAACCGTAGCATCATAAGCTGCTTTGTAATCTTTTAATATTTTGGATCCACCGGTGCAGGTGTGGTTTTTTACTAAAATGTTATCTTTAATGGCAATAGGGATTCCCGCTAACATTCCAATTTCTTCTTTAGCGGCTATTTTTTTATCAATCTCATTGGCTTGTTCCAAAGCATCGTCTTTAAGCAGGGATAAATAGGCGTCAATTTTTTTGTCACGTTGTTCAATGTAATCGAAAAACTCCTTTGTTAAATGAAAGGCGGAAATTTCTTTATTAATCAACAGGTCGTGAGTTTTTTTAATTGTTAGATCGTGAAGATTTATCATAGATTAATTATTGAAAAACCGGCGGTATTTTTAGAAAATCGTCTTTTCTGTCTTTGAAGGATTCTATTAATTGATCTTTTTCACTGACCTTTTCTTCTGTAGGGATGTCGCGTCGGAATTCTTTGCCGGTTTTTTTAATAAAATTCAAATCAATGCCTTGAGTCGGCACTTTTTCTAATTCTTTAATGTAGTTCAAAATAGAATTGAGGTCTTCGGCAATCTTGTCTTTTTCGGATTCCTTGATATCTAGACGGCTTAATTCTGCCAAATTTTCCACAACCTTTTTATTGATAGTTTTTTCCACCATAAATCATATTTTAGCATAAAAAAATAGGATAAACAATAATCTTATTTGTATTTAATCCATTTTTTGATATAATAAATTCATGTTCCGTTTTTTTAAGCAACTTCGTGCCAATAAAGATGGTTTCACTCTTATAGAATTGTTAATAGTTATAGCTATTTTAGCTCTTCTCATGAGTATTATTGTCATCACTCTCAATCCCGCAGAGATATTAAAGAAGACCAGGGATTCTAAAAGAATATCTGATCTAGCTACTTTAGAAAAAGCTCTTAGCATTTTTTTAACTACTAAAAAAACAGCTGTTCTCGGAACTTATCAAATAGTTTATGTTTCTCTTCCAGCAACAAACTCTAATTGTTCTGATTTAATATTACCAGCTCTTCCTACGGGGTATACTTATCAATGTTCTACCATGGATAATTACAGAAAAACTAATGGTACGGGTTGGATACCAGTTAATTTTGAGTCTTTGGATGTGGGCTCTCCCATGTCATCATTACCCATTGATCCCAATAATAATTTTTCTGCCTCCGGCTCGGTGAGAAACAATTTTTTCTACACTTATACCATATCCAGTGATACTCAACGCTTTGAACTTAATACTAAATTAGAATCTAGTTACTACGGATTTAAAGATAGAGATGGTTATGCTTTAAAAGATGCCGCTCAAGACGACACTCCATTACAAGACGGAGGAGACTCTGGGTTATATGAAAAAGGCATGGACCTTACTTTAATGCCTGATTCCGGAGGATTATGTCCCACGGGAATGGTTTGGGTGCCTCAACCAGGGAGATTCTGCATTGATAAATATGAGGCTACTTATTCAGCCAGCGGCACCAAACCAGATGGAACTACTTGTTCTTCCAATTGTCCTGTTTCTACTTACAATACTAATCCTTGGTCAACAAGATTGGCGTATCCATCGGCATCTCAAACTGCTGCTATCACTTATTGTCAAAATATGGGTAAGGTTTTACCAACTGATTTTGAATGGTGGGTAGCTGCCATAGGCACCCCAGATCCATATAATTCTAAACCATCAAGAATTTCAGGGTCTGAGGGTCCAGAACCATGTATGATTTGGAATACGAGTTCGGCGGATGGTATTGTAGAACGACCTCAAGGGTCATCTCAAACATCAGATGGTTATACCTGGAGTTCAGACACTAACCCTCTTATCAAGACAGGCACAGCTTCAAATTGTAAATCAACTGTAGGCGCTTATGATATGGTGGGAAATCTTTGGGAATGGACCAATAATACTCTAACTTGTAATGGCTCCACTTGTTCTTATTCCGGCACGACTCTTCCTGCTCAAAATTACATCACTTCCATTAATAACGAAGGTACACCTATAACTTCTGGTAGTGTCAGCACTGCATACAATTACGATTACTTATATGAAAATGTAGCAGCCAACACTTATGGTTTTTTGCGGTCCGGAGGTTGGTACTACGGCGCGACTGCGGGGCGATTTGGCCTGAATGTTACCGGTGTGCCCGGGGACGCGGGCAGCGGTGTTGGGTTTCGTTGTGTTTTCCGTTAGTTTTATCTTTGGAAAGAAGAATTATATTCATTTATTTCAGGATTAAAAATTTTTTAGTTTTAAAATGCCTTGTCTGATGACAAGGCATTTTTTTATTATTTATGGATAAGGTTTTACTATTAGATGTCTATCTGGTCCTTCTCCTTCACTTTCAGTGGCAATATCCGGATTGGTAGCGAGTTCCATATGAATGATTCTTCTTTCATAGGCATTCATTGGCGGTAAGGCATGGGCTTTCTTAGTGAGTGTTACTTTATGCGCTATTTCTTTGGCCAAATCTTTGAGATTATCTTCTCGGAGACGGCGGTAATTATTGATGTCTAGAAAAATTCTTTTTCCGTAGTTTTGTCTTTGCAAGATTGTTCTTAAGAGAAATTCCAGTTCTCTTAAATTGTCGCCATTGGCTCCGATGAGAAATCCTGCATCGTCCATTCTAATGTTGATTCTTAAAGTGTCTTCATTTTCACTTAAATCAACACTGGAATCGGCATCAAAAAAGCTAATTATCTTTTCAATTAATTGTTTTATTTGTTCCATCTTGTTCAATTATTTTGTTGGAATCATCTTCGACTTTGATGGTTTTTTTAATTATCCATTGCTGAAAAATAGAAAAGATTGTTGTGGCGGACCAGTAAAGAGCGATAATAGAGGGCAAGGGGATTAATACTACTAAGGTCATAACAGGAGCGATGAAGACCATTTGTTTTTGCATGGTGTTAGCCATTCTCATTTTCGGGTCTTCTTCTGTTTGTTTGGATTGTTTTTTCGGCATTATCATCTTGGAAGAAATGAATTGCAAGTAAGCGGCAATTAAAGCTAACCAGATGTTGGTTTTGGAAAGATCGATTAATCCCAAAAAAATAGAATTGATTGTTTCCGGTCGGCTGACAAAGTGATATAGAGTGTCCAGTCTTTCTGATCCAAATCCATTTAAGAAAACACGATAAACTGCCCAAATGATTGGTAATTGCACCAAAGCAAGCAAGCATCCTCCAAAAGGATTAACTTTATGCTTTTTGTATAATTCCATTTGAGCTTGGACCTGTTTTTCTTTGTCATCTTTGTAGTCTTTTTGGATTTTCTGTAATTCCGGTTGAATGCGATTTATTAAAATTTGCTGCTTGGAACTTTTGTGAAAAAGAGGATAAAAAATTAATCTAATCAAAAAGGTTAGAAAAATAGCAGCTAAACCAATATCTTGCCACGGCAAAACATTGTAAATGAAAATCAAAACATTAAAGATTGGTTGAATAAAATATAAGTTGAAAATATTTCCCATAAAATTAATTGCAATGTCTTGGATGACATTGACCAATGCGTTTAATCGCCAACTTCACTCCATTGATAGCCCCGTTTTCTTTTATGGCGCGTAAAGCGAAATTAGAACACGACTCTTCAAACTTGCATTGTGTTTGAAAAAAATAAAAATTGCGGAAAGCTCCGCTTTGCGGAGAAAATAATAATTGATAAATTCTAATAAAAAAAGAAAGAATAAATTTCATTATTAAATTAATTTTGCTTTTTCTAGGACTAATCGGACGATTTCTTTTAATTCTGCAAAATTTTTCTTAAGCAATTCTGGACGGACAATGATGACCATATCCCAATTGTTTAATTTTCCCAAATGTTCTGTTCTGATGATCTCTTTTAGACGTCGGCGTAATAAATTGCGTTGAACGGCTGATTTGGCCGCTTTTTTGCTAATTATTTCAGACAGGCGACAGTGTTTTAATTCATTCTTGGCGTATTTAAGAGTAAGGCCGTCGGCTGTTGCGTTTCGGCCATTTTTAAAAACATTGTCAAAATCTCGCTGTAATTTTAAGCGATAAATCTTTTTCATTAGACGGTAAGGCGACGACGACCTTTTTGTCTTCTGTTTTTGATGACTCTTTGGCCGTAGCTCTTTCTCATTCTTTTCAAAAAACCGTGAGTGCGAGCTCTTTTTTTCTTTTTAGGCTGATAAGTAACGGACATAATTTATTTTAATAAATAGATTTACAACTTATGATTGCAACGCGACTAATTTTATCCATGTTAGCATTTAATTTTTGATTTGGCAACTATTATTAAAGAATTTTTTCTGTTATGATTGGTAAAATAGGAGAAGTATTTGTTATTTGTATTTTAAATTGATAGGATAACAAAACACTATTTTAATCGTTTTATATGATAGAGAGGTCTGAAAAAGAGATAAAAAAGCTGGTAAAGCAAGCCAAGAGCGGAGAAGCTGATTCTTTTGGCTTGATTTACGATTATTATCTTACCAGAGTCTATCGTTTCGTTTTTTTGAAAGTAACTAATAAGGAAGAAGCCGAGGATATTACTCAGCAGGTCTTTATGAAGGCTTGGGAGGCTTTGCCTAGGTTTGAAAATGAACGCTCTCCTTTTGCCGGCTGGCTGTTTCGTATCGCTAGAAATACTGTGATTGATTTTTATCGCACTAAGAAAAATAATTTAAGTTTAGATGAAGGAATTGGTGTGGATGATGTTTTGGAAAATAGTCCAGAGGACATATTTTTTCAAAATCAAGAAAAGGCGCAAGTAATAAAAGCTCTTGAACATTTAACCGAAGAACAAAAAGAAGTAGTGACCTTAAGATTTGTGGAAGATTTCTCTTATAAGGAAATCAGCGTTATTACTAATAAGAACCAAGCTGCTTTGCGAATTATGCAGCATCGAGCCATTAAAAAATTAAAAGAAGTTTTTAAAGAATTAGAAAAAAAAGAGTAAAAGTATGAAAAAATCAGCCGTTATATCAAAAATAAAAACTTTGAAAGCCTTGGAGCCAAGCGCTGATTTTAAGTTGCAATCAAAAAGTACTATTTTGGCTTATTGCGCCACACATCAACATACTGAACAGTTCTCTTCTAGATCGATTTTCGCTCCGATGTTTTTGAAATTGGGAGCCAGCGTGGCAAGTGTTGCTATGGTTTGTGTCTTGGGGTGGTATTTCATCTTATCCCCATTAGTTTTTCCTCAGCCGCAGAGTTTAAATGTCTCCAGTATTAATAATGAATGGCAGTTGAATGATGTTTCTCCTTATTTGGAACAAATTTTTTCTAGTGATTTGGCCGCTAAAGATGTGGATTCCGCATTGAATCAATTGGCTTTTCAAGATACTTTAAATCAGGGCAGCGCTGCTAATGCTATTGAAAAAGAGGCTCAATTAATTAATTTAGACGAGCAATTGCCAGCTTTGAATAATCAAGAGATTGATGATATTTTAAAACAACTTTCTAATTAATGATTAAAAAAATAATTCCAACTATTACAACGTTATCCATGCTGTTGTCTTTAACAGTATTTTTTGCTTGCCCGCAATTGAGTCAAGCTGAGGTTGTTGCGGTGGCTAGTCCTTCTGCTTCACCGGAAACTTCCCCGACTTCTACTCCAGAATCTACCCCTAGTCCTACTCCTGAAGAGCCCGCTTTAAGCGACACAATAAATCAGCAAGTAGTTGATTTGAAAGTTAGTTTGAAGACCCTCACTGAAATTAAGGAATCTATTAAAACTTCGCAGAATATTAAGAATGAAATAGCTATTAGACAAACAGCCCTTTTTAAAATTATTGATATTTCTTTGAATGAAAATATTCAAACTTTGAATATTATTAGTCAGATTAAAGATTTGGATGGATCTGTTCTGCAGGATTTGAAAAAAATGATAGAATCCGACAATACCTGGTATCAAAAATTTATTGTAAAAATAAATCTCGCCACCAGTCCAGAACAATTAAAATCTATGGCTAATGAGATTCGTTTGCATCGTGAAGAAACCCGGGGATTAACCGTGAGACGTTTGGTGGGATTGATTTTAACTTTGCAAGAATTGAAAGCGGTGAATGTAGCGAAAGAAAGAGCTGAGAAAATAGACAACGATTTATCCAATATCAATAGCGCAGTAAGACCGATTTTGGGGGCTGCTTTGCAAAAGGCCAAGACGGAAATTGAAAGCGCGGAACAATTGGCCAAGAGTAGTTATTTACGTTTGGAAAATATGGAGTCTTTAGGAGATTTTCAATATGCGCGCGATTGGTTGGAAAGAGCCAATGAATCTTTGAAAACCGCCTATAGCATCTTTACTGATATTGCAGAAAAGGCAAAGTAGGTGATATAATATGTGGAATGTGAAATGCAGAAAGATAAAGAAAATTATTTTCTGAAAAATTGGATTGAACATTTCACTTTAAAATTTTTTTGGAATAGGCCCTGTTTGTTAACATGCTGGCAGACAGGATAATATTCAAAATCATATAAAAGCGGCCACCCGAAAGGGTGGCCGCAAGTCGTTTTACTACGCACATCTACATTCATTATATTTCCTACGGATAACTTACTATCGTAAGTTATCCGTAGGACGTAGGATTTTTTATAATAATGCAAATATAATAAAAAATAACTCCATCAAAGACGGAGTTATTTTAAAAGTCTGATCAAGACTAATTAACAGCTTCTTTCAAAGCTTTACCAGCTCTGAATTTCGGCTTTACTGAAGCAGCAATTTGGATTTTTTCACCAGTTCTAGGATTTACACCTTGTCTGGCAGCTCTTCTAGCAACTTTGAAGGTTCCGAATCCGCTGATAGCGACTTCTTCACCACGAGTCATAGTTTTGGCGATAGTATCAAAAATAAATTCTACTATTTCCTCGGATTTTTTCTTGGTTTCCAAACCCATTTTTTCAAATAATACTTCTGCTAATTCTTTTTTAGTCATTTTATTTTGAAATATTTATCTTATAAGCCGACCTTTTTATTAAAAAAACTTAGCTAAGTTTTCTTACTGTCAATTATATCAGATTTTATGCGGGTTATTCAAGGCATATGTGGATAACCTGTGAAGAAATCTACATTTTTTTATTATCATTATTAAAATCATTAGTATTTATGCCATTTTATTGCCATTAAGATAAAAAGAGCCGCGACAATGTTTTTGTCGCGGCTGTAGCGCAATCTAATGCGCGTGAGGTTGGTAGTCGAAATCCACTGTTCGGTCATGGGCCGTCCGCCATTCTCGTCCGTTGAAGACGATGTGGCGGGTCTCGGTCTTCCCGTTCATGCCCTCGATGGTGACTTGGGCTTGGGCTCGCTTCTTGTTCTTGCTCATGCTGATTACTTTGATCAGCGTCGCTGGCTTCATCTGCTCGTTCATTTCCGTAACCTCCTTTGTTGTAATGGGCTATTTATAATATAGCATATTTTTATTTTAAAGTCAAATATAGCCTCAGCTTGCTTCCATTTAAATGATGGATGTAAACCGAGGTTATAAAAAATAATTTAATGTTTTATTGTTTACAAATTTTTCCTAAAATTTCATTTAATTCTTCTTCAGAGAAGAAATTAATGGTAATTTTACCTCTGCCGGCTTTTTGTTTAATTTCTACTTTAGTGCCAAGGGTTTCTTCTAATCGTCTGGTGATTTCATTGGCCACGGCATTGCCCAAATCTTCCAAAGAAATTTTTTGTACTCCGGGCATTGGTAAAACTCCTAAAGCTCTACGCGCTAAAGTTTCTGTTTCGCGTACTGTGAGATGTTTGGATAAAATTTCTCCCAAGAGAGCTCTTTGTTTTTCGGGATTTTGAATAGTTAAAATTACGCGGCAATGGGATTCGGAAATTTTTCCTTCTTGCAAAGCTCGTTGAGCTTCTGAAGGAAGTTGCAGTAAACGAATGGCATTGGAGACTGCTTCGCGACTAATACCAATTCTTTGCGCAATCTCTCTTTGAGCTAATCCAAATTCATCGGCTAGTTTGGCGTAGGCTCTGGCAGTTTCCATAACATTCAATCCTGAACGTTGAACATTTTCAATAATGGCCGCTTCCAATTTTTGTCTTTCTTCTAATGAAGGTCTAACGATAGCCGGCACTCTTTCTAAGTTCAGTAATTGAGAAGCTCTTAAGCGGCGTTCGCCGGCGATTAATTCGTATTGTACCGTTGTGCCGGTCGGCACTTCTTTGACGATCTTTGTAACGATTAGTGGTTGTAAAATTCCGTATTCGCGAATTGAGTCGGCTAATTCTTGCAAGGCAACGGGATCAAATTCTCTGCGTGGTTGATGGGGATTGGGTTTTATTTTTTCAACTTCAATTAAATAAACCGCTTCTTTAATTGGTCCTAAATCAGAATCAATGGGTTGGCTGGATTCAAATGGCGATGGAGTCGGTTCTGTTTTTTGGTAAGTTTGTTCTTCTATAGTAGGAGGAATAGTTGGCGCCGGTTCTGTCGTTGGTTGAGGGGTTGTCATTTCGGTTGGTTGTGATTGTGGCTGTTGCGGCGCTGGTTGCGCGATGGGAAAATTCCTTTCTCCTTGTTCCGAAAAATCACCATTTATATTTTGGTCTTGTTCGTCATCAAAATTTATAACAAAAGGATTAAAATCTGACATAAAAAATAATACTATTCCATTAAAGCAAAATTTTAAACAATTGACAATGATTAAAAGCAAAGATAGAATAAAAAATATCGTCTTGTCCTCCCAACTTTTTAGATATGTTATGGTATGTGTACATTCTTGAAAGTTTAAAAGACCACAACTTATACGTTGGTCTGACTAATAATCTAAAAAACAGGATAAAGCAGCATAATAATAGAAAGGTATTCTCGACAAAAAATCGTGTACCATTTAAAGTTATTTTTTGTGAAGTTCATTGCAATAAATATGATGCTGCAAGAAGAGAACAATTTTTAAAAAGTGGATGGGGAAAGAATTGGATACGAAAAACTCTCAATAACTATTTTAGGGAATCAAAATCTAAAAAGTTAGGAGGATAAAGCCCGGGTGGCGGAATGGTATACGCGCACGACTTAAAATCGTGTGAGGTAACTCATGCGGGTTCGAGTCCCGCCCCGGGCACGAAATAAAAAGTTTTTTATAATGGAGGAAGATTTAAATAATAAAAAAAATAAGCTTCCCTTTTGGCAATTTCTAGGCGTTTTAAAATGGCTAGTATTTTTTAATTTTAAAATCTCTATTTTTGGTTCGATATCACAATTAATTACCAGAATAATTATAAATTTGGGTCCATTATTTAATGCTTATATTTTTGCCCGTCTTTTGGATAAAATAATTAATGTAGTGAGTGGCTCAAGTTCTAATTTAAATGAAGTATTTCCATTATTAGGATTATTACTTGGCTATAATTTAGCAATGGCTGGCATTGAGAGTATCTACTCGTATTCTTTACGAGTTAATAGAAATGCTGCTAATTTTAAAGCCCCCGAGATTCTTTATAGAAAAATTTATTCACTTGGGATTCAAACGTTGGAAAATCCTAGCGTGGTTAATAAACTCCAAAGATGCAGAGAAATGATAAGGAGCATAAATAATGATTATGAAGGCGTAGTATTTTTCATTTCCAGGTTAATAACTTTATTTTCTGCTTCATTTGTGGTTTTGAGAATAATGCCAACAATAGCTTTAATTATTTTTCTGTCTTTAATGCCTGAATTGATTCTAAATAGAATATATATGAAAAAGAATTGGGGATTGTATAGGGATGAAACTGAGAATAGAAGGAGGGCAGATTGGACGCTTAGTTCTCTTACGGAAACTTCTAATTTGCAGGAAATAACAATAACCTCAGCTCGAAAATATTTAAGTAATATCTTTAAAAAATTTGGTGATTATTTTACTAAGAGGGATCTAAAAATAGTTAAAGAGTGGGAATTCTATGGGTTTATTTGTGGATTAGTTTCTCAATCCGCCAGGATGTTCGGTTATTTTATTATTCTTAAAAATCTTTTTTATAAATTAATTTCTATCGGCGATGTTACTTTTCAAATGCGATCATTAGATATTTTTACTGATAATTTAGCGTCAGCCAGTAACAATTTCGGTTCTCTCTATGAACGTTCATTAAGGATTAATGAAGTTAAGGAGGTTTTTGATATGAAATCTATGGTCGCGGATGGATTAATTGAATTACCGAAATTATTAACACCTCCGGATATAAGACTTGAAAATATTAGTTTTAAATATCCCAATTCCGATAATGATGTAATTAAGGATTTGAGTTTGCATATTAAACCGGGAGAAAAGATTGCTATTGTAGGAGAAAATGGCGCCGGAAAAACCACTCTAGTAAAACTTTTGGCGAGATTTTATAAAGTTGAACAGGGGGTAATATTGTTGGACGATAAAGACATAGATGATATAAAGATTGATAGTTGGTATAAAAATTTGAGCGTACTTTTTCAAGATTATAATACTTATTCTGTTTTAACGCTCAAAGAGAATATTTTTTTAGGAGAGTCAGATGAAGAATTGAATATGGAAAAAATTAAGATGGCGGCTGAAAAAGCTAATGTAGGTTCTTTTATTTCATCTTACAAGGATGGTTATGAGCAGGTTTTGAGTGAAAAATTTAAGGGTGGTACGCGTCCTAGTACTGGGCAATGGCAAAAAATTGCTATTGCTAGATTTTTCTATCGTAATTCACCGGTCGTGGTGTTTGATGAACCTACTGCATCTATAGATGCAGTTTCCGAAGCCGAAATCTTCGGTCAGATTTACGGTTTCTTTAAAAATAAAACTGTAATTATAATTTCGCATAGATTTTCCACAGTTAGGAATGCTGATAGGATATATGTTTTGGATAAGGGTAAGATCCTTGAAAGTGGTAATCATAAAGAATTAATGAAATTGAAGGGGAGGTATTATAAGGCGTTTAATATTCAAGCCAAGGGGTATAAATAAAAACAACTCATTGAGTTGTTTTTTTATTTGACGAAAATCATAAAATATTTAGTATTTAAATTAGTATAAACCTTAAAAAGGAGGAAAAAATTGTTGAAAAAAAGAGGGAGAAATCGTCTTGTTTTTATTTTCCCGAAATTAGGGGTTGTGGTTAAATTCCCTATTCTACATCTTTCACGAATTTTCGGAATGATAAAAGGACATTTTAGTGAAGGTGGTTGGAAATTTTTTTGGAAAACTTTTAAACATGAATTTAATTATTATACTGCCGACACAATAGGAAGTTTTAAAAGAGAGGTATTTTTTGGATTAATCGCTAATTGGAATGAATTTTATTTGTATTGGAAAACGCGGAGTTTATTTCTTCAACCTACTTATTTTACCCTTTTTGGTTTTTTAAATATTCAAAAATATGGAAATCCGTGTCAATTACAAGACGTTGATCTTTGGTGTCAGCTTCATATATTAACCGATGGAAAGGTTTGGGATGATTCTCACCATTTTAGTAATTCCAAAAATTTTTCTTTTGATGATGGAAAATTACGAATAGTTGATTATGGAAGTTATACGGTCAATAACGTTGTTATTCTGCATGGAGAGAAGATTTTTAATTCTTTTAATCCCGCTTTCTGTTGGGAAGAAGAAAAAAAGAAACGTGAGGAACGGAGATAATGATATAGATAGGGGCGGTCCAAGATTTTGGCCGCCTTTTTTGTTTGGAAAATTAGTATTTGACCCCGCACCTTTGGTGAATTTGGTCGCTCGTTTTTAGCGAGTGACTTTTTAATGAAGAGTTATTCACCAAAGATGCGGGATTGACTTTTATTTTAAAATCGTTTAATCTCATTTTAATGGAAAATGATACAAGGATTTATGAATTCGGTTTTCTTTTGAGCGGGCTTTTACCGGAAGCCGGCGTTTTATCTTTATTAGAAAAGATTGAGAAAACTTTTGAATCTTTGGGTGGTAAGATTAAAGAAAAATCAACTCCCGAAAGAAAAGTTTTAGCTTATCCGATTAATAAACAAAACGAAGCTTATTTCAATTATTTCTATATAGAACTAGAACCGGAAAAGTTGGAAGATGTCAGAGAGAAATTCAAATATGATGCAGATATTTTAAGATATTTGTGTTTGATAATTTCAACCGATCCTAGTAAAATAGAGAAGAAAGCAAAAGAGCCGAGACCATCCAGAGAAAAAGTGAGAGCAACTCCGGTTGCTGAAGCGGGAGAACCTTCTGCTGAAGTAAACTTGGAAGAGTTGAATCACAAATTGGATGAAATTAAAGAGTTGTCATAGACAAGCGATACCAATATACTAATACATGCGAATGATACGAATACAAATTAGTATGATTAGTATCAATTCGTATATTAGCATTGATTGTCGTAAACAATATGAATTTCAATAAAGTTTTTATTTTAGGCAATTTAACTCGTGATCCAGAATTACGCACCACTCCGACAGGACAAAGCGTAGCGCAATTTAGCGTGGCGACTAATCGCATCTGGTTTGATAAAAATCGCCAAAAACAAACTGATGCGGAATTTCATAATATCGTGGCTTGGGGAAAATTGGCCGAAATCGCTGGACGCTATCTTTCTAGAGGTAAATTGGTCTTCGTAGAGGGCAGAATTAAAACTCGCAGTTGGCAAGATCAAAGTGGACAAAAAAGAAGCAGAACGGAGATTATCGCCGAGAGTTTCCAAATGGGACCAAAGAGTGGATTTGGCGGACAAGGTGAAGGCACTGATATGCCTCATCCGACTGAAACATCAGATGCGCCATTGCCTTCTGAAGTGCCAATCATTGATAGTGAAGAAGAAATTAATCCGGAAGATTTGCCGTTTTAATTTAAAAAATAATTTAAAGATAAGAATTTATGAATAAACAATGTTTTTTCTGTAGTCAAAATACAAGAGTGATTGATTATAAAGACGCTGAGTTGCTCAAGCGGTTTTTAACTCCGCAGGCTAAAATAGTTTCTTCTAAAAGAGCAGGGATTTGCCCGAAACATCAGAGAAGATTGTCTTTGGCCGTGAAGCGCGCTCGTTATATGTCTTTATTGCCATATACTCCACGATAATTTTTAAAAAGGGAAATCCGTCTGCCAATTGGTAGACGGATTTTTTAATATAAAAGACGACTTTTTTAGGTCAGCATGAAAGTATTCTATTAACTCCATTTTTCATAGATTTGTCAATCTTGAAAAAAAAGACGGAAGGGCGTAAAATAACAATATTAATTATTGAATTTAGTGTTTTAAACTATGTCTAATAAATTTACTATTAAAGCTCAAGAGGCGTTGCAAAATGCGCAAGATTTGGCGGCCTCCAGAAACCAAGGAGAATTGAAACCAATCCATCTTCTTTTCGCGCTGTCTTCTCAGGAAGGAGGAGTGGTATTTAATATTTTGAATAGAATCGGAGTTAATGTTTCCGGCTTTCTTTCTTTTTTGGAAATGGAGATTGATCGTTTGCCGAAATTATTTGTAGTCAATGCCAATTTGGGTCAATTGTACCTTTCTCCTGAATTGGTCAAAATTTTAGATCGAGCCGCTAAGGAGTCAGCTTCTTTTAAAGATGAATTTATCTCATGCGAGCATTTATTTTTGGCAATTTTAGAAACCGCCAGTGATTTAAAATTAACTTTTGAAAAGTTTAATATCAAACGCGAGGCGATTTTAAAGGTGCTTAAAGAATTTCGTGGCTCTCAAAGAGTAACGGATGAAATGCCGGAAAATAAATTTCAAGTTTTAGAAAAATATTCTATTAATCTCACGCAAAAAGCGCGTGAAAAAAAATTGGATCCGGTGATTGGTCGCGAAGATGAGTTGCATCGTATTATTCAAATCATTTCTCGTCGTACTAAAAATAATCCTATTTTAATCGGTGAGCCCGGTGTGGGTAAGACCGCTATCGTAGAGGGCTTGGCGCAGAAAATAATTTCCGGAGATATTCCGGAGAGTTTAAAAGGAAAAGAAATCATCTCTTTGGATTTGGCCGGTATGGTAGCGGGCACTAAGTTTCGTGGAGAATTTGAAGACAGATTAAAAGCGTTTATTAAAGAAATTCAAAACGCGCAGGGCAAGTATATTTTGTTTATAGATGAAATTCACACTATTGTTGGAGCAGGCGCGGCCGAAGGAGCGATTGATGCTTCCAATGTTTTGAAACCGCCATTGGCGCGCGGAGAATTGCGAGCCATCGGCGCTACTACTTTAAAAGAATTTCAACGTCATATTGAAAAAGATGCCGCGTTGGAAAGAAGATTTCAACCGGTGTTGGTGGAAGAGCCATCTTTGGAAGATAGCATTTCTATTTTGCGTGGATTGAAAGAAAGATATGAGATGCATCATGGTCTCAGAATTAATGACAGCGCAATTGTGGCAGCGGTTAATCTTTCCGCTCGTTATATTTCCGACAGATTTTTGCCAGATAAGGCCGTTGATTTGATTGATGAAGCGGCTTCGGCTTTGCGTTTGGATTTGGATAGCTTTCCGCCGGCCATTGAAGAGGCGAAGAGAAAAATGATTAATTTGGAAATTGAAAAAGAAGCTCTAAAAAGAGAAGAAGAAAGCGGAGCGAAAACTCGTTTGAAAAAAGTGGAACAGGATTTAAAAAAAATAAAAACCGATTATGAAAAGTTCTTAAAAGATTGGCAAAAGGCAAAAAAAGAATCCATTAGCGTCAATGATTTAAGAAAGAAAATTGAACAATTAAAACAAGAAGCGGAGATGGCCGAGTATCAAGGTAATTTGGAAAAAGCGGCAAAAATTATTTATGGAGAAATTCCTGAAGCGCAAAAAAATTTAGAACAAGCGGAGAAAAAAGCCGGGCGTCAGGGAGTGGAAAATAAAAAGAAAGAAGAAGTGTCTGAAGAAAATATTGCTCGGGTGGTTTCGCGTTGGACCGGTATTCCCGTAACCAAAATGTTGGAGAGTGAAATCAAAAAATTGGTTGATATGGAAAAAATTCTAGGCTCCAGGGTTATTGGTCAGGAGCAGGCGATCAAAGCCGTTTCCAATGCCATTAGACGGGCTCGAGCCGGTATTTCCGAAGAGAATCGTCCTATTGGCTCCTTTATGTTTTTGGGCCCCACTGGCGTAGGTAAAACCGAGCTGGCTAAAGCTTTGGCGGAATTTATGTTTAATGATGAAAAAGCTATGATTCGCGTGGATATGTCCGAATATATGGAACGTCATGCTGTTTCTAAAATGATTGGTTCTCCTCCAGGTTATGTTGGTTTTGAAGAGGGAGGACAATTAACGGAAATGGTGCGTCATCGTCCGTATAGTTTGGTGTTGTTTGATGAAGTGGAAAAGGCTCATCCCGAAGTCTTTAATATTTTGCTTCAAATTTTGGATAACGGTCATTTGACCGATGCCAAAGGAAGAAAAGTAAATTTCAAAAATACTATTATCATCATGACTTCTAATGCTGGCAGTCATTTCGTAAAAGAAATGTCCGAATTTGGTTTCCAAGTTTATGAAGGCGAAGAAAAGGCAAAAAATAATGCCGAAGAAATAAAGAAAAAAATTAGAAGTTCTTTAAAAGATAACTTTAAACCGGAATTTTTAAATCGTATTGATGAAATTATTATTTTTGATTCATTGAGTAAAGAAGACATTGCTTCTATCGCCGATTTGCAAATAGATTTGTTGCAGAAGAGATTGAACAACAAGGGAATAAATATTGAATTGGATAAATCCGCTAAAGAATATTTGATTAAAAATGGATATAGTTCCGAATATGGAGCGCGCGAATTAAAACGTTTAATTCAAAAATCCATTTTAGATCCTTTGGCTCAAAAAATTGTAGCCGGAGAAGTTAAACAAGGAGAAAAACTTATTATTAAAGCTAGAAAAGAAGAAGTCGTTTTTGAAGAAGCGACAAAAGCAAAGATAAAAGTGAGAAAGTAGAGTATTTAATTTTCAAATTTCAAACCAAAAGTCC